>Ga0265797_10004127_pt1 | contig 22514 bp, 15 predicted proteins | sample P2T30metagenome_FD_192433 | JGI IMG/M metagenome (GOLD analysis project Ga0265797, IMG submission 192433) | Plant litter microbial communities from East Loma Ridge, Irvine, California - P2 T30 | ecosystem: Environmental > Terrestrial > Plant litter > Unclassified | place: USA: California... | reverse complement strand
CTCTGATCGCTCTTCCCTCCACCATCGCCGAGCTCCTGAACAAGGAGATCGGTGCCAAGAAGGGCTTCAACGGCCAGTACTCTGTTGAGTGCGACAAGCGTGACAGTCTGCCCGACCTCACCTTCACCCTTACCGGCCACAACTTCACCATCAGCGCTTTCGACTATATCCTCGAGGTCCAGGGATCTTGCATCTCTGCCTTTATGGGTATGGACTTCCCCGAGCCAGTAGGACCTCTTGCTATTCTCGGTGACGCTTTCCTTAGGAAGTGGTACTCCGTATACGACCTTGGTAACTCGGCCGTCGGCCTTGCGAAGTCCAAGTAAGCTTCTGCTCTCTATGTCGCCCCATTACGGATATCATACAACTCTGGAACGTCACGGGAATGATGACGGCGTTTGGATCAAATTGTAGTTAGGTTTAATGACTTGGGTATTCGATTGTACAAGAGTACATCAGCCAATGAGAAGGATAAAGAATGACTGTGTTGTTTGCATGTGATGTTTTGAATCTTTGCATGTACGTCTCTGCTTGTTGTTGCGATTTCGAGATGTCACCATATACTGCCACGACTGACTGTTCTCTACATCGCCGTCATATTCCATTGGATTGCCAATTCCAGGGAGTAAGACTTAGTGGCCAGGCCTTTTGCACCAAGACGGCGCGCTTCGTCTAGCCATGAGATCAATGCTCTGAATAGGCTTTCAGCCTGGGCTTTGCGTTCCAGAAATTGACTAAAGTCTCCTCCTTGACCCATCCAGCCTCCATGCGAAAGGTAGGCAACACCGTACCCTTTCGCCCGTTTTTCGATCTGTAATTTCGGGTTCTGGTTTGTCAAAGGAACAAGACCTTGGGCGTGGCATTCGGGTGTATGAACAGCGGCAGAATCTTCGTGTATCACATTTGATCCCACGTTGAGAGAATGCCGCTTGTAGACGGCTTGTACATTACCGAAAGAAGTCTCAATGACTGGCGTGAGGAGTGAGAATATTTCATCTTTGAAAGTGTGCAGCTCGAGGAGGGCACCGGAACTATTGAACTACATGCATCCAAGTCAGCGGTGGGAGCTCGGAGGTAGGACGGACATCTATGAAGGCTGTTTCTGTAATCGTCCTGGGTAGATGCCGGCCTGCAGCTACTATCCACAACAGCAGCATGAATTCGAGAAGAACATTAAATGCAAAGAATTATATACGCGCCCAAGTGGTATCAGCGCGCGATATGGTAGATACACGGACTAAGTGAAGTCTTGAAATAGTAGTCGGAATACGAGCTAGCCTAAGATAACGAGGAGGAGAACGCAATGTACGACGCGCATCTTGTCAATGTGCTCCCATGTCATCGATCCCCAAGTCCTAATCTTCGCCGCGCTCATCAATGTTCAGAACTAGCCTATCAAGAAGATTCGGGAGATCGCGTTTGTGTAGCTAGACGAAGATTCCAGACATGTAAACCTTCCAATTGCCTTCTAATCCGCCCTTTTCTCAACCTCTGCGCACAGGTTATCCTCAAACCTAAGCCTCTCTTAGTACCCGTACAGCGAACGCACATTGTTACTCGGATACTCACTTTACCAAGATCAAATCCCGCCATCGCATATTCGCTGGTAGCGTCTTAATATGATACCGGCGAAACAAGTTCGCGAAGAAGACCCAGAGTTCGCACCACGCAAGACTAGACATCCCATCAATTAGTAATCTTGCCACAAGCCTGCGATTTGATAGGAGTGTACCCACTCCTTGCCGAGACATTGCCTCGCACCCCTGTTGAAGGTTGCAAGATACTTGTCCAGGTCTCGGGAATTCTTCCTGAGCCATCTGTCAGGGTTGAAGTCGTTTGGGTTATCCCAGATGCTGGAATGGCGATTGAGTAGGTAGGGCGATGTATGGATGCTCGTCTGTTGGTGCGTCAGCGGTGTGGGATGCAAGGCGGGTTGAGGAATCATCTTACTTTCGGAGGTAGGTCCTGACCGTAGAGTTGAAAACCGGAAGATGGGATCAAGCGTGGGAGACGACCAGGTAGAGGGGTACCGAGTCGTAAGATCTCTTTGATGGTAGCTGTCTGTACACACGACGTGGTGAGCTTGACTCGCAGAGCGGAGGTGATGGGTGGGTTACCTACTAGATACGGGAGCTGCTTTGCATCTTCGTAGGTGATCTGCTGGTCGACTGAGGGAAAGTATCCCTGCAGTTCCTGGAATAGGGTGTTGTATACAGACATGTTGTTGCAGATTTGATAGAGACCGAAGATCATCGAGTTCGAAGTGGTGTCGTTACCTGCGGTGAGGAGTATCACGGCCTCGTCGTTTAGCTGTTCTAGGCTTGGTACGGTGTGGCCTTTGACGGTGAGGGGATCCATGAGCATGTCTATCACAGCTGATCTGTCCGCATGGGCTGCAATGGCTGATGGCACGTTGAAGTCTTTGCGGGCTACGTAGACGGCTGAATGTGGATCGAAAACTTCCAGGTAGCTCTTGGTGATGGCTCGACATTTCTGCACATGTTGTTAGCGATGTGGTCTATGAGTGAGTAGCCGCACCCGCCTCACCCGTTTGAAATCGATAAGAGGATTAGGAATGACCGAGAAGTCGCTCATCGAAGCCATCCATAGTGCGAGCGTAGCTAACCTGGGGAAGGCAGTTGCGATCCATCCCGTTTCGAAAGCTGCATTCAAGTTCTCGATGAAACTGTTTCTGAAGTCGGGCTCTTCCATGCATCCAATCTCACGCCCGAGAACAATCTTGGAGATGATATCCATGGTAAGTGCTTTGCAAGCGCTGGTGATGCAGATGGTCTTTGCAGATTGTGCACAGAGGTCCACCCTTCTTAGTAGCCGTTCTACTTTGCCGAGGATCGCGGGGGCGAGCTCTTGGACTCGGGTGCCAGACAGAGCGGGTGTTAGCACTTTGCGACGGATTCGACTCTTTGCGGGATCGGTCTCTCCAATCGACGTTCCTGGAAACGAGATGCATCGATAGAAATGAGGATCTTTCGTGAAGCCCGAGCTCACTTTGGTCATCGCCTGATAGACTTCAGGGTCGTCTATGCTGAGGTCGTTCACGCCTATCCGTACCACCGGTCCTGAGCTAGTCGTTAGCAATGTGCGGTCTCCAAGCAGGCTTCTAGTTTACCGTATTGCTTGTGTAACCTCTGAATCTCAAATATCATTTGTCCGTTGAGATGATAATTCCAATACCACTCGTACCATGAGTTCGACACTGCGGCTACCCTTGGTCCCCGATATCGTGATAACGGGTGGAAGTGAAGGCGGTAGATGGCCAGTAGAACCCAGTAGGCAACAAAAAGGCCGCAACTCAGCATGAGCCAGCCCATATTGCCAGGGACAAACATAATCTGAGTTCAGAGCGACAGTGAAAGCTCGTAAGTGCCATTGAGCTTTGACATGGTAACTTCAGAGCTTCGATGCATAGTCCTCGCCGTACCCAACCTTCAGAGCATACCAAGGAACATCTACCGGATGCCCAGTGGTAGAACGCTAATCTTCGAGCCGAATCTGTAATCTGAGTCAGCCGTGCATTCGTTAAAACGTGGTGCCACGCCTGTTGGTGGTAGAGCCGAGAAAAATCGGCCGATCGGTTAAACCCGTAAGGCGCCCTGGGGCGAGATTCTTCAGCTGCGTCATGTCTCTTGGATATCAGATCCTCCCATGGTACTTGCTGAGCATCGTGGAGGGTTTTACGCAGACCTAGCTGTCTCCACTGTGGTTACGCCCGCTGATGAACCCTTAGGCTTGTTTGCTAGTAGTGGTGGCGTTTTAGTTCAAGGCCGAGCCAACATGGAGGGAAAGAGGATTAGTATATATGTTGACGTGCTTGGAGTTGGATAAAAGAACACACGAGAGCTCATCCAAACAGTTTGTCTAACAATTCATCTAGTTCGCTTTCATTTCTCAGCATTGACTGACGTCACACCAATCTGACAAGATGCGTCTCATTATCTTGACTTTGTTGAGCCTTGGGGTTACCCCATCCGTCGTCGGACATTCTGGACCGCATCGCCAAGGAGCTCAAAACTTAAACAAGTTCTTGACATCGAATGCAATAAACCCTGCAGCAATAAACGGAGAAACCAGACACACTGGAGGAGTACATCTCGCTTGCGCAATTCTGGAAGCATCCAATCAGACTGCGGTCGTGTTTCCTAGTGATGGGGAACTGTATACGCAGATCGATAAGGCACACGCGTGAGTGAATGTCCACATCCGGCATCCGTTCTGGACTGACATGAACTTCCAGTTCAGCAACGGCACCAAAGAACCCAACGTGCATCTATACACCGAGTGATGTCAAAGGTGTTTCTCTGGGCGTCAAGGTCGCCACTTTCGTACAGGCGAAATTTGCCATCCGCAGCGGAGGGCATTCGCCAATGGAGTACTTCGCCAACATTGACGGGGGCGTCCTCATTTCATTGGCTGGCATCAAGACGTTGGAGTATAACGCAGACACTCAAACCCAGCGCTCCGGATTTGGTAACCTCTGGCAAGATGTCTATCGACACGTGAACGCACAGGGACGGACCGTCGTTGGCGGCCGCACCGGCAGCGTTGGGTTGGCTCTCACCCTTGGAGGTAAGCTGTTGTGCAACCTTCGGATATGACGAACATACTGAATTGCTGCAGGTGGGCTTTCGCACTTATCTAATGCTTATGGTTGGGCTGCACAAAATGTGCTCTCATATGAAATGGTTCTGGCTGATGGCTCCATCGTCATCGCCAGTGAGGAGGAAAATTCTGATCTGTACTTTGCCGTCAAAGCTGGCGCGAACAATTTCGGTTGGTGTCCTCGTCCGCATCTACAGCATGTTGCTTACGATCGACAGGCATTGTTACGCATATCGTACAGAGGACGTACCCACTCGGTAAGATATGGGGAGGTTCCATGATCTTCCCAGGAAATGCCTCAGCGCAGTTCATGGCTGCCTTGGCGGACTACCAAGCGAAGGGTCAGCTGGACAAGAAGTCTGCCATCTTGGCTTATGTCGGGCTTATCGCGGACGCAGTTGTCGCGCAGTTTTCCTATCTGGAACCTGTGGAGAGGCCCGAAGCGTTCGAAGCTTTTTACGATATTCCAGTTATCCAAGACTTGACGCAGGTTTGGGACACGTTTGCGGCCATGGTGACAGCACCGATTCCCTACAGCATGACCAGGTTTACCTATGCCACCACAGACTTGTTGTACGACAAGGAGGCCTATTTGGAGATCGAACGAATATGCCACAAATACATCCCGCGAATGCGAAAGCTCGAAGGTGGAGATATCATGCTTATGCCACAGCCAATCTCGGTATCTATGGTGGAGGAGGCCCGTGCACGCGGATCGGATCCGATGGGCGTTGCGGACCAGCCGCAGCTGTGTATGTAGGAAGCACTCCTCTCGGTATCGCCGACTAACAAGAGTTCTTATAGGGTTCGTGGTTAGCTCAGGATGGAACCTGGCCCAAGATGACGCTGAAGCGGAGAGTATCATGCTGGACGCCCTGGCTGAGGTTGAAGAGTACACCAAGTCTCGGGCCTTGCACCTACCTTTTTACTTCCTTAACGATGCCTTCAGCACGCAGATGCCGCTGCAAAGTTATGGGGCTGTGACTTACGGTAAGCTGCAGGCGGCCAGTAGCAAGTACGACCCGACCCGCGTGTTTCAGGAATTGGTTCCCGGCGGCTTCAAACTAGTCTAGTCTAGGCTATCGGATTCAGGAAGGGTTAGAACGTTCATTGGATGAGTACCTATGGTAGCGGCACATGTGCGCTTTCTTTTTACTTTACATGCACATAGAACGTACAGTGCGCTTGTTTTCAAGCTTCTACAGATTGCTATCGAAGAAAATGAGACTTCTGGGATCTGTGCTGGGGGTCGTCCCGTCCCGCGGCCGCTTCCAAAGACGCCAAAATCTCACTGCGTTCACCCTATCAACTACATGCAGTGCCTAGTAACATTTTCTCTTTTCGGTACATGTCCGTGAGTCTCCCGTTGTGTGAGACCCAACTTTTTCGGTACCATCCCATTCAGGAGCGTCGATACAGATTCTTACCCGTGAATAATGCTGAATAACAAAAAGAGTGAAGAGTAAGCGGAGCGAATCAAAGAGGGACATAGATCAGCAGTTCGTTACTGCCTAGGTAGCTTGGACTCTCATACCCGGCATAGTAAAGTTACACACATCGCCCATTTGTTACTCACGGCGTAGAGCCAGCGTCGCTCAGAAGATTCCATTCGCCACTGCTTTTCATAAGTCCGACCGGACAATGTCAGAAAAGGCACGACGAAAACGTGCCGTACTCTCCTGCATACCTTGCTATTCGAAGAAACAAAAGGTACGCAAGGCGTCGCACGCCCCAACCCCAAAACTGACACTAAACCTTCTGCTAGTGTAACCGACGATATCCTTGCGACCATTGCACACGAAGACGTCGTCCCGAACTATGTACCTATGTATCGGAACCTCAACCACGGGTTTCTGGAACCACAGACAGTCCTACGCACGAATCAGATTCATATCACAATAACATGTTGCAATTTGACGATCCTACCGCGGGTATGGCAGAACGACGTACAAGCCCACCCTGGGAAGAGATGGAGAGTGGGGAAGAGAGATCCGAAAGCAGAAACAACCAAGCCCTGCCAGCACTGGTCAACGTTTACGGGTACTTTGAAGAAAGTGAATCCAATACATGGGCCCTCTTACGCCAAGTGAGTAAACCCGGGGTGCTGGTCTTCGTTTCTCCTGCCTTGGAATTCTCGCAGCTGTGTCACCCCCCGTTATGTGTCCACCTGCCTATGTATCCCTGCTGATGTATGTGTCAAGTGCGGATTGCACGACAGAAGCAACCCACATGAGTACAACACGATGATGCCGTCCACCCTCATCAACGACGTTCAACAAGAACTAAAGGATCTGCCTGCTCGAGGCATCGTGGACTTCCTGATACAATACTTCTTCGAAGACATCAATTGGATCAACCAGATCGTCCATCCGCCTCGCTTGCTTGCACAATACGAGAACTGGTGGAAAATGGATACAATGACCCGGGTCACAGACCTGGAGTTCGCTGTCTTGATGCTGCGAATCTGCGCATACGCTTCCCACTTCCTACCGTCGCAAAAGTATACTGTAGATACGATCAAGGGTAGACCACTGTCTGATATTCGGAGTAACTGTGACCGGCTCGCTGGACGACTTGAAGGCATCTGCAACGCCGCAGTGCTACGTGGATCGCTCGTGCGGGTTCAGTACATGGCTTTTACGGCCATGTGTTATGAATGCGACAGCCGCATCAAGTTGTCCTGGGCTACTCTGTGTTGCGCCATCAGAGAAGCTCAGGAGGTAGGACTCCATAGGGAGCCTCCGAAGCGGGGCGACGATGGCATGGACGATCTAGAAAGAGAAATGCGGCGCAGGATGTTCTGCAACCTGTACATTTGGGACTAGTTAGTTTACGGGAATCCGAGTTCTCCCTTCATATGCTAACGATATTGCTAGTCGCCTTGCAAAAGCCCTTGACCGCGTTCCGTTTCTTGTAGATGCGTACTGCACCGTAAGTCTGCCGCAGATGCATCTGCACCCCACCATCGCCAACCTCCAAGCACCGGACCTGTTCACCGAGAGAGTACTTCAAGCACAACTGGTACGGTTCTGGAAGAAGCTCGAAGCCGGCAATGGCCCCCCTGGGGCTCGGCCGTACGATCCCGTTATTGCTGAAGAACGTTATCAGAGGTTTTGTGATGAGTTCCTTCCAGAACTCCCTGCTCCGTTTGCCTTGGAACCGAACACCGATTGGGACCAGCACATACCCGAACTTCCTCGCCAAAGAGAATTGTTCCATGTCGCTCTCTTCGAGTCAGTTATGCACAACTTCAGGCAACTGCTCCGTTTAGACCAGCATCACCTACGCAGCCTGCCAAATTCCAGGATGGCCCTCGTCACCCAGCACCGGCACACACTGGCCACCGCTGCGATGGGCTTATTCCAAAGCGTCACATCACTGCATGCAATGATGAGCTTCAACCAGACCAAGCTATCGTTGGTTATCTTCTATCATTTTGAGACGGCGGTAGTCTTGAGCCTGTGCATACTACGGGCCTGTGATTCGAATGGCATGCAAGATCTGGAACACATCAACTTCTTCAGCCCGCGTAGCCCGCTGTCTCCAAACATGATCGATATCTCCCAAAGCCAGTGCCTGCGAGCTATCAAGGAGGCCCGGCGCCAACTCGAGATGATGTCTCTAGGTAGCGTCATGGCGGAGACGGGAGCGCATCAATTGGGTATACTAGTAGATCATGTCCAGGCAACACTGGCTAGATCAGGCACAAAGACACGATCCATGCCATCGACTGAAACTCTAACCTATAACTCAAGCTCTTCAACATCCTATGGGGGTGGCCACGCTCACGGGGTCTCATCGGAGCTGCCGTTTACCTTCCAGCAGCAGGAAGGGCCCACGGCGAATGCGTTCCGAACTGACAGCAATGTGTTTGAAGGCTTGATGCTGTGGGATCTGTCCACTGATGCGTTACCTCTCGATCCAAGCTTTTTAGGCTTGGAACAGCTTCATGAGATCAGCGAATTACAACCGAATATGGGCTTGTGATACTTAGTTTAGGCGATGGAGTAGAAAGAATTCTGCATAGAACGGTGAACTACTAAGCGATTGTGAACGTGAGCAGACACGGCCGTAGCGTCGCGATGCAGATGCACGGGAAGAAGCGTGACAGGGCGTGGCAAGCTCATGATTGGGTACCGAGTAGACGGTCCTGTCTTCACCTTCACGCCTGTGTCCGTTAAGCCCGCAAAGCCCGGCTAGGCAGCCGACACGGTTCGGCTGGCTTTGTTATTCCCTTTAGAATTTCCCAGACCTTGCGATGCCCCTCCACCTCGCGACCTGTCAACGTCAGCTGGGCGCGCCAATCTATCCTTCACTTATCTTCTCGCAGCTTCCCGCTCGTATCGCTTCCCAGATGCTCGGCCCTACTGTTGCTTGATTGTTCCTGTCCTCTTCCCAAATCTACCACAAACACCTGTGTGAACCACATCTGCCCATCTTCTGCATTATACCAGTCCTATTGCCCCTCATCGCCAACATGGGTGGTATGCTTGGTTTCTTCGTTCGCCAGCTCACCTTCACGCCGAAGCCGCTCCCCAAAGATGTTCGCCTTGATGGCAAGACTGCCATCGTCACCGGCGCCAATGTCGGCCTCGGTCTAGAAGCTTCGAAGGAAATGGCCAGCCATGGTTTGGCCAGAGTCATTCTTGGGGTGCGTACGGTCTCGAAAGGCGAGGCTGCAAAGCAAGAGATCCTCAAACAGTCTCCGGATTGCGATGTGCAGGTCTGGCCTGTTGATCATGAGTCTTTCGAGAGCATGGTGGCCTTTGGAGAGCGCGCCCAGTCCCTCGATCGCCTGGACATTGTCATCTTGTGCGCTGGTGTCAAGAACCTTGTCTTCTCCCTCTCCAAGACTGGCCACGAGCAGAACGTTCAGGTTGGTCCTCTGTATATGTCTGACCACGGCATACTGACTGATTCTCTGTAGGTTAATCACCTGGGGACCTCTCTTCTCTCTCTGTTGCTACTCAAGCCGCTCAAAGACACGGCTGCGAAGACGGGCTCGCCTTCACGCCTCACTATTGTCGCATCAGAGGTCCACTTCTGGACCCCATTCGACGAGCGAAAGGCTCCCTCCATTCTCGCTCGCTTGGACGAGAAGGACTCATTCAGGGGCATGGAACGCTACAACACGAGCAAGCTATTGAACATCCTCTGGATGCGCGAGCTTAGCAGCAGGGTTACTGGCAACGTTGTCATCAATGCGGTCAACCCAGGCCTTTGCGCCAGTGCCTTGCACCGTTCTGACCCGACTCCAGGCTTGGCCTATCTCAACAAGATCTTTGCTTGGACACCCGCCCAGGGTGGGCACAATCTGACGTACGCCGCGACTCAGCATGTCGATGAGCCTGGTGCGTACCTGACCGAGCAGCATTTGGAGAAGTAAGCCCCCGACATTGTAGTAGTGGTGTGGAGAGGTCATACTAATACGATGCAGGCCATCTCCTTTCGTGCTTTCTACCGAGGGCAAGACGTCGCAACAGAGGATTTGGGAGGAGACTATCGCCTTGTTCAAGGAGAAGGTTCCGAACGTGGAAATTGAGAGCGGCTTGTAGCTTTTAGACAACGGATGGTATGCCTGCTCGTTGGTCGCTTCCGGTTTCCCTGCTCCCGTGCTTGAGTATTGTGTTAGACTGATAGGTAATCGAGCATAACAATTCCCTTTTTTCTAAACAGAATTCTGCTATCTAGAACAGGTTTTCATTGCTGTGCTGTCGGATGTGAAGGGTGCAATGCAGTACGGAGCCATTTCGCTAATGCTTATACAATAGAGCTGCATACTAACGGGTTCTTGGTTTTCTTCAATTCAGGCACATTATTGGAGGTCAGGAGTCATAATTATTCCATTTTATGTTCATCGGAACTGTCAGGTTTGCAGCCCTTTTCGCTGGCCTGAACACGTCACAGTAACGTCATCAAATCTTCAGATGAACCTCGACTAGACCCATACTGCCATCAGCATGAACACGACGAATCTCATACCTCGCATCGGCTTCCTTCAACAACGCCTCGAACTCCTTTGCTGTTCGCTGCTTAGCACCCAGAACTACAAACATGAGCATGTCCATCTGCCTGAGAGCGCGCTCCTCATGCAAGGGCTTCGACCCCGGCACCGGGAGCACAGTGTCGTTGATAAGCAGCGGCGTCCCAGGTACAGAATTCTCTAGCCCCGGCACGAAAGACTTGAGAATCTTGACCACGTCGCGGTCGCACCAGTTGTGCGTGCACTGGCGGATGAAGAATGCGCCGGCGCCGCTAATAGGCTGTGGGTGGAAGAAGCTGTGCTTCATGAAGGAGATGCGGCCCTCGATGTCGCTCAAGTTGCGCGCCCGACCCTGCGCGAGCATCTTTTCGGAGTCATCTTGGACGATGAAGTCAAGTTTAGGGAAATTCTGGGTGCGGGAATGAGATGTCAGTCAAGAGATGAAGTGATTAAGGATCATAGCAGATGCGAGGAAGGAAAAGCTTACGCGAGCCAAAGCCATGGAGATGTGGCCACTGCCGCCTCCAACGTCAACTACGGTGCCGTTGATGTCGCCCCAAGGAAAACAGTCTCTCAGTTCGGCGATTTGACGATCCACTGTCAAAAGCTTAGGGACTGGCCTACTAGTGTGGGTTCATCGGATTCTACATACCTCGAGTAACCCCGGCCATTGCCTTTGCGAAACGCGCCGCAAATTGGGGGTTTCGCTCATAGTACGAGAACATTGGCACACCGAAGTAGGTGTTGAAGGGAGAGTGTGTGCTATCGGAGTCGTTGGGCGATGCTTTGATGCAATCTGAACAAGCCGTGGCAGCCTTGAAGCATTCATCGAGCCTAGAATGTGGTTAGGACATCCAGTATCAATCCAGCGTTGCATGCATGTGACAAAAACATACATGTAGTGTCCGGCACATCTGAGCTCCTCGTCATCATGGAACACCGCCGAAGCCGCCGTATGGGCAAAGAATCCAGGTTTGGGCTCCACGAAGATACGATGCGTTGCCAACATACGCAGCACACGCGCCGTTCGATCGGCGTCAATTCCTACTTTATGTGCAAGTGTTTCGACATCCATGGACCCTTCAGGCGGAATCAGCTGGAAAAAGCCAAAATCGAAGGCTACTTGCAGCGCCGCCAAATCGTTACCAATCATGATGAATGGGCGCAGGCTGCGCCTTGGGCCATCAACGAGGCGCTGAAGATCCTCTAGAGAGGAGGTGAGGCTCGTGTGAAGAGTGAGGTACTCTTCAGTCTCAGGAGGGTCCGCGCATCCTGGGAGGAAGCTGGGCTGTGCATGGCCCTGGGACTCCAGATATGTGCTGAGGCTTGCCGCCTTCTCGGAGATATTGGCTGCCAAAGAGGCCAAGCTGGTTGCAGAGGCGGTGGGACCAGCATGTGTACCGTTTGTGGATTTAAGCGCCATGGTGGGGGGTAGGATGAATCTCTGGTTGCGGCACGTTTTGATCGCAAAGGGAGAAGGTTTATGGTTTCGAATTCACGAAGAAAAGGTGCTTATGTCTTGAAACCTCTCAACCTCCAGCTCAGCTAGACGTCGATCTGGAACAAAGCATTATGCAAACCAGGAAACTAATGCTGTAAGACATCTCGTACCTCCGAGGCACGCTCTTTCGTTCAAACGAAGACCGCAAAAGCGACGATACGGCCGGTGCATGATACCACGTGTCTCGGGAAACGGCCGACAGCTCGTGTAATTCTTCGACCGAGTGCCCACACCTTTTTAGGCCGATGTTTCTCGGTCCTCGGCGCACTGTCAGCAATTCTCACTGCATAAGTGTGGCTACTTTACTACCTTTTGATAGGCCCAATACCTATCTCGACCCGAATCTTCGATCTTCAAGCGAACCGTCTGCCTTACCCATATGCCCGTCGGGGCGTGGGCGGAACGGTCTAATCTGTGGACGTTCACAGAAGGATCTGGCAGGGTGGTGGGTCTGACTGACAGGCGGTGAACTCCTGAAGCCTCGATGTTCACATTACATGCTGTCATTTTATTGGAGCATCTTTCTTTTCAATGCATCATGACTTGACGGCTCTTAAACGTAAGCTCAAAAGGCTTCGTATGGCGCAGTCCACCTACAAACCAGGTTGGAGAAGGGACCGTGGACGCCTGCGACAAGATATCACGTGACATGCTATATCACTTACAAGGCTACTAGACGAACGTCTATCAAGAATAAAGCGAAGACCCAAAAGACCCGAAGCCTTGAACCCGTACTGGAAAAATCTCATTTAGGACCTAGACGAGCTGACGCCGTAGATCGACCCTCAGCCATCGGTTTGAGTGTATCCTCTTGGTCGCCTATCCTCAAAGAACACATGCACCATCCAAAACATAGCCAGTAACGTCGTGTTGCTGCTTATCAGTGTCAGGATAGTTTATGCGAGTGTTCGATTCTTGGTATACGGGCATTTAGTTGTCGGCCCAAGATTCTGCACTGCATGGTTGAGCTTATCTGCATGATGCGGGATATCTCAGCAGTATCAAAACGAGATTGGATACTGTGGAGCAAATCCATAACCTAGGGTGCCGTCCGAGGAGAGGGTGTAGTTTGCCTATAAGACACCTGAAGAGTGAAACATTAAAGCTCGTTACACGCTCTCGTTTTCTCGTTAGACTTTGCAATTCACATAGGCGAGGAAGTCAAGAACTGATCAAGACTCTCCTGATCTGACGCTTCATCGCCAGATATTACTTTGACGATGAGTTCCCAATACGGAACCAATGGCACTTCTGCAGACCCAGAGCCAATCGCCATTGTTGGCATGGGTAGGCCCAACTATGCTATACAACAACTTCACATGCTAACCATTTCTCGCAGGCTGTAGATGGCCTGGGGGCGTTCGAGACGCGTCCGGTCTTTGGGAGCTTCTAAAGAACAAGCGTTCGGGATACAGAGAATTCGGTGACCACCGCTTCTCTCGCAAGGGATTCCACCATCCCAATTCTGAGCACCCAGGCACTGTTGCCACCGAAGGAGGCTTCTTGCTTGCTGAAGATCCCCGGCTCTTCGACCATGCTTTCTTTGGTATTGGTTCGCTCGAGGTGGAGACGATGGACCCGTCGCAGAGAAAGCTGCTTGAAGTGATCTACGAAGCTTTCGAGAACTCGGGAGAGCCATGGGATTCTTTCTCGGGATCGACCACTGGCGTTTTTGTCGGCAACTTCAGCTCTGATCATCTCATAATTCAAGGCAGAGATACGGATCATCCCAGGCCGTACGCGAGTGTTGGTACCGGCACAAGCATTCTCAGCAACCGCGTCAATTACATATTCAATCTGCGAGGACCCAGGTGAGTATTCATTACTTTCACTAAGTTCAACCACAGCTCTGAGCAACTGCTTCTCAACAAGGCGGTTCAGTGCTGATTAGACACAGTGTCACCATCGACACAGCTTGCTCTTCCTCAATGTACGCATTACACTTGGCCATTAGTGCGATTAGGAATGGCGATTGCGACTCCGCGATTGTGGCTGCCTCCAATACCATCATCGATCCCAGTACACAACTTATGATGACGAAACTCGGTGTCCTTTCGCCCACTTCGACGAGTCACACTTTTGATTCCTCGGCGGACGGTTACGCGCGCGGCGAGGGCTTCTCTGCGCTGTACCTGAAGAGGATGTCAACCGCTGTTGACGGCGACTACCCCATACGAGCTCTTGTCAGGGGTTCTGCGCTCAATGCCAACGGTCGCACCGGTGGCATTACCCATCCCGGCAGGGAGGGCCAGGAAGCTGTCATCCGCAAGGCTTACGAAAACGCCGGCAATCTTCCAATGAAGGATACCACGTTCTTTGAGTGCCATGGCACAGGCACGCCCGTCGGTGACCCGATCGAAATCTCAGCCATCGGCAATGTCTTCGGTTCGGCGACCACGCCAGAGAAGCCGCTTCTTGTGGGCTCCATCAAGACCAACATCGGGCACACGGAGCCTGCTAGTGCAATTGCAGGCATCATGAAGGTGGTGCTGGCGCTTGAGAATGGGTTCATTCCCCCCAGTATCGGCATCAAGAAGCTTAATCCAAAGCTTGACTTGAAGGGTGGCCGCATCAACATCTTGACGGAAAACACTCCTTGGCCCGACGGCAGAGTCCGTCGAGCCAGCGTCAACTCTTTCGGTTATGGCGGTGCGAACGGACATTGTATCATTGACGATGTCAGGAATGTGCTGTCTGATTACAAGAAAAGAACAGCAAACACGTCCAATGGCCACACCAATGGCGCCCATGCGTCCAATGGTCACAACGGACATCATCAAAACGGAACGAATGGAAATTCTGCATCGCATTTGGTTGAAAAAGCGGACAAGGTCCACTATCCCTTCTCATATAAACCCACCCTGGTCAAGGACATCAATGCCAAACCTCGACGACGTGTGCTTATCCCGTTCTCCGCACACAATGAAGCCTCCCTCGACCTCAACATTACCGCCATATCCGAAGCTATCGAGAGGGAGAGTCTGGCGGATGTTGCCTACACCCTGGCGGCAAAACGCTCGAGATTCATGCAGAGAACTTTCCGCATCGTCGACAGTGAGAGCCTTGCTAATGGCTTTGCAGTCAAGGAGAAGGTACTCGCCAGCGGCACGCAAACTGCAAGGCTTGGTTTTGTTTTCACTGGACAGGGAGCGCAGTGGCACGCGATGGGCGCAGACCTGTTCGAATACGCCGTCTTCCGAACCTCCATCGAGTATCTCGACTCTATTCTCGCCAGCCTGCCAACACAGTCACCTTGGAAGATCGAAGACATTCTGGCAGGGAATTGCGATTCCAATGACATTCACAAGCCGGAGGTCTCCCAGACCGTGTGTACCGCTGTCCAAATCGGCCTTGTCGACCTGCTCTATACATGGAACGTCAGGCCTTCTGCAGTAGCTGGACACTCGTCAGGAGAGATAGCGGCAACGTACGCAGCTGGTCGGATTACAGCTGCACAGGCGATTGCCGCTGCCTACTTTCGAGGCCAAGCCGTATCCAAGAACAAGAGCAAAGGTCTTATGTTGGCGGTCGGACTGGGCCTAGACAAAGCTGAGGCATACATCTCTGGCTTGGAGTCCAGCGTCAGAATCGCTGCTGTCAACTCGCCCGACAGCGTAACGCTCTCTGGTGATGAGTCTACCATCAGGGACGTTGCCGCTAAGCTCAATGCGGACAAAGTGTTCAGCCGAGAGCTCAAGACTGGGGGTAACGCATATCATTCCCACCATATGCTTGCTCTGGGTGAGTTCTATAACAGCACCCTCTCCGAAGGCCTCGATTACGTCAAGTCTCTGGGCCAGGCTGAACCGTCACAACTGTATGCCACACGGCCATGGATGTCATCTGTCTATCCAAGCAAAAGTACCGAGAATCTTCCCGTCTCTCCAAGTTACTGGCGCGCCAACCTGGAATCCCCAGTAAGCTTCTCGGAGGCCTTGGCCAAAATGTTGAATCTTTCAGATCCGCTTGACGTGCTCGTCGAGATCGGGCCACACCCTGCTCTCAAAGGTCCCGTTGGCCAGATCTCGAGGAGCGTCGACAAGTCACTGCCGTATTTCTCGACCTTGAACCGCGGTACAAATGGAGGGATCAGCTTGCTTCAACTCGCCGGTAGTCTATTCAGTCTGAATGCCGAAGTGGACCTCACTGCCGTGAATGCCGTTGATGTGATTAGCGCCAACCAGTTGAAGCTTGTTCATGGCACTACTGCAACCAACCTCCCGCCTTATCAATACGCATATGGACCGGTCATATACCACGAAAGTCGCTTCAGCAAGGAGTTCCGTGGGCGAGATATTGTTCGGCACGACCTGCTGGGATCAAAGCTTCCAGGAAATGCCAAGTTGCGGCCACAGTGGCGAAATATCCTTCGATTAAAAGATCTCCCTTGGCTCAACGACCACAAGCTCCTCCCATATCCTGTGTTCCCCGCTGCGGGTTACATCGCGACAGTAATCGAGGCAGCTTCGCGCATATACAATGAACAGAGTGAGCCACTTGACATTACTGGATACAAGCTCCGCAATGTCACCTTTTCTTCGGCCATGAGGCTTCCGGATGATGACTTTGGTCTCGAAATTATCACGAGCCTAGAGCTTGCCGACGCTGCAAATCCCAAAGCACCCACATGGGCCATGTTCTCCATTAGCTCCGTCGCACGTGAGGCCGGCACATGGACAGAACATTGTTCTGGTCGGGTCAGGGTGATTGCCGGAACATCCGTTGCCAATGAGAAGATGTCTACAGAGATGGACGCTCGAACCTTGGACACGAAAGCCTGGTACAAGAAATTTGCCGAGATTGGGCTGGGCTACGGCCCGACCTTTCAGCCCTTGTCCAACATTCGAGCTGATCCATCCAAGGGCTTGGCTGTTGCTCAGTTGGCCTTACACACTACACGTGATACCGTCGAGGGAGGAGAGTCGAATTACCCGCTTCACCCTGCATCCCTGGATGCTGTGTTCCAACTGTCACTTGTTGCCAGTCATGGTGGCCAGATCGACCGAGTTCGCAATGCCTTTGTGCCGGTTCATATAGACCAGCTATATGTCCGCAATGGAGTTTCACAGGACTCGGCCGTAGCAATCGCTCTTGGATCGATGAAGGGCCTGCGCAGTGCTCATGCGAAACTGCAAGTGCTGGACAAATCGGAACAGGTAGTGTTAGACGTGGGCAACCTTCGCTGCGTCACCTACACAGAAGTCTTGCCTTCTACGGGCGCTGACAGAGAGGCGTTCTCCAGCCCCTTCCTACGTTTGTCGTGGAAACCCGATATTCGTGCCATGGACAATGAGCAAGTTCAGCGACGATTTCCCCCTCCTACGGAGAATGTCGAGAAAGCGTATCTGTTTGACAAACTGGAACGGCTTGGGACGCTCTACGTTGCTGAGATACATGAGCGTTATGCGGGCCAAGGCCAATTTTCTTCAGCGCCAGCGCATATTGACAACTTCCTGTCCTGGGTTCGAAGGCGTATGACGGACGACAACAAATGGGTTGCCGAGGCTAACAGTCTAACAAGTTCTCAACGCAGTATACTCATCAAGGAACTGTTCGCGGAGGTCGGGCACATTTCGGACGTCAAGATCGCCAACAAAGTATTCAACAACATGGAAGACATCTTGAGCGAGCGCAAGACGGGTCTCGAAGTTGTGATCCAGGACAACCTTCTCCACGGCATGTACGAAGACGGCCTCATCATGACAGGAGCGTACCCTCAGCTCGTCCGCTTCTTTGACCTGTTTGGATACGCGAATCCCAATATGCGCATCCTCGAAATCGGTGCCGGAACCGGTGGTGCTACACGAAAGATCCTTAAATCGTTGATTGGGCCCCACGGCATCAAAAGATACCAGGACTACACGTTCACTGACATCTCGAGTGGTTTTCTGGCGCAAGCTCGCGAGGCGTTTGCAGATTTCCAGGACATGAAGTATTCTGTGCTGGATATCCAAGAGAACCCGCTTGAGCACGGTTACGAAGCAGTTTACGATGTGGTCGTGGCTTGCGAGTGCTTGCATGCCACCCCGAGTATCGTAAAGACTTTGACCAACTGCCGGAAGCTGATCAAGCCGGGCGGCAGACTTGTCGTTGTGGAAAACACACGGGCGGTCATCGGCCACGGATTGGTTCTTGGACACTTGTCGGGCTACTGGGATGGAATTCCGGATGGTCGTGTCGAAAGTCCCTTCCTGCACCTAGAGGGCTGGAATGCTTCGCTTAACCAGACTGGCTTCGCCGGCGCTGAGCTCGTCTTGGATGATTACCCTGCTCCATACACCACTGCTCGCACCATTGTATCTAGCGCAGTCGAGGAGCCTGCGAAGGTTGGCCAGTCTCCGAACGGAACAGTACATCTTGTTCATGGTGACAACGAACCCGAATTACTAAGTCGAATCGAACGTGAGCTCACCGAGCGTGGGACTGAGTTTAAGGTTATCTCCATAGGGGACGTTGAGACTCATCTGCCCGACAACTCACGCACCGTTGCCTTTGCCGACAGCCAAAGTCTGCTTGTCAATGCAAGCGAGACTCATCTCAAGTCTTTCAAAGCGTTAATCCGCAAGTCCGCAAACTTGGTTTGGGTAACTTTTGGTGGCATCGTTCACGGCCATGATCCCGACGCTTCGATCACTACGGGTCTTCTACGCACGCTTGGGACCGAAAACCCCACTTCGCAATTCCTATCGATTGACGTTAGTCCCGACAGCGACTTCCAAGAGATACGGCTGACCCGTACCATTCTCGACCAGGAGCTTGCCCTGTCCGATCGCATCGCCGGCGAGAGTCGAGACTACGAGTTTGTATGGCAAGAGGACTGTCTCTGGGTCAGCAGATTGGTTCCCGATGTCGCACTACAAGATAAACTCGAGCTGTCCGAGAGTCTACCCAGCCGCGCTGAGATGCTGCCTCTGGATTCCCAAGGAAGCGTCCGAGCCGCCTTTGAGACGCCTGGTCTCTTGACATCCTTGTACTTCAAGCCGTACGAAGAGACATGGAAGTCTTTGCCTGATGACTGGATCCAAGTGAAGGTGGCTGCAGTCGGCCTCAACTGGAAGGATCTTCTCACTTCCGCCGGCCGCTTCGATATGAATACCTTCTCCTCGGAGTACTCTGGCGTCGTAGCCCAGGTTGGTTCAAATGTGACAAACGTTGCAGTCGGCGACCGTGTATACGGATACGGTAGAGGTCACTTTGGCAACTACGTACGTGCGCCAGCCAACTTCGCTTACCGTATGCTGCCTGGGGAAGATTTTGTCAAGATGGCCACGATTCCACTTGTTGGAATGACAGCCATCTACTCATTCGAATGTGTTACCCAGCTGAAGGAACATGAGAGGCTCCTCATTCAGTCAGCCACTGGTGGGCTTGGTCTTTCTGCCATTCAACTGGCAAAGGCCAAGGGAGCAGAGATTTTTGCCACAGCGGGAACGCAAGAGAAGCGTCGTTATCTCATCGACGTTGCAGACATCCCCGCCTCGCACGTCTTTTCGTCTCGCGATCCAGCCGACTTTGCCAAGCTCATGGAAGCCACTGACGGCAAAGGTTTCAATGTCATCCTGAGCACGTCGAGTGGAGAGTTGCTCTATGAATCCATCCAAATGCTGGCTCCCATGGGTCGAATAATCGACGTTGGCCGTATTGACGTGCAAAACTCCACATCGTTAGCCCTTGAGCTGTTCAAGCGCAATGCGACTTTCACATCCTTTGACTTGGCTGTGGCGGATGACGCGGACCGGGCTCTCGGTCCTGCTCTTATGAAGACTGTCAACAAACGTGTCAGAGCTGGACAAATGGGGCCGCTGAGCTCCATCACGACGTACGACGTGTCACAGCTAGACCAAGCCCTAATGGCCTTCTCTAAGGGTACACACGTCGGCAAGCTGGTCGTCACGTTCCAGAATCCGGACGCTTTGGTCAAGATGGTGCCCGCAGCGCCGCATGCTCAGTTCGCCAGGAATGCCAATTACCTTATCACAGGTGGGTTGGGCGGCCTAGGCAGGAGCATCGTCAACTTCATGGCCGAACGTGGAGCGAGACACTTCACCGTCCTGTCGCGCAGTCGAAAGATCAATTCGGAGGGTCAAATGCTCATTGAAAAGCTCGCCGCTTCTGGGACTGTAGTGGAGTGCGTCAGTTGCGATGTTAGTGACAGTAAAGATGTTACCCGGGCTGTTCAAGACGCTGCTGTTGTCCGACCCATCAAAGGTATCGTCCACGCTGCAGTCTCTTACCAGGTAAGATGGTTACTTCCGCCTTCCGCCGCGATTTAAATCTAACAAGCATCCTAGGATCTATCATTCGACAAACTCACGATTGAGCAATGGACATCTGCGCTGGCGGCCAAGGTCCAGGGTACTAAGAATCTGCACGAAGCCACCAAGACTCATGCACTAGACTTCTTCCTCATGACCACGACGATCGAGTCTTTCGTCGCACTCGCCACGCAGTCGGCCTATACTGCTGCAAACAACTTCCAGGACTACTTTGCACGATGGCGACACCAACAGGGTCTACCAGCTTCGACGGTCTCGTTCGGCCTTATCCGTGATGTTGGCCATCTCAGTACCAACAGCACTACGCTCGCTTTGATGGCCCGTAACAAGGTCATGGACATTTCCGAGTACAACTTCCTCCGGCTTCTTGAACCAGCTTTCTTGAACAATGAGTCGGCGCTTGATCCTGCCGCCAGCACAGAACCATATACTGGTGCCGTGGACGACCCGCTCTCTGTGACGAACGTGGTCACTTGCTTCGACCCTGCCACTATGGCGACCCGCAAGCGTGAAGAAGCGGCGGAAAACAATGGCAACACGGGCAACAGTCCACGCTGGTACACTGATGCCCGTGTCTCGCTCATCATGCGAGCGTTTGACGATGCCGAGCGCTACCAGGCGTCGGCTGACGGCGGTGACGGCGGCAACGAAATAGGCAACAACGCCGGCGCTGCGAGCTTGCGCAGTGAATTTGAAGAGGCCGTCAAGGCGGGCCCAGCCGAGCGATCCAGGACTGTGGCGTTGGTGACAGACGCGATTGTGAAGACGGTGGCCCAGATGCTGTTTGTTGATGCTTCGGGTGTCGATGCTTCGCGCACAGTGGCGGATTACGGTGTCGACAGTCTGATTGCAGCGGAGTTGCGCAACTGGTTCAACGTCGCATTTGGAGCGGATGTCAGTATGCTGGAAATGTTGGACACTGCTACGAGTATGAAGATTTTGGCGAACAAGATTGTTGATGGGGCTCTTGCGTAGTGGTACAGATGTAGACGATGAAGAATTTCGAAGTCACGATCGAGAAACACTTCATGCCCCACTTTCCAGGGCATCCGAGAATACCTCGCTAGTGCTCTTATGTCTACAAGTTAGCGCCTTAATGCCAACTAAGTTATAGATAAATATAGAGAGAAAAAATTATATACGCTTGTTTCGCTACGTAATAGATAACGTAGGTGTATGCTTTGTAGGTTAGCATGCTTCGTAGGTTACCTGTGCTAAGACCTTACTAAACTCTTCTCTATTATAGCCTATTATAACCTACTTTAGCGTAATATAGTATAAGAGATACTAAAATAGAATTAAGAAGCTACTTCTACTTTATAATTATATATTTACGCGTTATACTTTATATTATTATAGCGTTTATAGCGTCTTTAAAATAGCTTACTCTTTTTAGCACGTATCTACTTTTTTACTTTCTTTCTATTACTATACGTTCTAAACTTTTATAAAGCTATTTTACGCTAGCTATTCTCTACTATTATAGACTTTTCTACTCTAACTTACTTTCTTTTATATAATTTACGCTACGTAGTAGCTTTATTAGCTACTTAAAGCTTAGTAATCTTTTTTTAGACTAACACTAGCTTATAAATAATTATTACTAACGTAGATATATAGTAAGTAGTTAGTATAAGCAGGTAGTTAGCTTTTGCTAAGACTTTACTAAAACTCTATCTCTCTTGCTATAACGTAGGTGCATGCTTCGTGGGTTAGCATGCTTCGTGGGTTACCCGTGCTAAGACTCTACTAACACTACTTCTACTCTATAATACTCTATTAACTACATAAGATAGAACTATTAAAGAAAGCTAGAATATAAACTGCGCTTTAAGCTATTAAACAAGACGCGACTCTTCTATTGCGACGCGTTATAGCTATCTATAACGTTCTCTAAGAGATATTGCGCTGTTAACGCGCTAGATAACCTGCATAGGCAGATTATAGGCTAACAATAATAAGTTTACATAAGACTAAGAAGAGAGTAATTGTTTAGCACATACTTAACCTAGTTAAGCGAGGATTTCTCTCTTGCCTCGCAGATGTAGCTAATATAGCTAATTTCTTGCGCGCTAAGCGCAATCTAGTCTAGGTTAGCCTAAGATAGCCTAGTACGTTTGTTAAGCGCTAACTA
>Ga0265797_10004125_pt1 | contig 22521 bp, 23 predicted proteins | sample P2T30metagenome_FD_192433 | JGI IMG/M metagenome (GOLD analysis project Ga0265797, IMG submission 192433) | Plant litter microbial communities from East Loma Ridge, Irvine, California - P2 T30 | ecosystem: Environmental > Terrestrial > Plant litter > Unclassified | place: USA: California... | reverse complement strand
GTCCGATGAAGAAAGAAAGGTCTCCCTGCATGCACGATAGCTCGAGACCATCGTCATCGGCGCCAAGGACGCAATTTCCTACGCGTCTGTCTGTCGAGAACACCATAACTCTGACTTCGTGGTGACCTGTTCAATATCACGCAACTAACTATAAGACTTGTCGTTCGGTATCGATTTGGACATCGCGTACCCGAACAGCCGTGCAGACCGTACTCACCAATCCATGCCAAGCTGTGAGAGCCATGACAGCTGAAAGGCAATGCGGACCCCTGTATCGACGGCATGCACCATTCTAATCGCGAGCATAGCTGATGAACTTATACATCAAATATACTTTCTCACGTGTAGGCGATATTCCCATCTCTCCCTTCGATAATCATGGTGGCAGGCAGCATCGGCATCTCGGCTCCACATCGTGTTCCTCCGCACTTCAAAGCACCTTTGCCTTTTCAAGTGTTCCCGCCGAGTCTGCCTCCTCTTTGGATCGACAGGCCAGCTTCCACAAACAACAACCCTCTGCCGCATTTAAGTGAAAAACACCCCTCAATTTTCCCGGAGGATGCGTTCGTTCGGCAGACATTTGCGCGAGCTGTCTGGCAGCGGGTAGTAGAGGTAAGGCTATATATGGGCGCGATGCCTCACAGCTTTAGTGAGTACTTCTCATTACGCGTTATACGCAACTAATACCGCAAGCATGCGTGAAACAAAGAAGACTGTTGGCGCCGCGCTTCTGCTTGCGTCAGTCGCCGAAGCTCACCCCAAGCCTTACGCCAAACATTACAAGCTCTCCATTCCTCAAACTGCGGAAAACGCCTCGATCCCTCACGCCAACTCGTTCGCTTCATTTTCTTTCGAACCGGCATTTTGGGTGGAATTTTTCGGCAATGCGAGCAACCCGAACGCGTTGACATTCGGTCTGCTCGACCTCATCGTCGAACATGGCGGCAGACCGATCATCCGCCCAGGTGGAATTACGATGGACTCGATGGTAAGGAGATCGAGGATGACTTTGGCGCTGAGGAGCCCTTGCTGACGACAATGCCAGATCTTCGACGAATCCGCCGGCGACCCTGTCAGGATCACCAGCGAGTCAGGTGGCGTCTATCGCACCATCGTGGGACCAAAGTACTTCGAGAGCTGGGACAACTTCCCCGAGGGAACACAGTTCGTCTCAACGCTGAACTTTGGCAACGATAGTCTCGACATCGCAAGAGACATGGCCGTTGCTTCGGCTCAGTACCAAGGAGAGAAGATTCTTTACTTTGAACTTGGGAACGAGCCTACGAACTATCCAAGCTCGCGCTGGGCTAACAGCACGGAAGCATACATAGCTCAATGGCAGAACTGGACCAATGCCATTGACAACGCCGTAGATGCCACTGGAAATTTGGATCTTCCGAAAGACAGGTGGTGGGCATCTTCCGCGACAACAGACGTGACTGGGCTCAAGGTGCGCCCTGCAGACCTGATCCCGGCAGGCATTGAGAGCACTGGAGAAGTCGCCGAGTACTCAATCCACTCCTACCCATTTTCAACTTGCGACCCAGCCCGGCTGGTTCTGGCGACTACGAGCAACATTTTGAACCACACGGAGCTCGTACGATACGCGATCGACGAGATCTATCCTTCTGCACAAGCCGCATTGGACAGTGGCAAGCCTTGGGCTATTGGCGAATTCAACTCGATCTCATGCTCTGGACGGCCCAACGTCACCGATACCTTTGCTCAGGCATTGTGGGTGCTGGATGCCGATTTGATCTACGCTTCTCTCAACGCCAGTAGCGTACATCTGCACCAGGGTGCTACTCTGGTCTTCCAAAGCGACCAGCAGTCGAACGAGGCAGGCGAAGACGGTTCTCCTGGCTTCTCGACGTATTCTTTCGTATACCCCCGCAACAGCACGAGGCGCGGTAAAGCACGCGCTCTGCCTAGCTTCGTTGCACAAATTTTCATGGCCGAAGCATTCAGCACACCGGAGACAAGAGTACGTTCCTTGGATGTTCCAGAAGGCGTCAACAGCGAGCGGTTTGCGGCGTATGCATTCTACGTCGACGACCGCGTGGAGAAACTAGCGCTGGTCAACATGCAGCCTTACTACGCCAACTCGACTGAGGACTACACGGTTTCGTTCAAGCTGCCGGGTCAAGGCGCGGCTTCGCTGAAGAGGATGACGGCCCCCCATGTAGACGAGAAGGACACTTCCAAGTCGACTTGGGCGGGACAATCCTTCGAAAACGGAAGCGCAGTCGGAGAAGTTGAGGTTGAAGAAGTAGGCGACGATCGGGTTGTGGCGGTACGGGGAAGCGAAGCAGTGCTTATCTCTTTCGAGAACGAAGCGGATGAGGACTGTGATTGATACAACGTTCGGGGGTTAGCCATGCTGAGGCGTAGTCTATCGTGCCTCTGTAATCGCTTAGCGACGATAACAGTCGTCCGGGGTTGACTACATGGTGCATTGGTTAGGTAGCACTGATATATCATCGTCGTAGCCGCACAGTGACACCAACCGATGTCGCAAGGTGACAAGAGGCTTGTATGCAACACCACAATCTTCTCTGTCACCGATGTCACCTCGGTTGAGCATGCGATATCATTATCACTTTGACTTCGTCCGGGGTCTACCGGTGTCGATGCTCTTTCCAGGCGAAGATCTGCGCGGATGAGACCCCGCGAGATGCAACCTGCTATCGTTACTCTCGAGTGGAGTCGTGCTCGATATGTGCGTGCAACGTCACACTGTCCCCGCAGTCGCAACAACAAAGTGGACATTGTTCATGATAAAAGGCGAAGCAAGTCTGCCTTGCATTTAGGCTACGGGCAGGCAGAGACGCAACAATGGCGAACAGCATTATCGCGGCGGTTCTACTTGGCTTCACCTTTGTTACCGGCGACCTTCTCGGCATACCGACATTACCTTTCGACGAGAGCGGCGATTATTTTGAGTTGTCCTCTTTGAGCGGTATCAAAGTCGATACAAAACATTGCGAAGACACCGATACAAATGGACACACACTGATTCCGCCAACTTTACTCGAATTCACCAACACATTCGCCTCGGACTTGGAGGCTACTGGATGTCACACTAAAGTCAACATTGGAGACGCAGCCGGCCATGGCGACGTATTTGTGACCATTGGCAACAACAGCGAATTTGTTGACGCCGCCGGGAGATGGACGGCGGAAGCATACAGCTTGAACGTCAGCACCGAAGGAATCACCATCACTGGAGCGAGTCCTCTTGGAGCCTGGTGGGCGACTCGGTCAATCTTGCAGCAAGCCGCTTTAAACAATGGCTCCATCCCAACTGGGTACGGCGTTGATGCTCCTGGTTGGGGAACGAGAGGTATTATGGTAAGATCCGTTTTATCACGAAACTACAATCGCATATCTCATACTGACTTTCTCAGCTCGACTGTGGTCGCCATTACTACCCACCAGAGTTCATCGTCGAGCTCTGCACTTGGCAGTCGTACTGGAAGGAGAACGTGTTCCACTTCCATCTTTCCGATAACCTCTACAACAACCCCAACTACACTTACGAGCAGCAGATGGAGCTCTACGCCCGGTTTAGACTGTGGTCTGACGATCCGAGAGTAGAAGGGTTGAACAAGCATGCGAATGAGTCATACACTCGCGAAGACTTCGACTACATCCAGTCTTCATGCGCAGCGCGAGGTGTAACTGTGATCCCGGAGATCGAATCGCCCGGCCACGCGCTGGTCATCTCTCAATGGAAGCCAGAACTTGGCTTGCAGGACTCGCTTGATCAGCTGAACATCTCTTACCCTGACACCATACCCACTGTTCAAGCGATCTGGGATGTGTTCACACCTTGGTTTAAGAGTAAAGTTCTCGAGATTGGAGCTGATGAGTACTCTGATGAGTCGCTGTCTGCATAGTGAGTGATCTCATCTCTCATTTCTTGAATGCACGCTGACAAGTCCAAGTGAAACGGGCGAGGCATACAACTACTTTGTAAAGAGCATGAACGACTACATCCGCTCTACATTTGGTCGGTCGATGCGCATTGTAAGTTGTCACTCTCGGCCTGTAGACCCATGCAAAAACTAACATTTGCTTTTTCACAGTGGGGCACATTCCCACCTCAATCAAATTACACCAACAACATTGACACAGACGTCTCAATCCAGCACTGGGAGTACTTCGAAGACAACCCCTACTACGATTACATTCTGAACAAGTACTCCGTCGTGAACTCCGACGACCGTGTCTACATCGTGACCAAGTACTCATCATCCTATCCGCAACAGCTAAACCAGACCTTCATCTTCGAGGGCAATCCCGAAGGTGGTGCCTGGTCACCGTACATCTTCGACTCGACAAATTCGTCGAACAACCCCTCCCGAGACAGCCCATACGTCCTCGGCCACATCGCACCCCAGTGGAACGACTACGGCGCCAACACCTCGACTTACCTCGAAGCCTACTACTCGTGGCGTGACGGCCTGCCAGCGTTGGCAGACAAGCAATGGGGCGGCAAACTCTCCCGCGCAGATTACAACACCATCTTCGCGCAGCTGCAAGCGAGCGCACCAGGGCAGAACCTCGATCGCACAATCGAATCGGTGTCTTCCACCATCCTAAAATACGAGTTCAACTCCTCTCTTCCCTCGACTGCCAAGTGGACGGTCAAAGACTCCTCCGGCAACAACTACGACGCCACAACAAACTGCAGCACAGCTTCCTCCGCCCTCCAAGTCCGCTCCGGCTGCTCCCTGACCACTCCACTTCGATCCAAAGGCTCGGACTACACCCTCTCTTTCTCCGTGAAACCTTCCTCTCCCGCCCGCGGCCCGATCTTCAGCGGCCAGGACAGTGTTCTACAATCTTCCAACACCAGTCTTGATCTCGTCAGTGGCGGATATGCGTATGCACTGAACTACTCTCTCCCGATCGGCGAGTGGACGCAGGCCAAGCTTGTTCGGAGTGGTAACAGGACGTTCTTTACTGCAGGCGATCAGCCGGAGATGGAGTTCATAGTCAGGGTGGGAGTCAACGGGGAGAGGTTTGAGTGGGCCCCGATGGCGATCAACGCTCCTGTTCAGCAGATTGGTGGTGGGGGCTGGGAGGGAGAGGTTGGTGAAGTCAGGCTTTTCGATTTCGCGTCGTGAGCAAATCACACGAGCAACCGAGCACTGTAGGTGACCACTGCAGACGCGGAAATGCCGACTGTGAATAGAGAATGGTGGATTAGATTATGTAGTGTTTTCTTTATCATACACAAACTCGCTCAACAGCAGCAACAACAAACACAAGCGCAAATTCAATCATTCAAATTCGTTGCGGCTGCCCCCCAAGATAAGGATCGTCCAGACTCTTCGCGTGATACGCCGAGTCGTCCGTCTCGACGTCCGTCTCGACGTAGAAGCTCTTCCCAATCTTGCCCGGGTATACCGCCAGCGGCTCCTCGCTGCTGCCCCGTGAGTGATCTTTACCTCGCGTGCCCGTGATCGTGGTGACCGTGCCGTGGCCGTTGTGTGCGCGGTTACCAAACGACATTGCTTGGAGCGACATGCGGTGGCCGCGAGGTATATCTTTTGGGATGTCGGTCGCTCGCGAGGGGCCCCGGGACGCGTCGAAGCCGCTGCGCATGCCGAACTTCTTGAGGGTCATCGAGACGAGGGGGCGGAGGGTCGCGATGCAGCCTGCGGTGATGCCGACGCCGTTTTCGACGGTGGACCAGATTGCGATTCCGACGGTTTGGTCTGGTGGTTGAAGTTAGTCGTGTATCGAGTTGTGTAGTGTACGGACTTATTTAACTTACAGAGGAAGTCGCCTTCCCTGCCTTTCCCGCTCTCCTTGAGCGCAAGAACGTATGGCAGACGCACGACCGTCGCAGTAGAGCCCACCGCGGCGAAAGCGAGCAGACCTATTACGAGTCGCTTCTGTCGGACGGGAATTTGCAAGTCTTTGACGATCCAGAATGGTAGCAGACCAAACGTCCAGTCGGCGACCACGTTGAGGCCCGAGATGGCAAAGACCAGTGCGACGAGTACGGTGCTGTTCAAACATTTGCCATCGTGGGGGTCGAGGGACCAGAAGGCGCTGACCGGTTTGCATTGGAAGAGGAACACGAAGAACAGGATTGGTCCGAAAAGCACGGTGAGGATCATCACAGTACGGACGATCCACACGTGGAGTTTGTTGGTTGCTACTCGTAGCAGGAAAAAGCCAATGCTGACTTTGAGGAGACTCGTGGTAAGTACATAGAAGATTTCGCAGAAGAGCCAGTACTGGAGACTTGTGTTAGCAGGTGTCACATCATCAGAGCCTGGGATGTTTTATACGTACTGTGAGTGCTGTTCGGGCCCTCTCGGGTTCCAGGTCGTCAATGTGTCTCCCAGTGCCGTGGATGAGGCCTCCGAGCTGACAAGCCAAGTACGCAGTGTTTAGCACTTGTGTGCCCAACATCGTCCAGTCATCGGGACCAAAAGATTTGATCATGCCCGCCCGCACCCAGACGCGCAAGCCAACAGAGATCCATGTGATGATGAAGAAGGCAATGCCGACGCCCCAGATGGGTGCGCTCCTGTCGCCCATTGTTGCGGGTGGAGGTAATACAACACAACACGAGAGGATCGAGGATCAAAAGAGTAGTGATTGAAGGATGCCCAGATTCAAGGGAATGCATAAGCGAGCCGAGGGATGGGCCCTTGAGTTATTAGTTGGCAAGACTGAAGTTGTGCTTCAGGTCGGGCAAGGGTGATTGGCCGTGAACGACGATCGGAGCAAGGATAAAGTAGACCAAGTACTGATTTGTAGTATTAGTGTAAGGCTCACTGTCGGGATCGTGTTACTGTCGATTGCCGAATGCTGCCAATTGCTCCTACGCGGGTTGTATGTTGGTGCAATGGTGTCAACCTCTAAGCAGCGCTGAAACGACCAGAACGACATGGCAAAGGTATATCATGTTGCGGTCTGAACGTCTGCTGGGGAAAACATCTCTGCCGTTGAGCTTCATGGCTACATGAGTAATGTGTAGTAGTTCGCAACGGCGTGAGGTGGACATCCCAGGATAGACCCTGCCGACGTTTCACTTCGATTTGAAAGCAGCGTAGCAGTGGATCGGGGTCGTGGCGGACTGTCATCGCACTGCACGCGCTATATCCAAAGGTGGAAGGTGATATCACAATACGCGGTTCCAGAAAAGAGACATAGTGTCATTTCCCATATAGGGAGTATGAGAGTTCTTGGAGTCCTCCTCATCGATTGAATCTGTGACAAGTACGTGTACCCTGTCGACCTGTCATGAAACTAGGCCGCGGTGTGTGCTGTGAAGCCGACTTGGATCGGCAGGCGATTCATGTCCTCCCGAGGCGAGGACGGCTCGATTGACCGGAAGCCGTGGAGAGTCGAAGCTTGCTCTTAGAGTCCTGACGTTTTGGGTAGTCTTGCGTGCCAAACCTTCCGAGACGTTGGTGGGTTTTGTTAGTGATGTTTACCAAGCAGAGGGGAACCCGGCACGGGATCTACGACAGTGACAGGCGCGGCGGCTTTGCCACACTGAGTGCTAGTGTCCAAGGGGGTGGGACTGTGAAGATGCATGACTGGGGATGAAAAATTGCAAGTACCGAGTCTTCAAGAATCTCATGCACAGATGCTCCATCCTTCCATTTTTGTTCCGTCGTCAGGACAATTAGCACTCATACACGTCAGCCAAGAAAGTCTCAGCAGTCTGTGACGGCTTGGCAGGATTCATGCAGGAACAGAAGTTATTAACAACTTCAGCCTTGTTGTTGACAGCCTCAGAGTAACCCAAGTCGACTTCGGCACTTGTTCTAGAACCCCTTTTGAAGGTCGACATCTTGAATACCCCCAAAGTGTCGCGGTATCTCCCGTTGTTGTGCGATCGACAGATGCATCCAGAGCTATAGCAAGCGCGCCACAAGAGGCATCGGCCGGCGATAGAGTCCATAAAAATGGCAGAACAAATGTCATTACATTTGCGGCGCGTGGGGACGGTTTCCCCATTGCCTAAAACCTTTGGATTTCCGTTTTCGCATCTCTCCCACGTGCCTCCCTTCTGTGCGATATTAATGATCAGCACCAAGGACTCTCGGCACTTCGATGGTCTGTGGGAGAAACTCGTGCAACCCACGCGAGGCAACCGCAAGAGAAAATCGCCACCTAGATCTTTCGAGGATGACCTTGAAATTGCGAAGCAATAGGCCAGGGGAAGACGTCGGCTGTCTGCCGTCTTGTGCATGAATAAATCCCGTTGTCGAATACGATCTCGCACTAGCCTCTGTGAGCAGTCTTCATGACTCTCGAGACTTGAACCTTACACAATTCGCCATGTCGCCGTTGTGCGTTGGCTAACACAGCGATAAGTCAAGCCATCACATGCCGGAAACGAACGAACATCGCGTGGACGGCACGCCGCATCTCGAACTTGATCTTGGTTTGACTCTCGACCACGATCGGCAGTCTCATGAACCGAGCCCTAACCTCTTCGATCAAAGTGTGGGAGTGTAACTGTGGTATGCCATCTCTCGTCTGATTTACTGCTTTCTGACGTTCTCAGATGCATCATCCTTTTTCATCAGACACATGCTTCGAAGCAGCTCGACATCAGTCTCTGGTGACAACCAGATCCCGTTTGGCCGGTACTGGAGTGTATCGTGTTGATGACATGTCGAGACAGTGTACATAATTTTGTTGCAAGAAAAATTATCATCATCGGCCCGATGGTCTAGTGGTATGATTCGCGCTTTGGATTGCTATGCATATGATTGCGCGAGGCCCCGGTTTCGAATACCGGTCGGGCCCCGCTGATGTCGTCGACTGACGGCGTTTCTTTTGGTCCCGGTATGCTCGATTTTTGTTGATTCTATCAAAATTTTCTCCCAAAGACAGTCTCTCGGCGAGTGCTTCGACCGAGCAGAACATTGAGAGATAAGACTCTTGCGTATCTTTTGTACTATTCAGGTGTTCCGTACCTATCCATTTGATGTCGTTACGTTGATGAGGATTTGTGAGTGTTGTTTTGACCTGAAAGTCGCAGAAGCCGAAAGCAAACGCGCGGGGGGCTTGGGCGGAATGTGGACCTCCCGACATCTTCAACCTTTATCTATCGATTGGATTGATTGACCAAGTTGTCGATCAATCATGCTCCTTTGAACATGTATCTTGTTTGCAAACTGTCGAGCGATATGCAGCGATACAAGCTAGTTGTCAGACATCCAGCTGACGGTGGGTACCAAATTGGAATGGAGAACGCAACACGTTATCGAGAAGAAGCGTTGTTGTTCTTGTGCAATTTGCTTGCGATTTGATTGGAGTCAGATCAACGATGGTAGAGGCATAGAAGTATATTTCATATGGAATGGGGCGGATTGGAGTGCATCAGGCCGGATTTGATTCTTTCCTTTGTTTCGACTTCGATACTTCGTTGAGGCGATGCCATCCTGATGTACATTCATCCCGGTTGCATTTGTCATAGAATGCACCGCACGAATTATACCTTGTAGATTTAATATACACCCAATTCCAGATTCACTGAAAGGCTGATGTACTGCTCTGAAGGCAACCTAGGGATTGGGTCTGGCCATTCGATATGTCTTTCAACCACTTACAATTTGGCCCCCAAGAAAACTCCATGCTTGAACGTATGCATAACAGCCGTCGATGTATTTTACAAACATGCCTCGTCTTTTACTCCAACACGATATACTTGTGCAAGTGCTCGGGGATGGCACCCAACAGGCCCTTGCTCTCCAGCCACTTCTTGCTGAAAAGACGATCCGCGTACCTGTACGCGCCATCACAAAGAATCGTGACCACCGTGTTTCCAGGTCCAAGCTTGACAGCCAAATCCCTCGCGGCAGCCACGTTGAGCGCACTTGATGCGCCCAGATAGAGACCCTCCTCGTGAAGACACCTGTAGACCATCTCGATACTTTCGTTGTCGGGAACGTGCAGCGCGCCGTCCAGCAGGTCGATATCGGGCTTCAAGTTGTCCGTCACGCGACCCTGGCCGATACCCTCTGTGATAGAACCACCCTTGCGCTCAGTCAACTCTCCGCCGGAGGAAATGTACGAGTACAAGACTGAGCCGGGCGGGTCCGCGAGCCAGCATTGCACACGGCCTTCCGAGATTTCCTTCAAGTAGCGTGTCACACCAGCGATGGTGCCTGCGGTTCCGGAAGCGCAAGTGAAAGCATCGATCTTGCCGCCAGTCTGGGCCCAGATTTCGGGACCAGTGGTCTCGATGTGTGCCTGTCGGTTGGCAGTGTTGTCGAATTGGTTTGTCCAGACTGCGTTCTCGAGCGACTCGGCGTGGCGCTTGGCCTGGTGGTTGTAGTTGTCCGGGTTCTCGAAGGCGACGGCGGGAACAGGGCGGACGTCGGCTCCGAGCAGGCGCAACAGGTCGATCTTACCTTGCGATTGTGTGTTGGGCATGTAGATGACCAGGTTGTAGCCCTTGGAGCGGCAGACGTGGGCGAGGCCGATGCCTGTGTTGCCAGCGGTGCCCTCGACGACGGTACCACCGGGCTTGAGGAGACCGCGCTTCTCTGCATCCTCCACTACGTACAGGGCGGCGCGGTCCTTGACGGAGCCACCGGGGTTCTGGAACTCGGCCTTGCCCAGAATCTCGCAGCCAGTTTCCTCGGAGAGCTTCTTCATGCGGATGAGAGGGGTGTTTCCGATTGCTGGGTAAAGTGTTAGCTTTGTGGTGTGGTTTTCTGAGGGAACGACGACCGTACCTGAGACGAAACCATCTTGGGCAACGCGCTGTGCTTTGGAGATCTCAATGCCGTGGGGGTTCATGCTCTCGGCGGTGGAAGCAAGAGAGGATGCTGAACGGAACGACTTGGTACTGAAGGCAGGCCTTGATGCCGCCCTCAAGGCGTTTCGCGCGAACATAGTGATTGCAAGGTTGGGTGGTGTGAGATAGGGAAAGCTTAGTCGGAGGCGAATCACAATTATTGATCGAGTCCTCGGCTTCGAGGCCCATCACATCATCGCATGTCCGAACTCGGCACGGCTGATTGATTAGATTAGATGACCTCGATCGGTGGAAGTTCCATCTCCGCCCCATCTTCACAAACACCGGCAAGCGAAGCATCTCTCTATCAACACACCCAATTCAAAATGCATCCTTCAACACGGTTACTGGCTGCGATCCCTAAGGCCTCGAAGGCTGCCTCTTCGCTGAGTGCGCGCCGCACAACTCGCCTAGCCTACACCTCATACCAATCCACCTCATACGCTCAATCGAGAAACATCCACAACTCGTCTCCCAATTCCGCCACGCCCCTTCATCACCCAACTGTCCCTGGCCCTCCTCCTGGACCTCCCCAACAACACAATACCGAGACACAAGACCGCCTCGCCCGTAAGCGCCAACAAGCCGAGTCTTTCCTCGAGAGCGTCAACTCCCGCCCCAGCGCCGGAAAGCCCGTCTCCCCTTTGAAAAAACGCTTCTGGAAAGATGTCAGTGTTAAGGAAACAGACAAGGGCCTGGAAGTCTATCTCGACTCGCGCGCCGTGAAAACCGCTGCAAAGGAGTCTCTCATCCTGCCACACTCAAAACGCGGCCTCGCCTCCGCCATTGCTCTCGAATGGGACCAACTATCCTCCGCCCAGCAAGCGCTGAAGAACTCCTACGTCCCGTTGACCTCCGGCGCATCACGAGCCATGGACATTGTGGCCGAAGATGCCGCCGGAAGGGAAGACATCCGCGCCAGCATCGTCGCAATGGCCATGCGCTACCTTTCAACCGACACCCTCCTCTGCTGGGCGCCTGAGAAGAACATCCACGACTCTGTAAACGAGACCCGCAAGCCTCTGCGCGAACGTCAGCGCGAAGTCGCAGAGCCCATCATCGGCTACCTCCAGGCGCACATTTTCCCGGGCTGCGAAATCAACCCCATTCTTTCGCCAGACAGCATCGTCCCCATACCGCAACCGCAGGCCACACGCGAAGTGATCAAGAGTTGGGTGCAGGGCTTGCCGGCGTTCGAGCTAGCAGGTTTGGAACGTGGTATCTTGGCTACCAAGAGTCTGCTCGTATCGGCCAGGATGGTGGCTGAATGGGGACAGGAATTTGCAGCTACGAGGAAAGCTGGCAGCGAGAGGTTCGGTATTGAGGATGCGACCGAGGCTGCGAGCCTGGAGGTCTTGCATCAGACGGAGCAGTGGGGCGAGGTTGAAGATACCCATGATGTTGATAATGCGGATATCAGGAGGCAGCTTGGTACTGTCGTCTTGCTTGTGAGTTAGATGATTTAGATGGGATTGGCGGTCGTGTGTAAGCATAGCAGCATTGAGGGCATGGGAATGTACATATATAAATAAGCCTGTAGCATATACCTATATTTGCCTCAAAAGGACATTCGCATCTACTGTTCGCCGTAGAAGCAAGTGGTAAAAGGGACAGATTCCGATTAATTCAGCTGTTCCGCGACTTTTAACATACCTAATAAGTCGATAGAACTAACGGCAAAGGTACGAAATTAAACAAACTCACGACGCGATAATACAATGCAGTCAAAATACTCACATATATATGTACAAAGATCTATGTATTATAAACATCACGTAATATGTGCACACCACACTAGCAACCAGCAACCTCACTCCCCCTTAACATTCCCACTCCTAGCCCTCCTCACCTCCCGCCCATTAACAACCCCATACAACCAAACCAACGCCCCCGTCGCCAGCGCCATCAATCCCGCGCTCGCAGCAAACAACCCAACCCTCCCGCCTGTACTCAGCACATCAAAGATAGGGTAAGGGTAGAACTGGTTGTACTTGTACAAGTGCTCGATCCAGAACCAGTAGCCGAAAGCGATGATGCCGGAGAGGCCTAGGGCGGGCAGGACCGCGATGGTGTAGGGGGGCGAGAAGAAGAGGAGGTCGAGGACGAGCGTGAAGGCCGGCATGAAGTGGAAGGAGAGGTCGTCGCGGAGCAGGAGGATGGGGGCCCAGGGGGGTAGGACGAGAGAGGTGTCGATCTTGGGATGGTTAGTCAGTTTTTGGGGGGTTTCAATGGGAGGGTGAAGGGTGGTCTTACAGCGCGGAGACCCCAGTATAGAATGGTGATGAGGCATTCGATCGGGGCCGAGGCTACCGAGAGGGCATTTTTGGCTGCGAATAGGCGGCGGCTGAGGGTCAGGTCTGCGAGGAGACCGAAGGCGAAGGTTAGGGTTGAGAGGGCGAGGCCGATGATTGTGAGGTATTGAAAGTGCCAGCCGTATGAGTCGTTACTACATAGGCGAGGATTAGAATGGTCGACCGGATGCTGGCGGATGGTTTGATTGCTCACATTTGATTCGGATTGAGTACGAGGTAGGAGAATGAGTAGGCGAAGGAGGCGAGACCGATTATCTGGGAATCTCGTCAATACAGATGTTCGTGTTGTCTCAAGGTATCGCATCTACTGACATGGAGAAGAGCGCTGGCACCTCGCGATGGCGATTCCAGTCGCTGCAATGGATGCCTCTGAATCAGCTCATGAGCCACTTCTCTAGAAGACATGTTGCTTCATGAAAATGCAGTCTTTCTTAGGATTCAAATCCAACGACAGAATACGAGGAGAACAAGTGAACTGAGTTATCGAGAAAGGTTGACAGGAAGATGGCGACATAACAAAAATCTCAAGGCCTCCGAGGCATCGACGTCAGCGGTCTTGGCGAATGAGGCTCGTCGGAGTTATGCACGTGTTTGCCATGAGGTACATCCAAGTAGAATTATTAATATTAATGAATACCTAGAGTAGGGTCTGTTGATAGTTTGGATCGACTCGATTGCAGATCATGTCGTGTGGTCAAAGCATGATCGAGTACTACTGTGTGGAAAGTCATCAAGTCGAAGTAGATGTACCTTCCATGCTTACATACTCTACACGCACAACATCAAGTCGACATTACAGTATCGTTTGGTACGGGTGGCGTTTCGTCCAAGGCAGTTCGGCGGAAAGTGATCATGCCGGTCCCGTCAGCCTTGCCCCCGCCCTCTACCGTCTCTTGGCCAGAGTCTTCCGACTTCCTGCTTTGCCTGTCTTTGCCTCTCTTATCGTTGAGTCGGTGGAGTCACTGTCTATCAGTAATCGCCTTTGATCTGCTTTATCTTGTTGGTTGAGCCCTAGTCTTCACACGACAACCTACATCTCGCTGTCTTTTGCTTACAACAACCAACTCTTGAAGATCAATAAATTAACTTTACATTCACACTGAACCTTTTGCCTTGTACAGTAATACGCAATTGACCGTTCCGTCCTAATCACGGACCGACTACTCCCCACAGCACCTCCACAATCACTCCTCTATACCCTGCCCTACCGACAATCTCCCTTGGTCCACTATCAGGACCCGTTCCGAGACAGAGATAAGCGATATACTTTTGCGGTCGAAATGCGATCGTAGACATACTGCACTCGCTCGCTGGCGAGCCGTCGCTCAATACTATCGCCCCCGAACGACGAATCAACCTGAACGCTGAAGGTTTGACAACACCTTCCCAACCCCAGAAAGAGCTTGGGATTGGCGAGCGCGCGCGCTCCGAACCTCGGAGGAGCTCTCGGCGCAGAAGACGAGGGATCTGTGACTGGAATAACGACGAGCCTGGAGGGAGTCGATAATCGCAGCCCAAAAAGAATACCCTCCGAATGCATGCGAGCAGATGCGGTGCGACGAGACCTTCATCTACCTGCCGAGATAGAGCATTGAGATGCCGCGACCGAAGAAAGAGGGCGCTGGGGAGCCGAAGAAGCGCAGTCGGACTGGTTGTTGGCCGTGCAAGGCGCGCAAGGTCAAATGCGGCGAGGAAAAGCCGTCGTGTCAGAACTGCAACAAGGCAGGAGAGACATGCGACTATTCAATCCGTCTGAACTGGGGCGGCCGGTCGCGCAAGGATAAAGATGCTGCGACTGCAACTTCTGCTGCTGACCCCGGTGGTTTCACCTTCGTCGCAACGCCTCATCCTACTGCCGCTGCTGTTGCCACCTCACCTCGTGGTCCGCATGCTGGTGGGCAAGAGCACGTCTTTTCTGCCCAGCGCATAGTGACCTCTCCGGCGTCAACTAGCCAACAGCGACCCCCAAGCAATAACGGTCGCAAGCCGTTTCCACCAACGCCAGATCTCACCCCCGGTGGAGAGTCTGCTGGCAATCACTTGGACCCGAGATTGCGACTCTCAAATCAATTGACAAATCAAAATCACAACGCGCAACATACACAGCCGCTTCGATTTGCTGGGGAGCAACGGCCATCTAGTTCTCACGATGCGCCCTCCTTGCCACACTTCACCTCCATGTTGGACCCAGGCCGGGCTGAACGATCACCTCCAACTTCTATTCCCAACAACGACTTCAGCTGGTCTCCTCAGCATCGCATCAAGCGAGCGAGATTGAGTCCCAGAGAGAGTCCAATCGCCAACCATTCAAGTCCTGTCTTCGCAGTGCCTCAATACCCTGCACAGTCAGAGCATACGCCTGGGTCTAATTACTTCACTCCTCATACGATCAACAGTATCGTAAACACGCCCGCAACGCCAGGATCCTCCGTCAATTCCGAATCTCCTTATCCTGGTCCTGCTATCACGTCCACACTCGATCAGGCTGATCTGCGGAGACTGTCCGTGAAATCGCTGCTCTCAACCCCCTCTGACATCACAGACCACACAAGGTCAAGCACCGAAAGCCATAGATTCCGAACGTACGGCTATGATCATGGCTTGCCAGACTTTGACATTCCACGCAACAACGATATGGCAGCAATTGGGCCGCGTTCGCCTGATGTACGCAGGGCCAGCGCTGCGGTCTCCGAAGTTAGCTCTCCCGGAGGCGAAATTGATCATAGGCAAAGCGCTTTCGAGCGTGGAGGCTACTATTTCCAGCCGGTCGCTGTCAAGATACCACGCGCTCTCGAGCCTCTTCCGCGAGAACTGACCGACAATCCGATCAACCTGCTCTACTTTCACCATTTTTTGAACCACACCGCCCGGATGATGGTCCCGCATGATTGTCCTGAGAATCCTCTACGGGGTGTGCTTCCTCAGATGGCAGTCCGGAACAACCATCTTCTCCATTTGATGCTGGCATTCTCGGCTTCCCATCGCTCGCGTCTACTCGGCCACCCTGAGCCTGCGAACCGGATCGCAGAATGGATGTCTGATGTACTGCCAGCGCTGAGACAGGCACTCAACGAGCCCTCATCCCAAGTCGTTTCCGATCCAGCTGATCCTTCTTCGCTCGCACCCCTTGCGACAGCCATCATGCTTGCCTCACTCGAAATCGTATCGCCCGACACATTCGCCGTCCCGATCTCCTGGCAAAATCACCTACACGTCGCACGACAAATGATCGTCGCCACCGGCGGTCTGCATCATCTCGCCCAGAAAGCAAACGGAGCCCGTGACAAAGCCATCTTCTTCCTCTCCCGCTGGTTCGCCTACCTTGACGTTCTCGGTAGCCTCAGTGGCAGTCGCCACGACCAACCTCTCTACGGCGCTTACCTGGAAGACGGTGGCGGCCTTTGGCTCGTCAACCGCGACGACGAAGAGATCTTCAAAATCGACTGCTTCTTCGGCTTCTCTGGCCGCTGTATCGCCCTTCTAGCCGCCGTCGCCGAGCTCGCAGCCGAATGTGACGCCGAGCGCATCGACCCAACAACCCGCCAGCCGCGACCAGACTGGCAGCCGTCGGAGCACGTCAAGAAACAAGCTGGCGACTTGCAGAACCGCCTCATCGCGAGCGCCAAGTGCGTCTACAGGGGTTGTCTGCACTCCCAGCCTGGCGAGTCTCCGAGTCTGACCTACAGGGACATGTCAGACCACGACATCGCGGAGATCTACGCCACTAACGAAGCGTCGCATTGGGCAGGTCTGATCCACATCTCGCGCCGCGTCTTGAATTTGCCACACGAGCACCCCGAAGTGCAAGATTCGGTGCGCAAAGTCATTGAGAACCTGAGTAAAGTCCGCCGCGGCTCTACGGCGGAGAGGTGTTTGCTATTCGCCATGTTCACGGCTGGGTGTGAGGCTCAGGGACCAGAGGATCGGGCTGTTTTTGAGGGCAGGTTGGAGGGTGTGGAGGGGTGGGGGATGTGCCATCTCAAGAGGGCAAGGGCGCTGATGCATCGCGTTTGGGAGAGTGGTGGGAGTTGGGAGGGGTTGGTTGAGGGGGAGTTTTTCGGGTGATGCAAAATCGTATCGAATGTCTAATCAAGGGGTCTCTCCACGATCATAATTTGGCTACTTTGCTGATACCATGAGCTTCCGACCTGGACGAGAGAAAAAAATACGCAGCTGGTGGGTGTCCAGCGACCATGGAGGCGGAGCGGACTTTCGACGGGTAACTTTGGGCACGCGAAATGATAGCCGTGTTTTCTCGTTTGTTGCCACCGGCGAGGTGCATAACACGGATGGCGATGTTTGCGATGGCCAACTTGTGTACCTTGGTCTTGCGCCATTCATTTTCATCCACCACAACACATTGCTGGAGAAGATTTGAACTGACCCAAGGAAAAGATGGAGGCAGTGGCAGCGCTTGGGGTCGCCGCAGCAGCCTTTCAGTTCTTCGATGCCGCCGCCAAAGCCCTATTGCTGTGCAAACAGATCCGCGACAGCGAAAAAGGCACCACCGAAGCCAACAACGAGCAGGAAAATCACATCACATTGCTCAAGAAAATCTGCGGCAACCTTCGGCAGGAAATTCCTCCGGAAACCTCTGACCGTGAGGTTACGCTGAAGGCGCGGGATGAGTGCATCAAGATTGGCGACGAAATGTTCAGGCTTCTGAACAAATTCAAGCCCAGCTCGCGATCGTGGTTCCTCTGCCTCAGGGCTGCCTCCCGTGCCATGAGAGGCGACAAGAAGATCAGGGATCTGCAGGCCAGACTGGCGGTCAGCCAAACGAATTTCCATCTTGCTGTGAGCGTGGAGACTTTGGACAACGTGTTGAAGGATCACCTTAAAACCAATGACACTCTCCGGACCGTGCTCGAGGAACTCCGCGATGCCCGTATTGCGTCCGACCGAAACCACACGAAGACACAGCAACAGGTTACTGAGCTGCAAACCGCGATCGTCAGCGTCGAGGTTACCGCAAAACGTAACGAGGTCTTGGAAAGTTTGAGATATCCCGATATGTCCGCCAGGCAGCAGAACATCAAGCCACCTTCCTCTGGCACCTTCGAATGGATATTCGACGACTCGGCGCCCAAAGAAGACCCACCGCGGGATGGACGCGGTCGGTTGCAGGGTAAATTTGCCCGATGGCTTCGCAGTGATGAACCATTGTTCTGGATAGCCGGGAAGCCTGGCTCGGGGAAGTCCAGCTTGATGTCCTTGATCCATGACGATTCCCGGACGCAAGACGCCCTGTCCACTTGGGCTGGCAGCAAGCAGCTTCACACTTTTGCTTTTCAGTTGTATGGACGGATCCTGGACCATTTCCGGGGGTCACGTGAACGATCCACAACTACGAAGCCTATGCGCACGCGTCTCATAGAGACTAGCGAAGGGATTGGGTCGAGATTGATATCCTGGAGTACCAGCGGGAGCTACGATGACGACGACGAAGCAGACGTCGTGTCCACCTTGAGCACCACCTTCATTCATCCGTACAATCACACTTATCTACTGAACACCTTGTCTCTCATGGAAGAGTGGGGCGTCTTCGTTGGAGGCCGAGAATATCCAATTGGGCACTACTTGCCCTTGCACTTTCAAGTCTCCAACCTGAGAAAGATTTTTTTGCCAGATGACCTCCCTGACCAAGATGAACCAGAGCTCTCACCGACCTGTTATCGAATGCTTTGTTTTCGTCCGAATACCAAGATCGTCAGCACAGGATATGTGTGGACGAACACCAAGCTGTGTGATGTATCAATGGACGGACTTCCGCCGTTTGATCTGAGCGCCGGATCGGCGCGGATGCTGCAGAAGTACCGCAATTTACGTCCTTACATTCCACCTCCAGGTCCTCGGGGTCCGATGTTCGAGTCTATACGATACCCAAAGTTTGTAGGATCTCAGACAGATCTCAACGAATGTCTCGAGGTGCTTTTGAGGGAGATCTGGGCCAATGATAGGGGGTTGCTGAATGCCTGGCAACAGCTCTTCGTGCTGGCATGTGTCAAGAGGGGATTCAAGGACTACTGGGATCTTGAGCCCTTGGAAGATCGGTCCGCAATCGGGCATGAGACCGGAAACGCGAAGGGACCGATTGTCACTCTTAATTAGTGGTAATGCACCTTAAAGAATTTGCAGACGCAATGGAGTATTTTACAGGCAAGTCACTGATGCCTCGACGATAATACGGCCGAACTCGTGGCTTTTGTATCAAACTCTCAATGGTTATTTTACGGCTAGGTACTTGGGTCGAACGTAATCACTGTCTGTACCCGACTGTTAGGTGATCTACTTCCAATTCACGAACGCAGGTCGAGCAACTGACCTATCTGAGACAGCCCATGACTCCTCGGAGACTCAAGATGCTCTAATGCTTGATTGCTAATCTCCACAGGTGTGCCTTGCTGGCTCATGCGGGCACTTACAGATCATGTCTGCATGTGGCCTTCTCGCATTGCCATCTTTGCTCCTTTCTGGTAGATCTCCTGGTCGGTCAGTGGCCTATCCCTTACGACCATGTTCACTGAGTAGATATCGACATGCAAAGTAAGTGGTGGCGGCATCCTGAGATTGTATTTTGGCGTGTGGAAGATGGATGTCGTTCCGAAGGCTGTCAGTCCGGCGAAGATACTTTGGACACATCGCGTTAGGGTAAGGGTTGGGTTTGTCCCATTCACATGAGAGTTGTAGTACAACACATGCTGTGTTCTAAGCCATCCATGCTATCGTATGCTCTCATATGCTGAAGCCCGAGGTTCCTTCTTACTGATAAGTGTCATCACCCAAGAGGGGAGTGTTGACATCGAAGCACGTCAACAAGTTTTCCTGGTTGATCGATAACATGTCGACAGACAATTCCAACTTCATGCGATGGCCGCTGATACCGCCGAATGAAAACCATACATTTGACTGTGTCGACAGACTCAAGCATGGACCGGGGTGTGGAAGACTGCTATGCACAACAATCTGTTGTAATCGCATCGAGTTGCCATCAACACCTGCCGTCGTCGGGATCAAGACCCGGACATCCCGCGGCGAGGCACACTCGTTGCTCGCAGTCTTGTTTTGGATTACGTAAATATCCACGACTGTATCCACCTCGGCCTTTCGGTGACATCCAAATAAACCGGTAACAATAATGGTGAAATCGTTGTGAGTTTCAGCAAAACGTATATATCAGCAGTGTACAGATCTGATGCAACGAGGTGCCTTTGCGACCTGAAACAAGAAAGTTCCCACCGTTGAAAGCCTCCCTCAACGCCCATCTTCAATAAAGAGCACGATGTCACAACCGAATTATACCGCAGAGCAAGTCCACCAGATATACGACCGCATCCAACTTCCTCAAAGATACCGCCACAATCCAGGCCCAGAATCGAAAGAAGTCGCCCGCGGCGATGGCGGCCTTCAGCTCCTCTCCGCCCTCCAACGCCACCACCTCGCCAACGTCCCCTTCGAGAACCTAGAACTGCACTACTCGCCCACAAAAGTAATCAACACCGACGCGGAGCTCCTCTTCCAGAAGATCGTGACCCAAAACAATGGCCGGGGCGGCTACTGCATGGAAAACAACCTCTTCTTCGGCACCCTGCTGCGAACCCTAGGCTTCTCCGTGATGAGCACCGGCGGCCGTGTCAATACCGCCGTCCAACCAAGCGGCGATATTGGTCCCCAGGAACGTTACACGGGCTGGAGCCACATGGTTAACATCGTCACGATCCAAGGAAAGCGGTATATGGTCGACGTCGGATTCGGGACGGGCCAGGCGACTCGTCCTCTTCTTCTTGTGGATCGTGAGGCTAGCTTGAACGTGAGACCGAACCAGCAAGTCCGCCTGCGCTGGGATGCGATTAGCGAATATGAGAACAAGGACTCCAAACTCTGGATCTTCGAGCGCCAGGACAAGGCTGACGGGCCTTGGATTCCGACGTACTGTTTTCTTAACAACGTGGAGATGCTTCCAGCGGACTATGCTGTGATGAGTTACTTCACGTCGACGAACAGGATGAGCTTCTTCACTTATAAGGTTATTGTGGCGAAGGCTGTGCTTGATGAGGCTGGCGAGGAGATTATTGGGACGGTCGTGATGTTTGGAAACAGTGCTCACAAGCGGATTCTGGGGGTGAAGGAGGAGCTGGGAACCTTTGAGAAGGAGGAGGAGAGGGTGAATGCATTGGACCAGTACTTCGACTTGAGGTTGAGCAAGGCGCAGCGGGCTGGGATTAGAGGTATGGCTAGTGCTATCTAGGCTGGGAGGTTGTCGTACAATCATAACATGTATCGGAGCATGGACACAACGGTCCGGATTCCAGATCAATCAGACGTGGAAAGAGTGGTACTCTCTGATACAACCACCGAGGCCCTGACCTGTTGTACCATTAAGAGATACCAACTCGCAGTGCTTGCCTCGTTCTGGCGACCCAGCGTACAGACTCCAAGCATTGGATCAGTTACCTCACCCTCGCGGCCATCTCGGCAGGATCGATTAGCACCTTTCGCGAGCCCAGCGAAGTCGACGTGGACTGAATGGTTGCCATTGCCACCCTCCTGGTTCACCATCATAGCAAGCATACTATCGCTCCTGGACCCACCCGGAGTGCTCCCATAGACCCTCTCCGCCGCCATACGCAACTTCATGGGCATACGGTCATCGTCCCAAGTCTTCTGCACGTCCTTCTTCTCCTGAGCAACAGCCAACGAGAAGGCAGTCGAGTTGCGCGCGTATTCGACGCAGGCATCGGCAGAAGTCTCTTTCCACCACACGGGAAGGTACCCCAGTACGGCCTGAGCCTTGAGGATGAATTCGCGGAAAGCCTTTTCGGATGAGGCCTCGTTGTCGTGGATGCTGCCGGGCATGCGTACACCATCGAAGTTGAGCTCGTCTTGCTGGTGCATGCGCTGAGTGTCGATCAAGAGCTGAAAGGTCTTTTCTTCGGGACGGTCGTGGAAGAAGAGGTTTTTCGAGATTGCGGTGAAGGGCTTGATTTCCTGTTCGCCGGCTTTGAAGTCCTGGTTGAATTGAGCGGCGGGAGAGGACGCATTGGCTTCGGAAGAAGAGGCATTGCCGCCAGATGAGGATGCATTGCCACCAGGAGAAGACGTATTGCCAAACATTTGCTGTGCCACGACTGCCATCAGAGCTTGGTTGGCGCGATCCCTCTTGTGGGCCCTCTTATGGGCTCTCTGGCAAGCTCTGTTACAGTACCAGACGGACTGACAGCAACCGCACAGGCGGGACGGGTTGTTTGCGGCGCAGGATGCACAGATCGTCATTTTGGCGGGCGAGGTCGACTGTTTACAGTGATATCAGTACTCTGGAATCAAAATTCAGCAATATCGAAAGTCTGAGATCGCTGGTAGTGTGAAAGATGTGAGCCGGAGATGGAGTCACTTATACATACCTGGCGCGTCTTGCTTGCT
>Ga0265797_10004123_pt1 | contig 22523 bp, 19 predicted proteins | sample P2T30metagenome_FD_192433 | JGI IMG/M metagenome (GOLD analysis project Ga0265797, IMG submission 192433) | Plant litter microbial communities from East Loma Ridge, Irvine, California - P2 T30 | ecosystem: Environmental > Terrestrial > Plant litter > Unclassified | place: USA: California... | reverse complement strand
CTTCGTCGAAGACGGCCCGGGCGAACTCGAACCAGCTCGTACTGCCGGAGTTGGTGCCGTGGTACACGCCGGCCGGAGCGTCGGAGTCGAGCAGCGCGACGATCTGGGCCGCGAGGTCGGCCGTCCACGTCGGCTGACCGAGCTGGTCGTCGACGACCTTGACGGTGTCGTGCGAGCCTGCGAGCTTGACCATCGTCTTCGCGAAGTTGCCCCCGTGGGCACCGTACAGCCACGCCGTGCGCACGACGAAGGTGCCCTCCGGGTTGGCGGCGAGGGCGAGCTTCTCTCCCTCGGCCTTCGTGCGGCCGTAGGCGCTGACCGGCGCGATCGTGGCGTCCTCGGCATAGGGCGTCGCGGCGTCGCCGTCGAAGACGTAGTCGGTCGAGACCTGGACGAGCTTCGCCCCGACGGATGCCGTCGCCTCGGCCAGCAGACCGGCGGCGGTGCCGTTGACGGCCAAGGCGGCTTCTTCGTCGGTCTCGGCCGCGTCCACGGCGGTGTACGCGGCGGCGTTGATGACGACGTCGCGTCCCTCGACGGCGGCGAACACGGCGTCCCGGTCGGTCACGTCGAGGTCCGCGCGGCCGAGGACCGTGACGTCACGCCCGAAGAGCGCCTCGAGCAGGTCGGTGCCGAGCATGCCCCGGGCCCCGGTGACGAGGTACTTCGAGTTCTGAGGGGCGGCCATCAGAGGGCGGCGCGCTCTTTGAGCGGCTGCCACCACTCGCGGTTGTCGCGGTACCACTGGACGACGTCGGCGAGACCCTTCTCGAACGGGACCTGGGGCTCGTAGCCGAGCTCGTCCCGGATCTTCGAGATGTCGACGGAGTACCTCAGGTCGTGGCCCAGACGGTCCTGGACGCGGTCGACGTACGACCAGTCCTTCCCGGTGGCCTCGAGCAGCATCTCGGTGAGCTCCTTGTTGGTGAGCTCGGTCCCGCCGCCGATGTTGTAGATCTCTCCGGCGCGACCGTTGACGAGCACCATGGCGATGCCACGGGTGTGGTCGTCGACGTGCAGCCAGTCCCGGATGTTGTTGCCCTCGCCGTAGAGCGGCACGTGCACGTCGTCGATCAGGTTCGTGACGAAGAGCGGGATGACCTTCTCGGGGAAGTGGTAGGGGCCGTAGTTGTTGCTGCAGCGCGTGATGGACACGTTCAGCCCGTGCGTACGGTGGTAGCTGCGGGCGAGCAAGTCGCTCCCGGCCTTCGAGGCGGAGTAGGGCGAGTTCGGTTCGAGCGGTCGGTCCTCGGCCCAGGAGCCCTCGGCGATGGAGCCGTAGACCTCGTCGGTCGAGACGTGCACGAAGCGCTTCAGGTCGTTGCGCAGGGCGGCGTCGAGCAGCTGCTGCGTTCCCAGCACGTTCGTCTCGACGAAGATCGAGGCGTCGCGGACCGAGCGGTCGACGTGGGACTCCGCGGCGAAGTGGACCACGGCGTCGACCTCGGGGAAGAGCGTGTCGAGCAGGGCACCGTCACGGATGTCGCCCTTGACGAACGTGTAACGGGGGGAGTCGGCGACACTCGCCAGGTTGGCCTCGTTGCCCGAGTAGGTGAGCGCGTCGAGGACGACGACCTCGGCCCCTTCGAGGCCCGGGTAGGCGTCTTCGAGGGTGCGGCGGACGAAGTTGGAGCCGATGAAGCCGGCTCCACCGGTGACGAGAATTTTCACAGTGGTCCCTTGGGGTCGATCGCAGGCGGTCGAGACATCTTAGCCGACAGCGCGGACCAACCGGAGGGCCGCATCGGCCCGGACGCACGAGGACGCCTCGTGACCCCAGTCGTGGGGGATCATCCGGCCGCGAGCGCCGGAAAACCGGGGTACAGCGTGCGGGGGACGTGCAGTGCGCGCTTCCGAGGGGTAGACCAGTCGCCACTCTCGTGCGAACGTCGTCCCATGCCCCTCGACGACTCCGACTCCAGAAGTCTGCCCGCCGGCGCGTCCGTCCTCGACCGCCGTCGATTGCTGGCCTATGCCGGAGCCGTCGGCGCAGCGGCCGTCGTGGTGGGTGCGGCGGACGGTCTACGTCCCAGTTCGGCCCGGGCAGCCTTGCTCCTCGCTGAGGCGACCGTCGGCGTCGACACCGTTGCGGAGGCCGTGGCGCAGGCGGCACTGTCCGCCTGGGGCGGTCAATCCAATGGGCGCATCCCTGCCTCGATGCTGGAACTCGTGCCGACGTCGGTCGCCGGCAGCGGGTTCCTGCGTGACGACGCGGCCCGTCAATTCTTCGGGCTCGGGCTCGCCTTCCAAAGCGCCGTCGGACGGCCACTCCGGATCACCGAGGGCTACCGGTCCTACGATCGGCAGGTCGACTACTGGAACAGATACCAGGCCGGCACCGGGAACCTCGCGGCCTATCCGGGGACGAGCAACCACGGCTGGGGGATCTCCTGCGACTTCGGCTCCGGAGTGGAGACGTCGGGTTCGAGCGCGAAGCGATGGATGGACGCAAACGCCCCGTCGTTCGGCTGGAGCCCTACGGGCAACACGTTCTCCCGACCCGAGCCATGGCACTTCGACTTCGTCTCCGCGTACACGGGGCCTGCCAACGCCGTCCCGAACGACTCCGGTCTGATCGCCCTCCGTGTGCCCGAGGCCATGCCGGGCGTCGGAACGAGCTACACCTGCGTCCTCGGCTTCCGCTTCCTTCGTCATTTCACGACCATCGAGAAGGTCAACGCCTTCCGTGCCATCGGGGTGCCCTACTTCGACGCCATCTCCCGCAGCCACTTCGAACTCCTGGTCGACGCTCTGTCCATCCCCCGGTCCGCCGTCGTCACGGACGCGGATTACTGGCGGGCTTGACGCCCATCCCTTGAGAGGAAAACCATGATCGTCCTTCACTGCTACGACACCCTTCCCGAGGTCGGACGCGGCTACGTGTGCGTCGTCGCGCCGCGCATGCTGCGCCACGTGACGACCGAGCCCACCGTCGTCGCCCTCCGCGCCGTCGGCATGGCTCCGCGCAACGTCAACGCCGCCGGCTTCTACGACATCCTGGCTTCGTTGTCGATCCCGCGGTCAGAGTTGAGGACTGGGGCCGACTACTCCCGACGCTGACCGAGGTCCTGCGCCGTCGGGTTGGTAGACTCTCGGCGTGCAGATCCGTGAACTGAAGATCCCAGACAGCTACGAGATCACACCGAAGCAGTTCGGTGACGACCGTGGTGTGTTCCTCGAGTGGTATCGCTTTGACGCGCTCGCCGACGTGGTCGGCCACTCCGTCGATCTGCGACAGGCGAACACCTCGGTGTCCAAGAGAGGTGTCGTGCGCGGCATCCATTTCGCCGACGTCCCCAGAGGCCAGGCGAAGTACGTCACGGCGACCCATGGCGCGGTCCTCGACTACGTCATCGACATCCGGGTCGGGTCCGCTACCTTCGGCCAGTGGGACACGGTGCTGCTCGACGACGTCGACAGGCGGGCCATCTACCTCGCTGAGGGGCTCGGTCACGCGTTCGTCGCGCTGAGCGACGACGCGACGGTCAGCTACCTGGTGACCGACACCTTCCGGGCCGAGCGCGAGCACGGCATCAATCCGCTCGACCCCGAGATTGGCCTCGTCTTTCCCGATGCAGCCGGCGAGCCCCTGCTCTCCTCGAAGGACACCGCCGCTCCGTCGCTCTCCGAAGCGGCGGCCTCGGGTCTCCTTCCGACCTGGTCCGACATGCGGGCTTTCTACGCTTCGCTCGACGCCAAGGAGGGCAACTGACATGAAGGGCATCATCCTGGCGGGCGGGTCCGGTACGCGCCTCTGGCCCATCACCAAGGGCATCTCGAAGCAGCTCATGCCCATCTACGACAAGCCGATGGTTTATTACCCCTTGTCGACGCTCATGATGGCGGGCATCCGCGAGGTCCTGGTTATCACGACCCCCGAGTACAACGAGCAGTTCCGGGCCCTGCTCGGCGATGGGTCTCAACTCGGAATGGACGTCCAGTACGCCGTGCAGCCCTCGCCCGACGGGCTGGCCCAGGCCTTCATCATTGGTGAGGACTTCATCGGTTCCGACAGTGTCGCACTCGTCCTAGGCGACAACATCTTCCACGGGGTGGGTCTCGGCTCGAACCTCAAGAAGAACGCCGACGTCGAGGGGGCGACGATCTTCGCTTACCACGTCGCCGACCCCAAGGCCTACGGCGTCGTCGAGTTCGACGAGGCCTTCCGTGCCATCTCGATCGAGGAAAAGCCGGTCGCACCAAAGAGCAACTATGCCGTGCCGGGCCTCTACTTCTACGACAACGAGATCATCGAGATTGCCAAGACGATCGAACCGAGCGCGCGAGGCGAACTCGAGATCTCGACGGTGAACGAACGGTACCTCGACGCGGGTCGTCTCCAGGTCCAAGTCCTGGACCGAGGCACTGCCTGGCTCGACACGGGGACGTTCGAATCGATGATGCAGGCGTCCGAGTACGTGCGCGTCATCGAAGACCGTCAGGGGCACAAGATCGGCTGCATCGAGGAGATCGCCTGGCGGAACGGGTGGATCGACGACGAGCAGCTGGCCGCCCTTGCGGCCCCCCTGGCCAAGAGCGGCTACGGCGTCTACCTGCAACGTCTTCTGTCGGTCTGACCCCACCACTCGACGAAGGTCCGTTCGCCCCTGGGGCGAGTGGGCCTTCGTGCGTTCCGAGGAAACACTGCTGGTTCGTCGGTCAGGACCCGGCTTGGTGAAACCGCCCGCGGCGACGTCCACGGGACGACGAGCGCAGGGGGCGACCAGTCGTGACGGTCCCGTCCTTCAGGTGCAGGTGGAACTCGTCCTTGCGTTCGTGCAGGCCGTGATATTGATTTTTGTGCTCGAGCACGAACCCTATCTCGGTGTCGGCCTTGACGATCGTCCAGCCGAGCGAACGGGCGTAGTGGGACATCCACTGATCCTCGAGGAAGGCATAACGCTCCGGCAGCGACAGGAAGAACCGGTCGTCGTCGACCAACGAGGAATCGAGGACGGTTCCACCGGTCCCACCGTGGTCCGCACGATCACCCGGATTGATCTGAACCCGGTCCCAATACGACGGACCGAAGTCGAAGGCCCACCAGGCGACGATGCTGCGGGGCTGGTAGTTGGCCAACAGGTCGCCCACGAACGACGGCGTGACGTCCTGGTCGTCGTCGAGCATCAGGACAGGGCCCTCGTAGCCGGCGTTGCGGAGCAAGCGGACCGCCACGAAGCGGGCGAGGCCACCAATGTTCGCGGCACTGTGCACCAGGTCGATACTGGCCAGGGCCCCCCGGGGTTCGTGGTCTTGCAGCCAGGCGTAGGAGTCGCGTTCGTCGACCGCGTTGTTCCAGAGTAGTAGACGCACGGGTCGTGTCGGATCGAGTGACTCAAGCATCGCGATGATGTCGTCGATGCGTTCTGGTCGATTCCAGAGACACACCACCAGCGGGACGGAGTCCCGTGAGGCGGAGGCCCAACGCCCGGTGGTCGACAGGGCTACGCCGCTCTCGAGCAGCGTCAGGAGTTGCTGGTGCCAGCCGCCGGGAGTGAGGGCACGGAGAGCGCGTCGCCGGGCGAGGAACACATCGAGGCGTTCACCCTGGCCCAGGATCTCGAGCGCGCGCCGGGCCAGTCGCCTCGACTCGTGACGAAGACGGGCCTGAACCTGAGGAACGGATGGGCGTCTCACCGGGTGACCCACCAGCTACGGACTCGCAGTCCGACCTTCAACGCCGCTCGAAGCGGCCCGAGGATCGGCCCCCGGTAGCGACGGGACAGGTACCGGTAGGCGCTGTCGTGGTGAACCCGTTCCATCGTCTTGGCACTGCCGGAGGTCGAATGGGCTCCGCTGTGCATCACCACGGCAGTCGGGACGAAGACGTTGTCCCACCCGGCACGTCCGAGCCGCGCCCCCAGATCGACGTCCTCGAAGTACATGAAGTAGCCCTCGTCGAAGCCACCGATCTCGTCGAAGGCGGATCGTCGGACGAGCACGCAGGCCCCGGACAGCCACCCGGCCGTGCGTTCGACCGCTGTCTCTCGCGCGGCCCAGTAGGACTGGCTCCAGGGGTTGCCCGGCCAGAGCCGGGAGAAGGCCGCATGACCGATGCCGGTCCTCAACGACGGAAGACGCCGGGCCGACGGATAGACGACGCCCGTCTCGTCGATGATCTTGGGCCCGAGCGAACCCGCTCGGGGAAGCCGTTCTGCGGCCTCGACAAGACGGTCGATGGCCCCGTCGCCGAGGACGACGTCAGGGTTCGTGACCAGGACGAACTCGACCGGGTCCGTGACGGTCGAGAGACCGTGGCGCACCCCGCCCCCGTAACCCAGGTTCCGTCCCGACACGACGAACGAGGCGCCGTTCTCCAAGGAGATGGACCGGACGAGGTCGACATCGCTCGAGCCGTTGTCGCTCACCACGGTCACGACCGGGTCCGAGCTGGCCCGGGGGATGCTGGCCAGAAGCGGACGGAGCGTCTCTCCCGTGTTGTAGGTGACGGTCACCACAGCAACCCGAGGCATCATGATGCCGCCTCGTCGTACGCCGGAAGGCTCGCCTCGGCGGTCGCCACCCAGGTGAAGCGGCCAGCCCGGGGAACGGCACGGCCGCGAAGGGAAGTGCGCCGGTCCGCATCGGCCAGCAGGGTCCGAAGGGCCTCGACCAGGGAGTCCTCGTCGGGCTCCGTGTAGGCGGCTGCGTCACCCGCGACCTCGGGCAACGAGAGCCTGTCCGTGGTCAGGACGCAGGCGCCGCACGCCAGAGCCTCGAGCACGGGGAGACCGAAGCCCTCTCCGAGGCTGGGGTAGACGACGACCTCCGCCCCGCCGAGGAGGCTGCGGAGCTCGTCGACCGGCAGGTACCCGAGTTCACGCACCGCGCCTCCTGGGGGTCGGTCGTCAAGGGCGGTGAGAGCATCGGTGTCCCAGCCGCGTGCCCCGGAGAGCAGCAAGAACGGGACGTCGGCCGATTCGCCGCAGAGGCGCTCGTGCGCCCGCAGGAGGGCTCCGACGTTCTTGCGGGGCTCGATCGTGCCGAGGAACGCGATCCAGCGGTGGTCGGGCTCGAGACCCAGGGAAGTCCGGAACGAGGCGGTCTCTGCGTCCGTGGGGGGGCGGAAGACCGTGAAGTCGACCCCCAGAGGAGTCGTCGTCACGGTCGAGCGGCACCGGCTGACGTGACGCAGGAATTCGCGGGCACTCGCGTCGCTCGGAACCACGCACGGTCGCCCCGAACGCAGCGCGGCCCTCGTCCACGCGGTGAAGAAGAGCCTCTTGATCGTCGAGTGCCACTGGGGATCGCTGAAGAACGTGGCGTCGTGCAATGTGACCACCGAACCTCGTCTGCGCAGGACCGGAAAGGTGTAGTGCGTCGAGTGGACGACGTCGACGCCAAGACGCCGGGCGAGCAGGGGCAGTCCGGTCTGTTCCCAGAGGAACCGCAGGGGCGTGCGGGTGGTCCACCCGGGTGCGGCGACGACTCGTGCGCCGGCCGCGACCTCACGCATGTGCGCGACGTGTTCGGGACGCACCACGATCGTCAGGTCGACGTCGAGCTCGGCCAGCGCGCCCGAAAGGCCCTCGACGTAGCGGCCGACGCCTCCGAGAGCGGACGGCATGGCCGTGCCGTCGACGAGAACGGAGATGTGTGGCACACGCCGCCCTTCCCTGATCGACTCGATGGACCGTCGACAAGCATAGCCTCGTGGTCCCGCTCGACATGCAGTCGGCAGGGCTCAGGGCGTACGTCGAAGACCTGTCCGGGTGTCGATCTCACGACGGCTGTGCGTCGCCTGCCGGGTGAACCGACGACGTCGTCGGAGGTCGGACGGCAGGTCGCGGAGGGCCGCGATGTACCCGGATCGGATGGCGGCCGCGGACGTGTCACGCGGCGATCGAATGACCCGCACCAGCGTGCGGAGCAGGGCGCGCACCACGGTGGGGGCCGGGGCGTGCCAGACGGCGACCTTTATCCGGTTGCGGGTGTTGTGGAAGAGGAAGACCCAGGACGACGTCCCCGAGGAGGCCGAGTGGCGGTGGACCAGCACGGCCTTCGGGACGTGCTGGACGACGAAGCCGTGCTCCGCGAGTCGCCAACTCAACTCGGTGTCCTCGTAGTACATGAAGAGCGATTCGTCGAACAAGCCCACCCGGTCGAGGGCGCATGCTCGGAGCAGCGCGCCGCCACCCGAGAATCCGAAGACCTTCGAACCACCCGACTTCTCGGCGGGGCTGAGCCAGTCACGGTCCTGGCCGTTGCCCGACGCATCGAGGACGCCACCGGTGGAGTTGACCAGCACGGCGCCCTCGTCGGCCCGCCTCCACCGCGATCCGTCGGCGGCGACGAAGTCGTCGGGAGCGGCGTCGTCGACGGGTGCCGAGACGAATCGTCCCTCGAGCTCGAGACGCGCCGTGAACGCTGCCACGTGGTCGGACGCCCGGTCGGCGGCGGCCGTGAGTTCGGCCATGAAACGAGGCGCGGGTACCGCGTCGTTGTTGACCAGGACGTACCGGTCGGCCCTGCGGGAACGGATCGCTGCGTTCACCCCGGCCCCGAAACCATCGTTGTGCCCGAGCGGCAGAAGTCGGTTTCCGAGAGCGGGACGTAGGCGTTCGACCGAGTCGTCCTCCGAGCCGTTGTCCACGACGATCAGGTCGAAGTCGGCATCGCCGACCTGGGAGTCGAGAGCCTCGACACAGCGTGCCGTCAGCGCGGCGTTGTTCCAGTTGACGACGACGACCAGCGTCGTCGGCTCAGAGCTGGACGAGCTCGGGCTCGGCATGGACGGTTCCCACGGCCAGCGCGTAGGCGGGGACGTCGAAGGAGGCGCCCTGCGGTAGGTCGTGGACGTGGACGCCCCGAGGGTCCATGAGGGACGCGTTGACGAAGTACTTGCCTTCGCCGAACGCGACGTCCTTCAGGACGAAACGCAGGCGCCTCGTGCCCAGGAGCCGTGGTAGGTCGATGCCCATGCGAGTGCTCGTCGTGCCGTAGACGACCTGGCCGGACGCGCTGTTGATCTGCAAGGCGGCGATCCACTCGTCCATGCCGGTGGCGTGCTCGAACTCCATCGTGACCTCGAGGTCGTCTCCGGGCAGCACCTTGGTACCCTCGCCGCGACCGGCGGCCGACACCACGACACTCGTCACGTGGCCGGAGCCGACGAGGGGGTCGTGAGCGGCTTCGGCCTCGGTCTGACGCCGATCCTCCAGGAGGTCTCGGAAGAGGGCGACGGCGTCGTTCGGATCACCGTCGAACATGACGGTCCCCTTGTTCAGGAAAACGGCCCTGGTGCAGAGTTCCTGCACTTGAGCAAGCGAGTGGGTGACGATGATGATCGTTCGCCCTTCGGCCTGGAACGAACGGATCTTGTCCAGACATTTCCGCTGGAACGCCTCGTCGCCGACGGCCAGGACCTCGTCGACCAGCAGGACGTCGGGGTCGGTGTGCACGGCCACGGCGAAGGCGAGACGGACGTACATGCCCGACGAGTAGAACTTCACCTGTGTGTCGATGAAGTCGCCGATGCCCGAGAAGGTGAGGATGTCGTCGAAGCGGGCCTCGGTCTCTTGGCGCGTGAGTCCGAGCAGGGCCGCGTTCAGGAAGACGTTCTCGCGGCCGGTGAGGTCGGGGTGGAAGCCAGCACCGAGCTCGAGGAGCGCGGCGAGCCGCCCGCGACGCGAGACCGTACCGGTGGTGGGTTGGATGATGCCTCCGATGGCCTTCAGCAACGTGCTCTTGCCCGAGCCGTTCTGACCGATCAGACCTACGGTCGTGCCGGCCTTGATGGTGACGTCGACGTCATTCAGGGCCCAGAAGTCCTGGCGGTGTCGTCGGCCCATCTTGCCGAGGGTCACGAGTCGCTCTTTGAGGGAGTTGTCCTTGCGGACCGTGAACCGTTTGGAGACCCCCTCGACGACGATGACGTCCGGGGCGTCGGTCGAGGGGCGTGGTTCGGTGCTGAGGATGTCGTCCGTGGTCATGGTGCTCACAGTTCTTGGGCGAAGTTGCCCTGGAGTCGGGAGAAGACGCGTTGCGCGCCGAAGAGGAGGACCAGCCCGACGGCGAGCGCTATGACCAAACGGAGCATGAGGTGCTCCGGGTATACGACGCTGTCATGACCGGCGGTCCAGATCGCTCGTTGCAGGGACAGCACCGAAAGGGTGAGGGGGTTGTCGGTATAGAGCTGCAGCAGCAGACCGTCCCCGAGGACGGACTTGGCCTGCGACCAGGCGTAGACGATGGGCGAGGCCCACAGGAGGACCATGAGCCCCACGTCGATGAGGTATTGCACGTCACGGAGGTAGACGTTGAGGGCCGAGAGGACGAGCCCGAGCGCGGTGCCGTACACGACGATGACTAGTAGGGCAGGGACGAGGTAGACCAGCTCCGAGGTGAGGGGGAACTTGCCGAGAACGAGGGTGGCCGCCAGCAGGATGCCGAACTGGATGCAGAAGTTGAAGAGGGCGGCTCCCACGCTGGCGAGGGGGAAGACTTCACGCGGGATGTAGACCTTCTTGATCAGACCGCTGTTGCCGACGATCGAGCTGGTGGCCCCGGCCACGATCTCGCTGAACAACGTGTATGCCGTCAATCCCGTGAAGACGTAGATCGCGAAGTCGGGGATGCCTCGTGCCGCGCCGAGGAACTGGCCGAGCACCACGTAGTAGATGAGCAGCTGGGTCAAGGGGCGAACCAGTGACCAGACGAATCCGAGAGCGCTGTCCTTATACCGCGCTTTGAGATCACGGCGGACGAGCAACGAGAGCATCTCGCGTTGGCCCACGATGTCGCGGAGGGACTTGCCGGTGCCACGGAACGCCTTTGCGGGAGCCCCGATCACCACGAGTGGTTCGTGGTAGAGGGCTTCAATACGGGAATTGGAGGTCATCACGCGATCCGGTCGGCGGAAATGGACTGGGCAAGCATAACCGTCGTGCCGTTCAGCAGCGTCGGCCTTACGAGGACGGGACTGCGCCCGATAGATAACGATGACGAGTCGATCGTCGAACCTGACCAGATGCTGGGTTACGGTGGATTCCAACCTTTTGATCAGACAGGTCACAACAATGCCCCACGACCAACGCCGTGGCTCCGTCCTCGCTTCCGTCGCCTTCGGTACGGTCGCCTTCCTGGGGCTGGCCGCCTGCACAGCCACGGTAGACGACTCGGGGCCCGCGGTGCGGCCCACCGGCTCGGCGAGCGTGTCCACCGGCCCGTTGACGCCGACGCCGACGCCGACGCCGAACGGCGATGAACCCGGCGCGGCACCGACCACCGGCATCGCGGGACAGCCCTTCCCCCAGGCGACGAGCACCGAGCCGGCGGTCGATCCCGACCCAGGGGACTATCCGGCCTCGCCCTTGGTCACGTTCGCTTCGTGGAACGCCGCCTTGTCGCGGCTCGAAGTCGGCGGCGTGGTCAGCGGGCAGCTCGATCCCGACGGTACCTGTCGTCTTGTGGTTTCGCGCGGTTCGGTGACCGTCCAGCGAACGAGCACCCCGCAGGCCTCCGCGTCGAGTGTCGACTGCGGTCAGTTCTCCGTCCCCCGATCAGAACTGTCGTCCGGTGCGTGGAGCGTGACCATTCGCTATGTGGTGGGCAACGAGTCCGTCGCTTCAGACCCCCAGCAAATCGAGGTGCCCTGATGATGAAGAAGTGGCTGGCCCCCCTGGTGGCCTTCGCGTTGGTGGCTTCCGCCCTGACGGCGTTCTGGGTGGCAGCAGCCCCTGATCGAGCCGAAGCCGCGTCGGGCGCCGACTTCGATGCCGGCAACATCATCAGCGACAAGAACTTCTACGACGCCCAATCGATGTCACTCGACAGCATCCAGTCGTTCCTGAACCAACAGGTTCCCACCTGTCGTGCGACCTCTGGCCCCACCTGTCTGAAGAACTACTCCATGGACACCACGACACGCCAGGACAGCGGCCAGCGTTGCGGCACCTACCCCGGAGGTCCCGGGCAATCGGCCGCCCGCATCATCTACAACGTCTCGCAGGTCTGCGGCATCAGCCCCAAGGCCCTACTCGTCCTCCTCGAGAAAGAGCAAGGAATCGTCACGTCGTCCGCGCCCACGGCCTACATGTATCGTTCAGCGACGGGCTTCGGGTGCCCCGACACGGCGGCCTGCGACGCCCAGTACTACGGCTTCTTTAACCAGGTCTACGGCGCTGCCCTGCAGTTCAAGCGGTACGCGGCGACGCCCACGTCGTGGAGCTACCAGGCAGGCCGGACGAACAACGTCTTCTACCACCCCAACGCCGCCTGTGGCACTAAGCCCGTGTACATCCACAACCAGGCCACGGCCTCGCTGTACATCTACACGCCGTACACGCCGAACGCCGCTGCCCTCAACAACATGTACGGCACCGGGGACTCCTGCTCGGCGTACGGCAATCGGAACTTCTTCCGTCTCTACACGGACTGGTTCGGCTCCACGACCGGCGGGACGAACCCGTACGGCTACGTCGACGCGGCGACCGCAGGGTTCCAGCAGGTCGCCATCAGCGGCTGGGCTGTCGACCCCGACAGCACCGGGGCCATCCGCGTCGACTTCTACATCGACGGTCAGGGGGTGACCAGTGCGACGGCAGACATCGACTATCCCCACCTGGCGCCGACCCTCGGCGCGTCCAACACGCGCCACGGGTTCTCCAAGGTCATTACCGGGGTCGCTCCCGGGGCTCACAGCATCTGCGCGATCGCCATCAACGTGATGGCCGGAGGCAACACCTTGCTCGAGTGCCGCTCGTTCACCGTGGCTTCCGGGGCCCCGTTCGGCTACATCGACCAGGTCTCCGCCTCGCCCGCCACCATCGCCGTGCGAGGGTGGGCCATTGACCCCGACGTCGTCGACCCCGTCACGGTCCGCCTGAGCATCGACGGCCGAGAGGTCGTGACTGCTCGGGCCGATGTCGACAAGCCGAGTCTTCCTGCTGTCTACCCGGGTTGGGGCAGCAAACACGCCTTCACGCTCACGGCTACCGGCATCGCTCCAGGTGCGCACAGCGTGTGCACCACGATCACGAACGTCGGCTCGGGTCAGGACACCCGCCTGGGCTGCTCGACCGTCCAGATTCCGTCGGGCTCACCGCAGATCTATCTCGACCAGGCGTCCTCGACGTCGCCCGGGGTCATCACGTTGCGGGGCTGGGCCCTCGACCCCGACACCGTCGATCCGGTCCGTGTGCACGTCTACCTCGACGGAGTCCTCACGACGAAGCTGACGGCCGACGTCGAGAAGGCTTCGCTCGCGACTGCGTTCCCCGGATACGGTGCTCGGCACGCCTTCACCGCGAGCCTCACAGGTGTCGCCAGCGGTACTCGCCAAGTCTGCGTCTACGCCATCAACCAGGGCCCCGGTGAGAACGCGGGTGGCTGCGTGAACGTGGTCGGACCGCAGGGTCCGCCCGCGTTGTACTTGGACGAGGTTCGGGCCACCGATCTCGGCCAGGTGCTCGTCCGTGGCTGGTCCGTCGATCCCGACACGGTCGATCCCGTCCGCGTCCACGTCTACGTCGACGGAATGCTCAACACGAAGTTCTCGGCTGACCTCGCGAAGGAATCCCTCTCGACCGCCTTCCCCGGATACGGAGCGGGCCATGCTTTCTCGACCACTCTCGCGGGCGTCGGTCCGGGCACCCACCAGATCTGCTTCTACGCGATCAACGTGGGCGTCGGCGCCAATACGGTCGCGTGCTCGTCCGTTCGGGCCGTGAGCGGTGCCCCGGCCATCCTCCTCGACGAGGCATCGTCTCCTGCGGTGGGAACGGCACGCCTCCGAGGTTGGACGATCGACCCCGACTCCGTCGAGGCCTTGCGTGTGCACGTCTACGTCGACGGCATCCTGACGACGAAGGTCACGGCCGACGTGGCGAAGCCCTCGCTCGCCACTACCTACCCTCCGTACGGTGCCAACCACCAGTTCGACGTGTCGGTTCCCGGACTGCGCGTGGGCACCCACGAGTTGTGCGCCTTCGCCATCAACGTCGGCCCGGGCGAGAACCGGGCTGCCTGCGCGACCGTGACCGTCAGATGACGGGACGGGGGCTGGTGCGAAATGCGCAGCCTCCGCCCGGGGGCCTGGTGGCGGCTCAGCGGCCGCGCGCCCGGGACGCGACGGAGCGGTATCGCTCGAGCAGCGTGTAGGCCCGGCTGCCCTTGAGTTCGCGCAGTTCCTCGAGGGGGCCGACCGTCTCGGCCAGTCTGCCCTGCAGATCCCCGATGGTGTCCGCCAAGGCCTCGGCCTCTCGTTCGAGGCGTCGCACCGTGATCAGGTGGCCGTCGCGTTCGCGCGAGGCGTGCCGGAGTTCCTCTTGCTTCACCGTGATCCAGCGAAGCATCTCGGAACGCGAGGATCGGCCGCGTGCACTGTCGATGGCCCCGTCGAGGAGCGGAGCGACGAATCGCGCGCGTGCCGAATAGGAGTGACGACTGCGGACCAGACGTGTCCACTCGGCGACTTCGTGCTGCTGCTCGGGCGAAGGGTCGACGAACCGATCGACGACCCGTCGGAGGGAATGTGCGTCATCGAACACGGGTAGGTCTCCGAGCCCCAGCTCGGCGAGGCCGGAACTGGTATTGGTCGTCACGGGCGTTCCGGTCGACAGTGCCTCGAAGATTCGGCTGTTCTGGCTGCCGAACTCGGCAGCGGGATCGATCACGTCGTCGACGACCAGCTGGCTGCGACCGTAGACCTCCGGGAGTTCGAAGAAGTCGACCCGGTCGCGGTGGTCTATTCGCGGAGATCGTTCGAGATGGGCGCCATTTGCCCCGAACCACACGACGGGATGTGTGTCGCTCAGGTCGTCGAGCACGGCCCGGAGGCGTCGCTCGACACCCCAGAAGTTGGCAGTGGTCACGATCGGCATGTCCCGTTCGACTCCGGGATCGACGAAGAGTGCCTCGTCGACTCCGATCGGGACGATCGGGACGGGGCGCCCGAAACGTGCCTCGAGGTGCTCCGAAGCCAGACCGGAGGAGGCCCAGACTCCGTCGAACTCGGTGAGGTAGGGAAGTTTCGCCCAGGACGCGGTCCAGTTGCGGACCCAGGCGATGGTCGCGGTCGATGGGGGGAGCAGCCCGGGGACGAACGACTCGATCATCACGACGGCGACATCCGTCGCGACGGGCGGCTCCTCGTTCCACCGCTCAGCAGGCCAAAAGATGACTCCCCATCCTTCCGCGGAGAGGGCGGAGGCGAGGCCAGCGGCCACGTAGAGGTCACCCTTGCCCTCCGAGAGGTCGGCCGTCGAAACGCAGAACATGATCGTCCCGCGAGGCCCGGCGGCGCGCTCCCCCGAGGTGAGTGCACGGTAGTGCGCCGAGATGTCCGGCGTCGGGGTCGGCTGTTCTGTCGTGACGGTCATGCTCTCGGGTGGGGTAGGGGGCATCAGGGCGATCGCTTCGATGACGACGGTGGTCACTCTACCTGCGGCGAGTCCGTCGCAGGCTCGACGGATCGCGCTGGGCGAGGGCGTCTCTCCTCGAGAATGTAGTATCGACGTGCCGTGGCGCTGTCTGCGCCCTCGTCGCCCACGCGCCGGGCGATGTCGCGCCGACGAAGGGAATTCATGAAAGACCGCAAACCGGGGGTCGTCTCCGTCGTCCTCGTCAACTACAAGGGCACCGACGACACGCTCACGAGCATCGAGGGGCTCGCCGCCCAGGACTGGCCGGCCGACAAGCTCGAGATCATCGTGGTCGACAACGACTCCGGTGCGGATCACGTCGCACGCCTCAAGGAGTCGTCCCTCGACTTCACGCTCGTCGAGTCCGGCGGCAATCTGGGCTTCACCGGCGGCTGCAACCTCGGGGTCGAACGTTCCTCGGGTGAGATCGTCGCGTTCCTCAACAACGACGCCCGGCCTGACGTCTCGTGGATCCGCGCGGCTATGGACACTTTCGCTGCCGGCGCCGACATCGGAGCCGTCGCCAGCAAAGTGCTGGACTGGGAGGGCGTCAACGTCGACTTCACCGAAGCGGCCATGACGTGGTACGGCATGGGGTACAAACCCCATGCCGGTGGCCCCGACACGGGGGCCTGGGAGGTCGAGAAAGACGTCCTCTTCGGCACGGGTGCCGCGATGTTCATCCGCGCGGACCTCTTCGACCAGCTGGGCGGGTTCGACGACCGCTACTTCATGTTCTACGACGACGTCGATCTCGGTTGGCGTCTCAACCTGCTCGGGTGGCGGTTCCGCTACCAACCGCGGTCGGTCGCGTTCCACAAACACCACGCGTCGATGAACAAGTTCGGTGACTTCCGCGAGACCTACCTGCTCGAACGGAACGCACTGTTCACGCTGTACAAGAACCTCGGGCAAGAGCAGCTCGACAAGGCCTTGCCCGGCGCGCTGGCTCTCGTGGTGCGGCGTGCCGTCGGTCGCAGTGAACTCGATTCGACCGAGCTCGATCTGCGCAACCCGGGCGACGACTCCGTCGAGACCCGACCGGTGCCCAAGAAAGGCATGGCGGGCATCTACGGGATCGACCAGTTCGTCGAGATGCTGCCGTCGCTCACCGAATCGAGACGCGAGATCCAGGCGTCGCGAGTCAGGGACGATCGGCAATTGCTCGACCTGTTCGGCAACCGCGACGAGCCAGCGTACCCGATCGAGAGCTACCTGGCCGGATACGACAAGATTGTCGCATCCCTCGACGTGCTCGAGGTCGTCAAGCGTCGACGGGTGTTGATCGTCACGGGTGACTCCATCGGAGCCAAGATGGCGGGCCCTGCCATCCGGGCCACTAGCATGGCGCGCGAGCTCGCACTCGAACACGACGTCCGCGTGGTCAGCATGACTCGTTCGACGTCGATCGACGACAGCTTCGAGGTCGTGACGGTTCCCCATCGTCACCCCAGGCAGATGGTCGAGCACGAGGCCTGGGCCGACGTGATCATCGTCCAGGGGCACGCCCTGCGGCTGTTCCCCGTGCTCGAGTCGACCCGAAAGGTGCTGGTCGTCGACGTCTACGATCCGCTCCATCTCGAACAGCTCGAGCAGGGTCGGAGCACCGACGTCGAGGCGTGGGACCGTCAGATCCTCGACGCCGCCGACACCCTGAACCACCAACTCGAGCTCGGCGACTACTTCATCTGCGCCTCCGAGCGTCAGCGCCTCTTCTGGCTCGGCCAGCTCGCGGGATCGGGCCGGGTCAACGCCCGCACGTACTCGCGCGACCCCGAGTTGCGCAGCCTCATCGGTGTCGTGCCGTTTGGGCTGTCGTCGACCCCACCGCGCCACGACCGCGCCGTGGTCAAGGGGGTCCTTCCCGGTATCGGTGTCGACGACAAGCTCGTCGTCTGGGGCGGGGGCATCTACGACTGGTTCGACCCAATCACGCTCGTGCGGGCGATCGGCAAGTTGGGCGGACGTCGTCCTGAGGTCAAGCTTTTCTTCATGGGCGTGCAGCACCCGAACCCCGACGTCCCCGAGATGGACATTGTCGCGAAGGTCCGTGCCGTGGCCGACGAGCTCGGACTCACCGGGGTCCACGTCTTCTTCAACGAAGCCTGGATTCCCTACGACGATCGGGGGGCCTACCTGCGCGAGGCCGATGCAGGCGTCTCGACGCACTACGAGCACCTCGAGACCACGTTCTCGTTCCGCACCCGAATCCTCGACTACCTCTGGGCCGAGCTGCCGATCGTCACGACCGACGGCGACTCGTTCGCCGAGCTCGTCGGCAAGGAAGACCTCGGGGTGGTCGTGCACGAACGCGACGTCGACGGATTGGCGAACGCGCTCGAGTCGGTCCTCTTCGACGACTCGGCCCGACGCCGCCACGTGGCGAACGTCAAGCGTGTGCGTGAGGGGTTCACCTGGGAGAACGTCCTCACGCCCTTGGTCGAGTTTGTCCGCGAGCCCATGCGCGCGGCCGACAAGAAGGGCGGCTCCGGCGAGCCCGATCTCACCGCCCTGACCCACGCCAAGGTGAAGGTCCGCAATCGACGGAAGCAGTACGGCATCCGCCACGATCTGGGGAGGGTCTACCACTACTACCGGGTCGAGGGCGTCGGGGGAGTCGTGTCGAAGGTGCGCACCCGGTGGGAGAACCGCTGACGACGCCCGCCGAATCGAGCGCCCTAGCCTCGTCGGCTGTCCTGTCGACGGCGGGCATCGTCGTGCAGGGCGTCTCGCGCCTGGCCTACACCGTCGTGCTCGGCCGGGTGTTCGGCACCGAGGCTCTCGGGCACGCGAGCGCCCTGCTCTCGCTCTCGATCTTCGCTGCTCTTCTATGGCCGACGGCGGCCGGTACCGCGGCCTCACGGTTCTTCGCCGTCGCGTCACACGAGAAGGTGGGCACCCGACCGCTCGCCAGATTGCTGGATCGCTCGATGGCGGTCTCGACCGCAGCCCTCGCTTTGGCGGCCGTCCCGACGGCGCTCGTGCTGGGCAACGGGATCGGAGTCGCCCTGTCGGCGGCTTGGCTCGTGGCCGGGTACGGCGTCTACGCGTACACCCGAGGCGTCCAACTAGGGCGACACCGTGCCGCTCGGGTCGCCCTCTGGGACGGTCTCACAGCGACCCTCAGCCTAGGGCTGGTGGCGGTCGTCGCCGTCGTCGGAGACCCGGCGTGGGCTCTCGTTCCCCTCTCCGTCGCGTACACGGTATTCGCCGTCGTGAACTGGCCTCGGTCCCGGTCCGGTCAGCCGCTCACGGGCGACGTCGACGGCGTGCTGTCGTTCGCGGCGTGGAACGTTCTCGCCGGTCTGACCACGAACGGCCTGCTGCAGCTGGCCATGCTCTCGGCCCAGTACTTCGGGCCGGGCGCCCAGGCGGGCGTCTACGCCGCGGCCTTCACCCTGGCGACGCCAGCGTCCATGCTTGGTCAGGCCATCAGCCAGATCGTCATCCCAGCCTTCGCCCATCGCAGCGACGGGGCCTCGTTCCGGAACCGCCGGACGGCGGGGCTCGTGATCGGGCTGGCGGGCGTGATGGCCCTCGGGTTCGGCGCCGTCGCCGCCCTGGCCCCGATCTATCTACCGCTCTTTTATCCGGCCGTCGGTGTCGAGGCGGTGCCTCTGCTGCAGTACCTGATGCTCGGAGTCTTCGTCTTCACCATCGCCTTGGTACCTGCTGCCCTCCTGCTCGCCGCCGGCCGGTCGCGCCAGGTGGCGCTCGCATCCATCTCGGGTTTCGTCGGAGGACTGGCGGTCATCGTCGTGTCCGGCCCGTCCCTCGGCGTCCAGGCTGGTAGTTTGGGATTCCTTGTAGGGTCGTCGGTCAATCTCGTCGCGATGGTCGTCCTGAACCTCCGAGTCCCGGGCCGCGGCCGGGGTGGCCCCGTGGTCGAGTCCGCTCCCACGACGCCGGGGCATGCGAGCGATCCCGTTAACGACGAGTAGGAACCCCGTGTCAGACATCAGCGCCGACCCCGACGCCACCTTCCGAGGGGGCACTGTCGATCCCCTCCCGCCGCATCCCGTCCGGTCCCGTCTCACCCGTCTCGTCGGCCCGCTCGTGCTCGTGTTGTTGTCGTTCGTGATGGTGCTGGTCCACGCTCCCCAGAACACGGCCATGTCGCCGATCGACGAGTGGGTGTACGTCGACTACCTGGGCAAAGTGCCGACTCAACTGATCGTCACCCAGGGGGAGGAGACCGGGGAGTTCGCGCGTGAGGCCATCGCCTGCAACGGCGTGCTCCTGGCGCTCGACCCCAACCCGGCCCTGTGTTCCGAGGTGGAGGCGGGCGATGAGGCGGACGACGCCTTCCCCATGCAGGGCGTCACGAGTGCCGACATCTACACGCCGCTCTACTTCGCGACCACCTGGGTCGCCGCGCAACCACTGACCTGGTTCGGAGTGGGCCTCCTCGACGCCGCGACTCTGGTGGGGGGACTCTGGTTGGCGCTCGGCATGGTCCTGCTCTACTCGTCCATGAGGCTGCTGTCGGTGGGGCGTTGGGTCGCCGTAGGGATCGGCGCCCTCTTGATCGCGACACCTGCGGCCTATTGGTCCTCGACCTACCTCAGCACCGACGCGCCCTCTCTCGCGGTCGGGGCTGGGCTGCTCTACACGGCGCTCCGCATCATGACCGGCCGTTCCGGGCACGTAGCGTTCGTGGTGATCGCCGTCGCTGGAGTCCTGTTCAAGGTGCAGAACGTGGCGGCCGTCGGTCTGACCGCGCTGGCACTGCTGGTGTGGTCCCTCGCCCGGGCTCGCCGCGACGCCTCGGAGTCGCCGGGTGGTCGCCACTGGTTCGTGGCAGGGTCGCTCAGCCGATCCGTCGTCGCCGCCGTCGTGGCCGTCTTCGCGTCTGTGGCCGGGCAGGCCGTCTGGGTCGTCATCCGGGCGACCGCCTCGAGCGGGCCGTCACCGGACCAGGGCGTCTCCCAGACCTTCTCGATCAAGTCGGCGATCCAAGAAAGCCTCAAGTTCTTGGGTGGCACGTCGCAGGACCCCACCGGGGTGGCGAACTCCATCGCCCTCGTCGTCGCCGCGACCGCCGTGTCGTGGCTCTCCATCGCCGGGGTGGTGGGGCTCGTCGTCACCGCGCGCCCCGGTAGCCCCGAACGCTTCGTCTCGTGGGCCGCACTCGTCATGGCGCTCATCGCCGGACCGCTTCTCGCCGTCGGCGTGATGGCGGTCAGCGGGTTCTACTTCACCCTCCCGGTGCGATATGGCATCTCCATGCTCCCCGCCTTCTTGCTCTGTGCGGGAGTCCTACTCAGTCGTAACAGGCGCGTCGGCGTCGTCCTGACATTCGTCGCGGCACCGATCTTCATCGCATCGCTGCTCGGCAGTTGACCGCTGGGGCCGGCCGCATGCGAAGAACCGGCGTCCGACGTCAGACGAGTCGGCGCGCGACGGCCCAGTAGGCTCGCATCGCGGTCTGGAGCACGCCGGCACCCTTGGGCAGCGGGAACACCTGCTGATCCAACGTCGCCGTGAGCAGCGGCACGAGGCTGCGGTCGGACGCCGTGCGCACCTCTTGGACCCAGTCGCGACGTTCGTGCAACCATGCCGAGTTGTCGGCGATCCAGCGACGCGCCCGCGCGTTCTCGGCCGACCACCCCTGCGCGCGTGCCACCACGCGCATGGCGACGTCGAGCGCGGTGGCGGGCAGCCACGTCAGGGCCCGGAGCCGAGGCCCGTAGGCCGTCCGCAGGAAGATCTGTCGGTTCTTCTCGAGCAGGTACATCTTGAGCGCGTTGCGACTGAACTCGTAGTGGTGCAGGACGACGGCGTCGGGCACGTAGACGACCTGCAACCCCTGCTGCCAGGTACGCCAGCTCAGGTCGACGTCCTCGTGGTAGGCGAAGTACTCGTCGGCGAATCCGCGGAGGCGCAGCCAGAGTTCTCGGGAGATGACCAGGCCGGCGCCCGAAGCGGACGCGACCCGCGCCTCCTGGGCATGGTCCGCGGCGGGTTCGTCGAGCCCGCCGGCCCAGCTGAGTCCGACGACGTGGACGGGGTTGCCGGCAGAGTTCATGACCTCGGGGTCGGAGGCCAGGCGGATGCTTCCGCTGGCGATGCCCACCTCGGGGCGGGACGCGACGGCGACCAGCTTGGCGAGGGTGTCGGGCCGCACCTCGGCGTCGCTGTTGACGAGCGCGAGGAATTCTCCGTCGGCCAGTCGAGCCCCGAAGTTGACGCCGCCGGCGAACCCGAGGTTCTCGGAGGGTGTGACGACCCGGAGGCGCGGGTCGGTGGGCAGCGTCGAGACCGCATCGCTGGTGCACCCGTTGTCGACCAGGACCACGTCGACGTCGACGTCCGTGGAGGCGAGGACGGACGAGAGAGAGTCGTGCAGGACGGGCTCGTCGCCGTAGGCGAGGGTCACCACGGTGACGCGGGGGAGTCCCATCAGGCCTGATCCGCCCGGTGGATGGAGCGTTCGAGTCGACGGATGCGTTCGTCGTGGAGTGCGACGTCCTCGGCCAGCGTGCGCGTTTTCTCTTCGAGCACCGTGAGTTCGGCGCTGTGCTGCACCGAGACCAGGAACAGGATGATCGTGCTCAGGAAGAACCCGAGGTTGGTCGGTGCGGTGATGCCGAGTGTCGCGGCGGCGCCGGTCAGGATGCCGGGGAAGACGGCCACGACGAGCGCCAGCACCCCGGCGAAGATCCACCAGAGGGCGTGGCGTTCGCGCACGCGTCGGCGACGGAGCATCTCGAAGACGACGTAGAGGACGAGCACGGCCGACACGATGCCGAAGACGTAGGTGGTGACGCTCATGTGGTGGGGGCCTCCACGCTGAGGGCGAGCGGGGGCCGCCACAGGGCGATGATCAGGGCGAGGCCCGCACGTCCGAGGTAGACGGCGGCCTTCACGGGGTTGTGGGAGGGGGTGCCGCCGGCCCGGGGGCGCATCGAGACGGGCACCTGGGTGATGGAGCACCCGGCCCGGGCCGCCAGCACGAGGGACTCGACGGTGTCACCGAGGTACTCGGCGGGATAGTGCTGGGCGAAGATCTCGATGGCCCGGGGCCCGGCGCCGCGGAACCCCGAGGTCGTGTCGGTCAGCTTCGTCCGCGCGATCCGACCGATGACCGCCGCCAGCACGACCATCGCCCATCGGCGGGGACCCGTGACCTGGTAGTCGCCTTCGCCGGCGAAGCGGGCG
>Ga0265797_10004122_pt1 | contig 22534 bp, 10 predicted proteins | sample P2T30metagenome_FD_192433 | JGI IMG/M metagenome (GOLD analysis project Ga0265797, IMG submission 192433) | Plant litter microbial communities from East Loma Ridge, Irvine, California - P2 T30 | ecosystem: Environmental > Terrestrial > Plant litter > Unclassified | place: USA: California... | reverse complement strand
GCAGATTCCAGAGCTCGTTACGGTCCCCGCTCTCCACGCTGTCAGACAACACGAGTCGATCGTCAATGACCGTCGCACGCTCATCCGTGTGCACCGAGCTGTGAACGTCGGGTGGGATGATGAGCTCGATGTCCGCTTTCGTCAGCTCTTCACGCAGCGTGGGCAGGGAGAAGATCCAGTCCCACAGTTGATGTCTGCTGATGACTGGGCTTGCCTGTGTTGAGCGTGCCGCGAGCGCGGCGCCGAAGACACTGCTGTGCGCTTCTCCCGCGGGGCAGCGACGGACGTGGATGCGTTGGTTTTTGCGGAAAGCCGCGAGATGGGAGGCGTTGGACTCAAAGTCTAGTGTTACACGCCAGTAGGCTGGGTCTGCTGTCTGTAGGGTGGCGATCGAGTCGAGCTCGGGGAGAAGACACGGTGCTTGCATGTGCCTGGTTGAACCATCACGTAAAGTGAGCACGATTGGCATGGATATGGGACGATGCGTGTCGATGTCCTCGATAATAACACAGCGGGCCTCGGCTGCGAAGATCCAGAAGTGGCGGAAAGCTTGCAAGTGGACGCGATTGTCTTGGACGTCTGTTGGGAAGAGAGGGTAGAAAGCGCAGATGAGAGAGGCCACAGCCATGTCGGAGGTACCAAGAGTGTACGTGCCACCACCAAGGAACAGCACACCAATAGCCAAATGGGCGGCAAAGTGTGAGCCGTACGGTGTCTCAGCATCAGTCCGTCCATGCAGACGGCGAAGGTAGCGGAACGTCTTCAAATCGCCTGTTCCAGCCATGACAGTGGAAGCCGCAAGTGCAAGGACATCGATGCATCGTCGGATCGATGCACGAGCCAACTTGGCGTCATAGTAATACGCATCGCCTTTGCTCTTGGTCGCGTGGAAGAAATCAAGTAGCAAGAGTATCTCGTCCCGGGCAGTTTCGTTACCGCTGCCAGCATACTTCAAACTCAACGCCCAGGCCAGACCAGTCGCGATGTTGTAGAACGGTACATCAGTACTGGTCAACAGGGCTCTCTGCTTACCGCTCTGAGCCATGTTGTGAAGTTTGGCCTTGTAGCAGTTGGGCATATTGGCATGGATCCATCCTGGAACGCCGTGCTCACAGCTTTGTGCTTGTATCGAGTCCCACAAAATGACGTGCTTCGCCATGGAGCGAAGCATCAACATGTCTGGTCTGACATGGTCGAACTGGGCCTCTGTGTCTGGTATGTCAATCTTGCGGGCAATCGCCTTGTCACCCGACTTCATGTAGACCAGTGCAATGGCCACAACGGCACCCGCCGTGGCTTTGTCGAAGACGTGTACCGCGTTAACTGGTCTCGGACCTACTGCCACGCCGAGAAGTCTTTCAGGCAAATGCATTCCATGCAAGCCTTTCAAGTCTCTGCCTTTGCCCAAGTTGATGAGACCCAGGGCGAAGCCTGCAGCCAAACGGTAGGACTCGTCTCTCAACACATCAGGGCCGTTATCGACATCTTCAACATCCATGAGCTCCACTTCGTGTAGCATGAGCTCACTCATGCGACGGTGCTCGGTATTGCAGTATAGTAAGCCAATGCCCATGAGACCGGCTGTCTGAGTGGTGGAGGAGACATTGAGCTCAGCAGCACCAGGTGGTAGCATCGCAGTAATATGCACTGACAGCATTCGAGTGATGAGACTGTCCATCGTACCCATGTAAGATGCTGATATGCCAAGAAGCAAACCAACCGAAGTCATGGTGTGCTTGGGCGTGAGGTACTTGAAAGAGAGCCACTTGGCGAGCGAACGCAGGTGGCCGTTCAATCCGAGTGCTAGTAGTAGTCCAGCGTGCCTATTTGTGAGCTCGGCGGGCTTGTTGAAAACAAGCCAGGAGGTATCAATACCTTTTGCATTTCGTGAGATGCGCAAACCGACAGAGACACCCGCGTGGAAGTAGGCCCAATTCACCTTCTCCTCAGTCAAACCCGTTCTGTCCGTTGTGACGGTATGGCCCATGGGCTGCATAATCGCTGATGCATTGAAACCAGGCAGATGGTATTTTTCTGTCATCAAAGGTATTTGACTATCGAAGTGAAGCATGCCATCTCCGGCAGGTAGTGCGATCATTCGTGTAGTGACCCACTGCATGACCTTGCGTTGTTGCTCAAAGTGGAATGCGTCGCTCCAATCGGGCTGCTTGTAGCACTCAGCGATCTGCACGTTGTTAAAGTGCATGAGGCTGGTTGCTTCTACCAAGCGTCGATCTTCGCTGAACAGCAATTGTGAAATAGCATGGCGATCTGCTTCTCGTGTCTTGACGGCGTGCAAGGGAGCGTCGAGCGAATTTGTGATGCTTTGAACGTCTTTGGGCGGCGTAATAGTGACATGTTGCTGCGTATTGAGCGGCTTGCGTGACATACCACTCTGCTTGCCAATGTCCAGGTCCTCCCGGCCAATCAGCTTCAACAAAGCACTCGACCATGTTGTGGGAGGCTCCTTCTCGCATCTGGCGATGGCCTCTCTGAACGGTGCTGCCACTGCTTCCGGCAAAGTTTCCAGCATTTCTGCTGTGAAGCCATATTTCGCTGCCGTCTCAACTATGCCCACCGGTGAAGCATTCAATCCTTGAGTCTGCCCAAGAACACGTGATATTGTGATGATTCTCGGCGTCGCAATGGCTGCGGTTTCTGCAAAGGATTGCGACGTTGTGACATTTGAGTTCAGCTGTGCCACAGCAGCGAGCGTTGGATATGGCTGAGCGAACGAGTGCTTGAGTGCAGTTTCGAGCCACTCGAATATACCCATAGGCTCGTCCATCAAACCTGTGCCCACACTAGCAGATGCTCTCGACTTCACAAAAGCCCAATTCTCCTGGCTGGCGCCCTCCAAAGAATAGTAACTGCCGGATTCGAAGCTCCATGCACCATGACCCAGCCAGCAGCCGATTTGGGCAATGACAGGAGCAAGGCGTTCGGCGTGGCCAACGCAAAGGGAATTGAGCTTGCGCTCTTCTCGTAAGATGTGTAAGGCGAGCATCAGCCGCCATGCTGAGTCCAGGCTGTCGACAACCTTGAAATTCTCTTTGACTTCCAAGTTCGTGTCGTTCACGATCTCGTCTGCAAGGGCGGCAGCGACATACAACAGTCGATCCCGTTGACCTGACTCTTTAGACGGAGTATGAGGCAAACCCTTTTGCTGTGAAGTCATCCAAGACCAAGCGGGCTGCTTCAGTGGAGTGGCTTTCTGTTTCAAACTTGCACCGTGACCTTTCAACGACTTTGACGAGCCCTTCACCGCTGCAACCTTGCTGACCTGCAGGGACGCCTTCGCTTTGGAGTCGAGTAACTTGTTGACAAATACGAAAATTGTAGTTGTCAATGCTATCCATTCCATACTGCTGTTCGTTCCTGACAAACGATCTGGGTGTTGTGCAATCGCAGCATAGGCGTGGCACCATGTGGATCGCACCAAATGGGATGCGGTGTCGGGCAAGACAAGTCGACATATGGAGAGCACATCAGCTACTAATGGATCTCGTGGGTTCAGTTTGACTTGTCGACGGTGAAGGACGTTGTCAGCCCCAATCTCATCGATCGAGTTGCTTACACCTGCGTGGTCCAGCTTGGGTGCGCCATCGGGAGGTCGCAAAGTTCGATTGCGCCCAATCTCTCTATCTGCGTAAGGAGCATCGACAAATATGCCGAGCGTGTCAGAGTTTCTGTAGGGTGAGCCTATTGGGAGTGGACAACAGGATGTGTCAGTTGGTGACAGCAGAACTCCGCGACCACTCAACAGTATTGCACCCGTGTCGTTGTCGTATATCTTGCTCATATCCTTGCATGAAGTGAACCTGTTTGTGCCGAGCACTACTGGTATACTAGCTCGTGGCGAGTCCTCGACGTCAGGCCAGAAGCTCCGGTCTCTGATTTCAACAAGAAGGCTTAGAACCTCTTGTGATGACTTATCGTGCACGTAGATTGCAAGTCGGTTATGGTCTCGTTCCAGCGACGGAGCGCTCTCACAGAGGGTGGCAACCTTCACTTTAAGGTCAGCTTTCATGGGGGTTTCCTCGAATGGTTGTGGACCAATAGAGAACGAGTGGACCTTGCGCAATATCAACTCGTTCTTGGTGCCTTCGTCCAAGCTCCCGAAGACGTTGTCGAGGCCAGCTGCGTCGTATGTATTCCGAATGTGGCGCAAGATCGAATCAACACTCTCTCCGCCATTAGCGCGGTCTTGGTCAAGATCCATGGTGTCGTCGTCGTTGTCAAAGCCAATACTCTTGCTGAAGACACTGCCTGGGGTAGAGCCTCTACTGCGACGACGAGGTCCGAGACTACGTCGCTCATTTTGAAGGCCAAATGACGTGTGCCTTCGATTGGCGCCTGCGTTGAAGCTGGCGTTGAGACCGCTCTGGCTACGCGTATCTGCATTTGACAACTCTCCTCGAGAGACAAGCGAGCTAATCCTTCGGCTCTCTCGGGCTGTCTGGGAGCCCAGAGGCTGAAAGTCTGGGTCCATTTGTGAGGCCATGGAGATTTCGTCGTCCTGTTTCTTCGGCTTGCGTGTTACAGACCTCGTGAGCCGCCTGTTAGGTGCTTCAGCTGGTACATGTAATGATGCACCTGGTGCGAAACTTTCCCGAGCACCATCCCTGTGACGAGCGGCTGGTGTAACCGCCCCAGGGCCGATGCTTGTGCCCAGGAAAGAGCTCCGTCGTCTTGCTTTGTCGGCTTTATGTTCTGCCCGTCTTTTGATCAAGGAGGCGAGAGACTGCTCATCAATGTACCAGGCATGCCAAACGGTGACCAATCGCAACTCCTGGTTGATGGTGACCACCAGCATAAGTTCTCCATGTGGCTTCTCGAGGTGAGAGAGCTCATCGGCCCGTGAGACGTATGCAATTTTTTCGGCTGTGTCAAGCGAGTCAAACTCAACAATAACACCTTGTGGTGCCTTGCTCGTGATGCGCGGCTTTGGCTGCTGCAAGGATTCCGTGACGACTCCTACTTCGGAGAAAGGACTGGTCAGTGAGTACAGTCTGACGGTGTCGGACCCTTCATTCTGGTCGGATGAGCCGCAGACTGTGCCAAAAAGACCGTTCAACCAGTCGTTGGCATTTGCATTTACGCCCAGTGGGGACGGCCGAACTGGTTGCGAACCCAAAAAGCTCCTTTTGAATGTTGGAGAGCGATGGAAAGACGCTTGCGGCTGAGCTTGGAACGAGAAGAATGAATTGTTGGGTGCCCGAGGGTTCTTTGGCGAAGACTGGTTGGAGACATCCTTGGATTTGATCTTCTTCTGAAGTATCAGACCTCGAGGTGCTGCATACGCAGACTCAATTTCAAAGGGGAGATCCACAATATGATGAGACCCGGAGAGGAAGTAGACATGAGCTTTGCTTTTCAAAAGCACAACAAGCGCACGAGAGGTTTCGTCGCTTTTGTTGTGTGTTCTGCTATGATGCTGTTCTGGCACTTCTGTAGCCAGCATAGGAGCAATACTTCTCCTTGCAGACTTGCCGAATGTCTCTGTAGACCTTCCTATAGGCTTCGCCGAGCTCGTCGCTTTGGTTTGTAGGCTTCCATTCTCCTTGGGAAATCGTGTCAAGACTGCCTGTCTGACGTCCTCTCCCTCAAGCTCGAAGCGGTATGCGGTGCGCACGAGACCGTTCTGCGACCAGACTACGCAGTCTCTTGTTGCCAGAATCTCTTCTTCCACCATTCCATTGTCGCCTGGGAATGCGTATATTTCCCATCGGTACAACTCTTTCTTAGGTTCCGCAGGCAAGATGCCCTCATTGATCAAGTAGGGCAGGCCGGCGGGCGTATGAACGCCGAGTGAAGTGACGTCCGCCATTTTTCCTTGCCGTGGACTCTGGCACTGTTTAGCATCTTGTGGTGTGCATTTGTGCAGTCGCGGGAGTGAATTGCATGGTTGTAGCGAGTGTTGACGTGGGGTGTTTGTCGCGTTGCATGTGATTCGCGTGCTCGACTTTCGATCTGCGCCTGCCACGCGAAGTCGACAATCCAACTTTGTTGACCTTCCTCTGCAACTCCTCTACAACCCCGACACTTTTGCACTTATCGACTATCACACTTATTTACGCACAAAACAACATACGCTCGGACCTAAGCAATCGGAACACAATCGCTGGCCCACGTCACTCAAACAATTGCGCACACACTTCACAGTAGCACCATGGAGCCCCGGGTCGTGAAGAGAGAGCGCAAGCTACAGCTCGCCTATGATCTGCCTCATCGCATACACTGTGCGCGCATCTACCCTGCACAGTGCGCAAATGGCTCGACACTGGTTTTCTACGGCCACGATCAAGGCATCCGAGTTCTTTACAGAGGTGGACGCCGACCCAAGCACTCAGACTCGAGCCGAACGGAATATGAGGACGAGGAAGATGAGACAGATCCGGACACACCATACTCGAACATTATCCAGGTTATGGATCTCAACCTTGGTAGCGCCGTTCTTCGCATCGCGACACCCTCGCTTTCATCACAAGCTTCTCAGAGGCCTGTTATCGTCAAAGATCATGCGATTGTAGCAGTGCACACGGCGGATAAGAAGGTTGGCGTGCTTAAGATTCCACTCACGCCGTGCTCGCCAAGAGAAGTGAGGGGTGTGACGGAAGCGATTCTGGACGACATGATTGAGCTGCCTATCGGCACTACCATGGTGAACGACATCTCTATCAAGGTCACAACTCGATTCTCCAATTTCCAGGAAGAACCTGAGAGTTCAGTCTGTGTGGCGATAGTGTCAGATGTCGTCAGACTGTGGCGTCTACCTACCAGTGCAGCTGAAATCATCTCCGAAGAAAGTGTTAACGCGAGACTTCCACTGCCATCGAAAGCCTCAAAAGTATCATATCACCCGTCTGCTGGGTCGTCGAAGATCTTACTCGTGGATAACCAGAGCTCGGTCCGCATCTACGATCCATCTGGAGCTAGGGACCCCAATATCAGACCCTCTTCGAGCGGCTCCATGTCGATTGATGGTGAAGAGGCTGGCAAATGGATCATGACTTTCCAGGCACCTTACCACGCAATCTCGCAGGATCACCCCACAGTCCCATCCCGGAAGGCTATTCTCGATGCCAAATGGATCCTTGGAGGTCGCGCCATTCTCGCACTCCTTCAAGATGGTGAGTGGGGCGTATGGGATGTCAGCGCTACTGCGCAGAACAACAAGTCCGTTGGCGAATTCACCCTCCACGGCTTCCTAGGGTCAGCGGCAGCGGCTGCACCTGCAGAGCCTGCAAAACAACGCAAGGGTAGTTCCAAACTTGCACCCATGACTCCCAACACACGGAAGACCAAATCGCAAAACTTCTTCAGCGGTGCGCCCAAGGCGCCCGGTGCCGTTGCAAAGGGTGGCATCTGCGTCGCTGGCAACGATACCGTCACCGGCCAAAATGACGAAAGCGTCATGCTCTGGTACGACGGAGAAGTTTACACCATCCCGAACGTCCAGCAGTTCTGGCAGCGCAGCTTGAATGCTTCAAATAGTGGTGTAGGTAGTCTTTACGCTCCTGGATTATCCCACATCCCGGACGTCAACTTGATGAATGAAAACATCACATCCGTCTCTCAGTTCAACGCCAAGCTGAGCAGCTCTGGCCTTGGTCAGATGAACACACCACGCGACTTCCTGGTCTCAGCCGAGCACCGCTTCATCATTCATCAGGCTACCAGACCTCCAGTCCCTTCAAAGGGTCTGTTCGAGAAAGCGACTGCCACTGCGGCCGCTGCGCCATCGACCGATCGCGACCAGAGAATGCTCAATGCCGGCGAGCTAGATTTGGGCGGTATGGATCGCATGCTGGACTCTATGGCGAACACCGGCGCAGCACGTAACAGACGTGTTGGGTTTGCCGCTTCTTAAGCGCAACCTTCTGTTCTCTCGCATTCTGCTTGCACTGTTCAAGATACCCTTCATGTTCTCATAGTTCGAGCAAGCGGTGCTTTCGCATGGCAAAATACACATGAAAGCGCCAAAATAGGTGTTATCCAAACTCCAAAGCATGGCGCTTACACGCAAAGCACTCATGCCTCCAATCTCGTATCATCATCATCATCCCACCCTATAGAAATTTCTCATTCATCCGCGCGGCAAGGTGGAGCATTTATTCAAGGCCAATGAGACCTGCTCAGTATTACGCGCGGTAAATCAACGTCTTCTCCAGTCTCCGAGAAGCCTGGGCTTGTCTCGGGCGCAAGGTGACACTCGGCCTCTTCTCTTGGATTGCACGTTCTCTACAGAGTTTTCCTTCGGGGTGTAAAAAGTGCACAGAGTTGGAGCTGAGGGAGGAGGCGACCAGTTTATTCCTATCACAACATCTGCGCACACCATTCATGGATATTGATGCGTAGGTGATTGATGGAACGGGCAGGTACAGTTCGATATGTGTAATCAATTGTGTATAAAATGTGTGCTGATACAATTGTGCTAGTCTTTGCCTTGTCAGAACCCATCATTATCGCCTTGTCCCGACGAGGTGTTCGCTCATCTGGATGTTTCTTAGAGCGGTGCCAACGTGCGTGATTGGGAACTTGATGCATCGCTCACAACTTCCTCGTGCAAGTGTTGGTCGCCCTGGGACGCTCCGAGTGGTTCAGCAGAGTCGTGGTCTCTGCCACGCTGCCAGTAGGCCTGGCTCCTGCCGTGATGGTAGCAAACCCAGTCCCGGCTTGGCCCTCAATTCCAATCACTGCAACTCGTTAGCAAGCCGCTTCTGTTCAATGCTTGGACACGCGAATATTCGAGGTCAACGTACCCATGCCATCGGTCTGCTTTCCCAGTGGCAGCCCAGCTTTCTCCCACTTTTCGAAGTGCTTAGTCGTGTTGATCGTGCCGCCGACATGGCGCTTGGTCCGCACGCTCCAGTATTGAGGGAAAGTCGCCGTGCCGATGATGGAAGGCTGATTGACCCTCCATTTGCGCCAGACCTCGTAGGTGCCGCCATCGCTCTCGAACGTGCCGTAGCACGTGTGGTTGCCATTATCTGTTGGGTTGTGCTTGTCGCCGAAGTTCTCAATGACATAGTATTCGACGAGCGGGTTTGTCGTCCAGCCGTACAGGCCTAGGTAGGCGTTGCCGTTGGTCCCGAAGGTGCCGGAGTAGTTGAACAGCCTGTGTTGTTGTGGTCAGTCTCCTATGTAGGAGCTTCATAATACGTGTAGTGTTACTCGGAGAACATTGACTTACATTCCCTGGCCACTGTAACCTTTGCCAACGACGAAGTTGCCTCCGGATGGGTTGCTCCAGTTCACAGAGTACAGACCAGCGTTTCCGCTCTTCCAGGTCAGTTTGGCATTTTCGTTCGCCCAGTACTGGGTCGCGAATCGCTGTTGCCTTTTCACAAGCTCAGTGGCCTCACGCTCGATGAGCTCAGTCTCACGTTCGACTGGGCCAAAAGTAGGAGCCGCAACCACGCCAGCAACAAGTGTGGTGACGGCCAAGAAGAGTTTGTTAAATGCAACCATGATGGACACCTTTATATTTTCAGGGCTATGATGGTGAGCAGAAGATTCCTGGACAGACCGGCGCTCAATACTTATACTACCACTTCAGCCTCATCCGAATGATCAGCTACACCCATATCCCAGGTCAGTACAGGGACTCATGTACCTCGCCAATTCGATCGACAACGGTATCTCCGCGTTTCAGACGCAGTTGCCGAATACGTGACGGGCCAAGATCGAGTGCTGATAATAAATAGATCGGGAAGGTGGGATATATATTGAGCCAAGACGTCTAAAGTATGCCTCGCGAGATTTTAGCGCGGCACTGCTTCCGGAACATCATACAGTACTGGTGATCACCACACTATTGGCTTGAAGTATAGGTGTATACCTCTTGAAGGATGCGAGTGTGACGTTTGTCGACGGCATGCTGGTGGACATCCGGGTTACACCAATATTGTGCCGGTACCGTTGACGACGCTGCGCAAGCCACTATCAGGCCGGGTAAATTGAGATCGATAAAGTGATCTCATTGCACCTGGGACTAGCCATGCAGTTATCGTATACGCGAGCCTCGTGCATGGTAACCTGCTCTGCGAGATGAATCCGACATGCTCGATGTTTTGATACAGGTCGAAAATATGATTCAGCACAACATAGGTCCACCACCCGCACCGAGCCTGAGTGCCACTGTGGAGTAGTAAGTGTACCTAATCAGCAAGAGTACAGCCGCCGGGTCGACAGAAGCTCTCCAAAGCAGATCCTTGGTATACTAGCAGCAATGCTTGTGACAATCAATGTATGGCTCAACCCATGCATCGTATTAGCATTGGCGCTGACAGCAGTGGCGCCATCCCTCTGTCCACGCGAGCCTTCGAAGTCCCTCAGAGCGGCACACCGGTTCACGATCCTGGTAAATCCATGATTATCCTTGTTAAGTAAATGTAAAGGCTAGGCCAGCCTCTTATCGGACCTTGATGTACAACCTTCCGAGGGCGCTTGCCAACCGAAGGATGAAGTGCTTGCGCGTAGAGGCTGGGATTTCGGTTCAGCTGACACATACCAAGGGTACACTTGTCGACGATGCCATAGCCTTATGGATCCATAGCAGGATCACGAGAACTTGCTTCCGCCAAGTTTCACGATGTCACGATGTTGTTCTCTAAATCGCACGGTCAGAATAGAGCTCTTGTAGGTTCGCCCCGGACCCGTCAGTCAGGGTTTTTTCGGCTGCGACTTCGCTCGCATCATCGTCAACGTTTCGAAAAATGGTGTGACTGATCGTTCCATTCCTTTGTACCTCAAGTGGCAACATATTTATTTTCATATATTTTACAGTTCATAGTATTAGCGGAGAGGCTATTTCATACTTATACAATATACAAATCGATACATCATGTCGACTAACGGAGCTTCGATACCATTACGACCAACGTCTACCCAGGACGATGGGCTGCACCGTGCGGATGAACTAAATGATGTAAGTGATCCACTCCTGATAACCAGAAGATATATTCACTAACGACAAACTCAGCTCCTCACCGCAGTCAAGGACCTCATCGTTCCCTTCGTTCGCGCTGCAGACGACAACGCCGCCGTGCAGCCAGAAGGCCACGGCCTCCAACAAAAAGGCAAAGGCCCTCGAAGCGTGCTCGTCGAGCACCACCCTCCACAAAAACTGACCTCCCTGCTGGACGTCTCCCTACCAGACGAGGGCACCGGCAAAGATGGCCTGCTGCAAGCAATGCAGAAGGTCCTGCAGTACAGCGTCAACACCTGGGACCAAGGTTTCCTCGACAAGCTCTATGCCGCCACCACGCCCGTCGGCCTGGCCGCAGACCTGCTGCTCTCGGCGCTGAACTCCAACCTGCACGTCTACCAAGTCTCGCCGGCGCTGACGCTGATTGAGAAGCAGACCACGCGCAAGATGGCAGAGCTCTACGGTTTCAAGGGCACGTACGCTGGTGGCGTCAGCCAGCCTGGTGGAAGCGCTGCTAACCTCAGCTCGATCATCATCGCGAGGAACAACCTCTTCCCCGAGACCAAGACGGAGGGCTACGGCGACAAGAAGTTCGTCCTCTTCACGTCCGCCCACGGCCACTACAGTCTTGAGAAGGCAGCGCAGATCTGCGGCTTCGGCTCCAACGCCGTGATCTCCATCGCCGTCGACGAGACCGGACGCATGCAACCGGAGTCTCTCGAAGCCGCAATCGAAAAGGCCAAAGCAGACGGCAAGACGCCCTTCTACGTCAACGCCACCGCCGGCACCACCGTCCTAGGCTCCTTCGACCCCCTGCATGCCATCGCCGACATCTGCCAAAAGCACAAGCTGTGGATGCACGTCGACGGCTCCTGGGGCGGCCCAGTCATCTTCAGCGCAAAGCACAAGCACAAGCTGTCCGGCGTCGAGCGCGCCAACACCATCGCCCTGTGCCCGCACAAGATGATGGGCGTGCCGCTCACCTGCACCTTCCTACTCGGCCAAGACCTACGCCAGTTCCACAAAGGCATGACCCTGCCCGCAGGCTACCTCTTCCACCAGCCCGACCAGCCCAACGGCTGCGGCAAAGACAACAGCGCCGTCGACGCTCTGAACTCCCACGCCGGCCTCGAAGACGACGAGCCCGTGCAAGAGTTCTGGGACCTCGCCGACATCACGCCCCAGTGCGGCCGCCGCGGCGACTCGCTCAAAGTGGCGCTCAGCTGGATCTACCACGGCCACGCAGGCTTCGCAGCCTACGTCGACTCTGCCTTCGAGCAAGCGGCGAACCTCGCCGCGCTGGTGTCGCAGAACCCCAAGTTCAGCCTGGTGTCGACGAACCCGCCGCCGTGCCTGCAGGTGTGCTTCTACTACAACAAGCAGAGCGGCGAAGGCAGCCAGGCGAGGAACAGCAAGATGACAGCCGATGTGTCGAAGAAGTTGATTCCGAGGGGTTTCATGGTCGACTATGCGCCTGGCGAGGAGGGAAAGTTCTTCCGCGTTGTGGTTAATGGGCAGACTAAGAGGGGGACTGTTGAGGGTCTTGTCAAGGCCATTGAGGAGGTTGGCGATGAGACTGTTGTTTAGAGTTTTACGATGATACAGATGATGTCCTGGCATAGAAGAAAAAGAGAAAAGGCGCAAGCATATGCCTAAGATAGAAATCAACGAACTCAACGACCGTTGACTCAAAGTAATTAAATGAAGCGAAGTCACCTTACAACAAGAGAAAATATACGAATATACCCCTTCATTGACACTTTCCGATATCTTTCTCATCACGCGTCCCCTCAAAACCTACGCAAAGCACATCTCAAGAACCAAGATACGTGTCAGCCTCTTCACGTCAGCAACAACATGTCCACTAGTGTACGTGCTTCCGTCCTATCAACCCGGTTTGCTGTGTGATTACAACATCACCAGTGTGTAGATGAACCATGAAACAATTGCAGCTGATCACAAAGGTTGAGCTGTGTTAAACAAACACCGAGCATATAACTACAAAAGCCCGGTCTCGACTCCTTTAGATATAGGTACACTCGAAGAAACAAATTCGATCATAATACATTTCACACACCAGAACCCTCATCTCCGCTCTGCACTAGTGTAATGTACACTTGCCGTTTATGTATATGTAGTAGCAATCCTAGCTCGATTCAGTCCACGCGTTGGGCCTGTTATATCGTTAGCAACAAGTTCCAAGCATCATAAATTACGGTAGAGCTCACCTCCTAAACAGCATCTCCAACATCGCCCGTCCTCGCCCGTCGTCCCCCTTCTGCTTCTGCACCCAAATTTGCAGCTCAGCTCTCAACTTCTCCTCAGGCTTTCCGAGCACATCAATGCCACGCTCCTCGCAAGCAATCGTGACCTCCTCGCTCGACAACGCACCCGGACCTCCAGCCTCAACAAGCAAGAAATCGTCGAGCCCAATGTACTGCATCTGCGCGCTCACAGCGCGACGAAGCAAGCCCGCAGGCGGCGAGATATTCAACTTCTCCCAAATTCCGCTGTGCTGATTGAGCACGCTCGACAAATGCATCAAGTGCTGCGGTCCCAAGCTCTTCAACATCTCCTGCACGCTCGCGCGCTCCGTGATCCTCCACTTGCCGCAACCCTCAACCACAACCTTCCCAACCTCTTTGGGCTCATGCACACCGGCCCTGAAAGCCAACCTCCTCCTGCCCTCGCTCTTCTCCCTCATGCCGCGCACCTGCTTCGGAATCCTACAAATCCCCGGTACTCTGTTCGGGATGAAAGGCACCAGCAACGGCAGCCACTCTCCAAAAAGCAACACCAGCACACCGAAGAACGGCAATTTCCCAATATCCCGCGCATTGCGTTCCAGCAACTGGAACTCCGCGCGCTGCACGATACCGCCGCGGCGCACCGCTTCGTCGCGGAAAGTGCTCCAGCGAGAGCTAGCACTCAGCGGCGAAGCGAGATTGGGTTTGCGGGCATTGAGGTCGGCGACGATGCGCTTCTTCAGGGCGGAAGCGTCTTTGTGGTTGTGCCAGACGGCTTTGAGGCCGTCTTTGTAGAAAGTGCCGTAGGCGCGGCCGATGCGGTAGAGGTAGATTGGGTAGGCTTCTGAGCCGCGGGTCGGGAGGTCGAGGGGTGGTGGGAGGGTTGTGGGAGGTGGGTTGAGGGCGGAGGCGAGAGATTTCGGTGTTGATTGGGCGGGAGAGCGGGGTTTGAGGTTGGTGGGTTTTGGCGCGGGTGAACGGTTGGCGGAGGAGGTCTTTGAGAAGGAGTAGTGGCGAGCGTGAGGTTGTGAGAAGAGCGCTGCGGTGTAGGCTATGCGAATGGCGGATGGTTGTGCATGTTGGGTGCGTTTCAGGCACGAGATAGCTTGGAAGCAGCTGCTCGGATAGCGTGTTGTCATCTCATGTATTAGCAGTGCGGTATGTGTAAGAGAGAGTGGCTATAGTTGGGAAAGGAAGGAATGAATGCAATGGTGGATGATGTGAATTAAAGCAACGAGAGGTGAGAGGCGAAACATCATTTCCATGTGAAACTCACGTCAGGATGAAGGAGATCGGCGCTAAAGCTAGCGTCCGCCTTCTTGGTTCCTGACCTGCCTATTATGCAAGCATCACCACTTCCAAATATGGTCAGCAGAACCGAAGAATCATGTATAATGATGTTGCAGGAAATGTTGAAGCAGTAGATTGGCAAGATAGAATCGATCTCATAAAATCAAGAACAAATAACAATGGAATATCGGGTATCTAAATCAAACATCTCGAGCAGAAGAAGAAGTGATTAAAAAGAAAAGAGGAAAAAGGAAACCCAAAGCCGCCAGTTAAACATGGCAGAGCAGGAGAAAAAACAAAAAGGCCACCGAACCGGCTTTCACTGTGCGCTCGCACTTTTCCACCGCCGGCATGTCCTCATATCGTGCCAGATAGGTATCCAAAAAGAGAAGAATGCCCATCTCCTGCACCCTGCCGCAATTAGAGAATTTGCTTTCCGCCCTGGCAAGAAATTGGTGCCTGTTATTCGTACACCACGTATCATATGTGTCTCATATGTCATCGAAAAGAAAGAAGAAACAAGGAAAAAGGGTGTTAGTCGCTTGTGACGAAAACACACACAGCAACGCAGCTTTGGCAGAGATCCCAGTCTCAAGCTGGAAGTTCCACTGGCATAGCGCTGTGTCTCGGAGTAAGGTCGCCGCCATTGGCAGTGTCCTCAAGATCGTCTGGAATATCGTCGTCGAATGCTTCGACTTTTTCGGTACCGTTGGTGGCTGCTTCGTCGGCAGCTGCAACGGTAGCAGCAGTGACGGCGGCTGCGGCGTTGCTCCTGATGATAGCCAATTCGGCATCTCTCTCGGCTCTGCGTGCAAGGACAACATCCTTTGCGATCGAAGCTGCATTCAAAGATTCGATATAAGTCCTGAACTTGACAATCTCGCGTAGCAAGTATTCAGACTTGCGTTGCCAGTTGGACATTGCCTTGTGGTAGTTGGAGCCTCGAACAGAATACTGCAAGTTATGTTAGCATTGCATACGACAGGGTGGAGAAAAATCAGGCGATAACTTACGGCGAGTTCGATAGCATGCTTCAGTTCGTTGTGTGACTCCAACTCCGCTTCAACGTTGTCCACGTAAGTTTGCAAGCTCCTAAGCTGGTCGACTTCCATCAATTGGCTGGCCATCATGCTCTGGCTTGGTGGTTGCCAATCCATGATCTGAGCCTTGTCGCCAGGCATTCTGTGACGGGAACTGGCACCCATGTTGTCGAAACTGCTGCGGACTGATGACTGGATGCTGGGTCTGCCACCTGCAGATGAGCTGTGGGTGTGGCCACGAGAACGGTTGCGAATGGAAGGCGGCGGAGCAGCAGTGGTCGTGGCGTCGCTTGTAATGCTTGAAGTGCGTTCCAACACGGCCGGGTTGATCACAGCGTCAGACCAGCCGTACTCGATGTTCGAGACACCACCAGACAAGGGCTCTTTGCTGAGGCGCGCGGACCAGTAATTCGCGGTGCTCATCCATTCTTCTGCAATCTCAGGCGTGCCAACTTGGAACAAATGCACTGCGCCAGACGGTAGGCTGAGTGCCCAGACGTGAGGGCGAGTTTTACTGTATCCAGGCGGAGGCAGAGTAGACGCAATTGTCTGACGGAGCGCGAAAGAATCAAGCTGCTCGGCATTCTCTGCCCAGTCGCCACCTCCAACTCGCGCGCTGGAAATGCTAGGTGCACGACTGCCGACGTTCTTCTGCAGGCGGGCGCGGCCCAGTGAGTACGACTTGCTTGCGCCAGTGTTGAAGTTGAACAGTGTCAACTTGCCCTTGCCAATGACAGCAAAGCAATCAGACCAGTTGCGATCTCTGGACTTGCGCTCAGGGCCCTCAAGGTGATGCTTGTGCTTGACCAAGCCTTCCTTGGCCCACGGCGCACCCTCCAGAGTCAAGGACTCATCCTCGAGTATGTCCTGTTTCAGCGTGATGGAGTCAGTGTCAACATTTGCCGCTCCCTCCTCGCGAATGATGGCTTGTGAAAGTGCGTTGGCGAAGCCGATCGAATGCTTGTACGCAGCATCACCAGGCGAAAGGTGATATCCAAGACTGCCCACCGATGTTGAGGTCAGAGTCCTGGCATAAGAGTTCTTGCTCCACGTGCTGCTCTGAGTAGGCGAGTACAGGCTGCTGTTGTCGTCAAAGCTTGTACGCGAAGAGCCAATGGTGCTGGCGGGATACATCTTTTGTCGTGACCGGATGTTACGAGTCTGCCAGCCAAGAGCCAGTCCACGAAGGCCTGCTTTCGATCTCTGCGAAACTGCCTCCGAAGGTGCCCTGCTGGAGACAGAGCCAGTGCGCCTCAAGCCAGCGACTGATAAGCTGCGATCAGGCTGGACGTCGGCAACTGCGAGGTTCAGCAATGGCAGAGGCTCGTTCTTGATTGAGGTGTAGAAAGACTTGAGTGCGGACTCAATCTCAAACTCCCATGCGCGCATCGATCCAGTCCACGGTGTAGAAACTAGGGCGTTCGAAGAACTACTGTTGGCAGAGTCCGGTGTCATGCCGTCTGATTCGGCGCGGAACATGCCCGGGCGAATAGACATGCGCTTGGTCATGACTGGGCGTGGGAAGTCCGACGAGGTCCTCTCGGAGGGCGTATCCGTTACAGTGGTGTCTTCTGCAGGCGCAGTATTTTCCTTGGTGTCTATCCATGGAACAGATGGCCTGTGTGCACTTCCTGAGCTTGCCTTGATGGTCTGTTCGTCGAAGGCGTTGGGAGCGGCATCTGCCACCACTCGCCTGACTGTTGGCAAAGTATTCTTGACGTATGCGTTCTTTGACATCTTCTCGCCAATGTCGGCCATGTGCAAGTCGGTGTTGAGGAGAATGATGGAGTAGAAGATTGTGTGGACAACATCCTGTGCCTTGAAGCCGTGATTCGGATTGCATTCGCACCAGCGCGAGGAGAGTGCCGTAATGATGCGATCGAATTGTTGCGTCTCACCCTTGAGCACCAGCTTCCCGCAGAGTGTGCGGAGTGTCGACAGAACGTTCATGCCAGCAAAGTCGAACATTTGCATGTATGCGTCCAGAACTTGCTTGTTGTACGTTTTGAGTTCACCCAGCCAGGCTGCTGCCTCCATTCTTGTGATATCTCTTTCATCACCCTCGAAGATGCGGCGCGCTCGTTCTTTCACATCGTCGTTGTTCCCGCCGACAGTCTGGTTTTCCCTTGCACCCAGGGTGTCAACAGACGGTCTGGGTGCGTCATTGCCGTCGACTTGTACAATTGGCAAACTGGTGGCAGAGTGGTAACGCGTGCTAGGAGCACGCACCATAGTAATGAAGGGGAGCTTCATCGAGGGAGAAGGTGAGGGTGTCCGTTGTGAAAGTGAGTCGGAGGGGACGTCACCAATATTGTCTCCCACATCTTGCTCCGCTTCGGACTGCAGTAGGTGCGGGCGTTCAATTGTCTTAGTCCCTGGGCGACCATACGCATGCGAGGCGTCGCGCGTCGCTGATAAGCTCTGATCATGTATATCAGAAAGCCCGTTATGATCAGCGGGGAACATCCGCGCCTCCTGATATTGCTCCACATCCGTGCCGGACGCAATAATTCGGTCGCCGGTACTTGCTCGACTTACGAGGCTTACAGGACTAACCGGTCGACTTTCGCCAGCGTGTGCATGTGCCGAAGCCCTGATAAGTGGCGAAACCTTGCTGGGCGTACCGTCCATTGGGTGGGTTACAGTCATTGGCGATACTTGTGCAGAAGAGTTCCCATCGGCTTCGCGCACTATAGACGACGTTCCCGTCAACTCGGGCGCACTTGCCGTGGGCATAGCTTCTGGTCTTCGCTTCACCCTCATCCTGGCCTGTGAGCTCTCCGCCTCGGGCTCAAGTCGCAATGTGCCGTGGCGAGAGAGCGGGCTCGTCATGCCTAAAGACGCATCTGCTGGTGGCGTGTACCCACAATGGAACAGTTCCAGATCGTCGGAGTCTTCATTGCGAGAATCGTTTCGCGAGTCTCGGGACAGGGAGCGCGGTGGCTGCTCGATTTGCGCGCGCAATTTTGATGGTGATTCCGTTTTCATCAAGTACGAATCCATAACCTCACGCAAGCTACTAACTGACGGGCTGGACTGGGCGAATCTTCCCTCAACGGCCAAGTTTAACGGTAATGCAGGCGGCGGCGCATTTTCCGATATCGACCTCTTCCTTCTTCTGAAGAAAGATGACGGCTTTTTGTTGAGTGGTATAGGTTGGCGCGCGGCATTCCCGGTGGATTCATTAATCTGCTGCGAGATCTCTTTTTGCGTGTTCGATTGTTTGCGATCGCCAGGGGTAGTCTCTTGGCCGTGCGACGCTTCTGACGCCGACGAGCGTGTCGAAGAGCCGCCAAACACTCGCTTGAAGAATCCTGGTCTCTCCCGGTGTGGAGACGGGGCGTTGTTTCGTCTCATGTTGCCCGGCCTGTCCCCAGTAGGAGTCTCGCTTCTACCATTCGTGCGCACAAATTCGGTTGCCTGGTCTCTGACGTTCTGTGGGACCGTTGTGCCATTGGCCGAGCGGAGGTCGGATTGCGTCGTAGTCTTCCGCACGGCGCTCTGCTTTTGCGCGGCGTTCACGTACACAGGTCCGGTGGCTGACGGGTTTTGCTGCTTGCGCGGTCCGGCCGCGATGTTCGGTTCGGGCGCAGCATCTGTGACCGGCTCGTATCTGCTGTGTATTGAAGGAACTGGTCTCCCGCGGCTCATCATTGATGCAGTCCTGCCGTTCGCTTCGGCATAGATTTGATCCATGCTGATTGATCGACCATTGAACGCCAGCCTGCTAGATTCGAGGACAGCATCATATCCCAGGTCGGCGATCGAGTTGTCGCTCTCGCCTCTGTAATGGCTGGCGCTGGTCTTGACGGGCGTAGAATTGTTCCTCTTGGGTTCCAGCTCGTGACTTGGTCGTCCTCGTGCGCTGCCGCTGTATTTGGAGGTAGGCGGCGGGCGGCCTTGCCTAGCCGTCTGGAATGTGTTGAATGTGGAGCTGCTGTTGCTCCGCCTGCTCTTGTATGCCGGGCTTCCGTGCTTGCTCGCCGGCGACTCCTGCACGCCGTGACGATCAAAGTCCGACGACATGGACGATGAGTACGTGTGACCGCGAGCACGGGGTGGAGGACGGGTCATGGCGGCGTACAACGGCGCCTGTCTGATCTTGTCGGCCTCCCTCTCGGCGGCAGAGTCCAGACTGTCCATGCGGCCGACGCTGTCGAAGGTGTTCCTCATCTGCATGGAGAGCTCGTCAAGCGACATGAGCAGGTTGTCCACGACGCTGTCACGGGTGGTGCTGGACCACGACTCTCCATGGGAGTGCTTCGGGGTACGTGTGGAGGATTCGTCGGGGAGGGCGGAGGGTCGGACAGGCTCCTTGCCTTTGCGGGAGCGGTTGGTGCGAGGGTTGGTAGGGGTCTGCGGCAGGTCGGGCAGGTCGAGGTCGGGCAGGGCGGTGGAGTAGGCGGTGGTGGTGGTGGCCGCAGTATAGGTGTCGCGTAGGGTGCGCGAGCTCGTCCGGGGCGGCGGTGGACGCTTGGGACGCGAAGGCGAGTGCTGCTGCAGAGCTGCAGAGGGACGACGGGACGACGACATGCTCGCTGGCAGTAGTGAGATGCTCCTGCTCCTGCTGCTGCTGCTGCGTTCGCCTTACGCCGTCAACGCCGGACGCTTCCACTCGCTGGTGCAAGCGCGCGGTGCAGGACTGTGGCTCCGGAATCGTATGCAGACACGACGCCTCGCTCTCCTCGGGCCCATAAGACACTTGGGATATTAAGCGCCGGACTAGGGGTCGCAAGGCGGGCCGGCGGCGTGAAAGTCAATGAATGGACGTGGCCTGCTGTAGGTGAGAGGAGCACGAGAGTTGGCAGGGTGGAGGATGCGATCATTGGCAGCGTCCGCAAAGAGTACAGTACAGGTTACAGGTTGGTTACACGTCGGCACACGAGCACAGGCACAGGTAGCAAGATTAGGACTGAATACATAGACCACCAGATGCATCAAAGCGCCGCCTGAAACTACTCCTGTTCCTCACGGCATTTGTCGACTGGGTTTTGACGACGGCGCCGCACTGGCAATGGCCATACCACTCCTGGACCGCACACTGTCCGGGTTGCCATGCAATCCCCGTGCAATGCTCAAGGGGTGCCAGTCGCTACGAGTCAGTCGTCAGTAGTCTCACGCAGATCTGGACTAGCTCTTCTCACCTCTACCAACGGTCGACTTCCCCTGCTCCGTGGGTCTGTCGCTGTCTCTGCAGCTCGTGGACAGACAAAGCATATCCATCGTATCTATATACGATGTGCAGAGTGATCGTCCAAGGGACAAACCAGATCAGCGCGACAAGCTCTCTTCTTGTTCCACCTTGCCTTGCGCTGTGCCTGAATTTATCCATCCATCCATATATGTAGAGAGGATGTAACTCACATCCGCATCACGGCAACCTGCACCCGACGTGAGATTCATGTCTGTACCACCATCGCCATCCCAAGCACGCAAAGGCCCACTTAGCCCTCCCCCCTCCGCCGCCGTGAGATTTGTCCCCCGGATGGTTCGTGGTTCACCCACCCATATGCCGAATCTCCTTCACGGTTCACCACCCCATCCTTGCAAACTCTCCGCCGCACTGGTTCCCACCTGTCCGGACAGCCGTAGCCTGTGGCCTGTAGCCTGCAAGGAAGAAAAAATATTACTGGCCTCCTGCTAAGTAGATTGCGATCAGTCCAAAAAAAAATTCCAACCCACAGCTGTACCTGTCGTAGCACTAGCCCTGCACGTCGCACATGCGCTGGCGCCTCGCTTTCACTGAAACGGCCTATGCATGCAGCATGCAGCTTTTCATGCACCCCTGGCTCTTGCGTCTTTTGTCCGATGCAGGTACCAGTTTTGTGGCTTTCGACCAATCAGCGGCCGGAGCGGTATAGCATCTTGGCTCCGGCTGTGCCGGCGTTCGTCGATCCTATAGCTTGGGATGTGTATAGCGCGTCGGCTGCACTGATCAGGGGCGACGCGTGCTGTGGGATATGCCATGCGATGCGCGCGGAGAGACGTGTCTTATGCTGGCGTGGGATGGCTGTGTGGAGGGTATAACTGATCGATGGGCATGGGCGTATGGGTTGGGTGCACTGCGTGTACAGTTTTTGCGCGTAAATCTACGTACATGCAGTAATCGACTGTCTCGACGGTAAGCATTCTCATTCATGCATATGAGTCCTGTAGTATCTGCACTCTAGATTTGAATTCCGAACGAAGCTCTGAGGACATCCCAATCGTTTTGTGTGGTCATGTTAGACGCTACGCCTACTGATACTACCTCGTAGGTAGTATTGTCGAGACAGCATGCTTTACGTAAACCACATGCGTAGCCATTGTACAGTGTACATACATGTATAATGGACATCTCCACCTGTTCACGTCTTCGATACCTGCAGTGCACGGACGTGTGTGAGCTCGTATTTCGACCTGGCTGTCGATAGACCATGCGTAATTACGTAGAGATCTTCCATCGAAGTGAACGCATTTTATAGATCTGGCAGTTTGGCTTATTGTCAACGTGCCCAACGTAACGGCTATGAGGACTTTACAGCCGCAAGTACTATTCGGATGATCTTACTGAGCAGGCGATCACTCTCGAGCGAGATCACGCGAGGCATCGCGATGGAAAGTAGAAAATTTGGATTTGGATCTATCTGTGTACAGTCTGGCACGGCTTGACAGGTCCTACCGATACAAGAGCCTCCAGCGGAAGATTTGTGCAGGCACTGCGCTCATCGCCAGTGAGCAATGGCATTGACCCTACGATTTGGTCCCATACGTTTCGCATACGTTTCGATGTATATATATAGAAGCCTCATGGATATGGAGCAAGATGCAAGAACCCTAGGGCATAGACGGTGAGATAGGGCTTGTAACCAGCGTTAGCACGCGCGCGATGATCTTGCTTCAGTGTCGTCGCTTCAGCAATCGCGCCTTGATCCTCTGGGACAGAGACTCTGCTGCTTGTTTGACTCTACCGCGGTTACTCTTATCATCCTCGATGATCGCCAGCACCTCTTGCAGTCCATCCCGGACTTCTTGTGGAAACCTGT
>Ga0265797_10004121_pt1 | contig 22534 bp, 28 predicted proteins | sample P2T30metagenome_FD_192433 | JGI IMG/M metagenome (GOLD analysis project Ga0265797, IMG submission 192433) | Plant litter microbial communities from East Loma Ridge, Irvine, California - P2 T30 | ecosystem: Environmental > Terrestrial > Plant litter > Unclassified | place: USA: California... | reverse complement strand
TTGTGATAATAGTATGACCTCTTCAGAAACTCTGTGAGTCGACCGACAGTGACGGCAGAGCGTTGGTGTATCGCAAGCCTGAAAGCATAAGGTATGTAGAGGCTCTCAAGAGTGCTCTTTCCCTGCCAGCGCTTTGCATGATCCAAGATCAGTTGTAGGGTGTCTTGATCGTCTGTTACTACTGCTGCAAGAAGCGGACTCATACGTCGAATCGCCGTATCGTGTTCTCCAAGTTGTGGTAGTAGATCTTCGCGCCGCTCGTAGTCACCAAGCGCTGTTGCCGCGGCAACCTTCTCCTCGGATGTGAGCCCTGAAGAAAAGGCGGTTTTGCACCATCGATGATGTAGGTCGCAATAGCTCTCCGAAGGATCTGGGTACCGTATAGCGTAGGAGAGGTCAGAGAAGGTTATCGTTTGTGCCATCACGGCGCATACATCAAGAAGCTTCTTCTCCTTCTTATCGTTGGCAATGTCCAGCTCTTGACAAATGTATGAGTGTATGCCCAAGATGTTGGCCTAGTAATGGGATTAGTAAAAGCATGAGTGAAAAGCCCCACGTAACAGCGCTAAGCGTACGTACCGACAAGCTGCTCATACTGTCGACAGGCTTCTTGACTCGGTAGTAGAGCCATTCTGGCATTAAATGCGACATGATGCTACCACACCAGCGCCAATTCGAGTACCGTAATTCTTCGGTCTGGTAGAGAAGTATGTCGTCTCTTATCGCGCTCGCAAAAGTAGTGCAGACGAGACGCACCTTCCACGTTTTCTGCATACCCTCGAGGCAGAATAGATGGTGTGCAATGATACCGACAATCTCGGCGGGCACCTCGACGTGGGCGAACCGCATGGCGACGACGTACCTTTCCAGCTTCCCAAGAATGCGATTTCCGTTGGATTGTTGGTCGTAAAATGGTGGAAGCCGAAACCTTGGAAAGGCGTGGGCCACTAGCGGCGACAGGATCAGGCACCAATCACGTGCTCACGCGTCTCGGTGCTCCCGAGGTTCCTACCTAGGTAGGGTTCCGGGGTCCAACGTTTGTGCACGCGTCAACACAGCGCATTCCACCCGTAGCCAGTGAACTGGCAGGTGATGCGCAATGGTCAGTCTTCCACCTCGTCCTCCATGTACTCCTGCAGCAAGTCCTTGCGGCCGGCGTACGGCGACGGCTCGACATACAAGCCCTGGAAATGTGCCATCCAATTCTCTCCTATTTGCGCCGGCGTGCTTTCCCGGTCGACTGGGATTGCCCTGTTGCTATCACAGACGCTCAAGTCGCCTAGGTCGAAACGAACATTCCCCTCGCCTTGTTGTATCTCTCGCATAACGCGTGTGAACGATTCAGAAAAGAAGCAGCAACTGTCCATGAGACTAAGCGGGCTTATGGGACGTGGAGCGAGCGGTTCGATTGCTCTTTGCCACCTGGCATCCTCGAGCATTTGCTCAAGGAGAGCGAGCGTACTTGCAGAGTTCCTGGAGTGAAAGGTCACAGAAAAGCGATCGGGAGACAATCTCGATGAAAGAGCCACGGCTTCCTCGAACCACCGTATGAAGGCCTGAGAGACGCGCACTCGTTCTATATCTCCATCGATATCCCAGGGTTGCCCATCTCTGTAGCGACCTACAAGTTCCTCGAAATAGGGCTGACCGACGTTGCCTGTGATGGCGGTTTTGATGGCGGTAGTCCTTGTATCCACTTGGCGACATATACTGATGCGGGGATAGTGTTGCATTATGCTGACCAGACCCAGGCCATGGCACTCTGGTTTTGCTACGCTGGCATGGACTTCATCGAGCGCGATGTTGCGGATAATTGATAGAACGCTCGGGTCTAGACCGTTGAGAAATTGTATGGCAAGCGCAGCTGCGGAAAAGTAGCGCTTGGTGGGGCCGTCGACACACATGGGACGATATCTCTTTGGCGAACTCCAAGAGATGCATTGTTCTTCGAGCGAGGCGATATCTTCTGCGTTGGGTATCACCCAAGGGTCAGGAATGCCAGGGAGCAGTGATGCGACATTCGGTTGTTCAGGTCGCTGCCCGAGGACCTCGTCAACTTTCCAAAGCTCCCACCACCTCTTTGTCCCCTTCTGCAGGGCCAGCATAAATTTGATAAATCTACGATGGGTAGAAGGTGAATGACGCCAGAGTCTCCAGTCATGCACCATTTGCACGGGGAACGGTTCATGTCTAGCATGACCTCCGCGAAGGCGGTGAAGCAGGGGAACACATTCGGGAAAGTCAACTCCGGCACGCTCAATCATATCGTCGGTGATGTCTTTACGAACCCTGCATAGTTGGTATGCGGACTTTGCATAGATCCAATCTAGAGCAGTTGCAAAGGACGCGGCTCTATTGCTCGTCTCACGGTCGACCCATCCCGTCCGGAAAGTGACGGTATTTGTTTGAAAGATGACCGGTCTCAACTCGTGAGCTACTCGACTGCAGGTTTGCATGAATGAGAGATCGATAGGAGCGCCGTTGGCTGCGCGTAATCTGCGCGTGCGTTGGTTATAGAGATAGCCGCCATCCTGGGCGGCATAGTAGGTATAAATCTCATCCCGTAACTCTCGAGGCAGATCGAAAAACCCCATCATGGCAATGTTGTAAGTGGTGACGGGTTGCGGGATAGGTTGAGTGTTCTGATGAAATGGGTGTGTAATGATGGACAACTAACGAAGGAGCGAGCCATGGACCCCACACATGTCGCCAAGAGGAAGCGGTAGCGAGAGCGCTCAACCATGAGCCGCGATGAATGAAGTGAGACTAGCGACATCGCTGTGCCAAGCAACACCGATGCCTAGAGCACTGCGTTGTCTCTGTGGCAGTGCGTGCAAGTGCAAAAAGCACGAAGATTGACCGAGACAGTGTCGGTTGAAGAATTGATTCGCGTGCCAACACACCTCAACCGGCATGACGTCTCTAGTGTATCGTAGATAACCCAAACGCCGTAACAATGCAGCCTGTATAAGGATAGAAACCCATGTACACCATATGATACATTCCGTCATTGTAATCCATCCGTCTCTTCTGGACACCCACTCATGATGCCATCACCTGAAGTTGGCTGTTCCTGGCACGTCCTTGATCTCCTCAAACTTGGTGCCCATCTTCACGACGCTGTATCTTATCAACCGAGGGTCCAAGCTCATGGTTCGCCGTAAAGCGTGCTGTGCGCGGGCGCTCGCATCGAAGCGCATGATGAAGTGGTGGCCGTAGTGGTGTGTGGTTTGCAGCTTCTTCGCTGGCTTGGGGAGGAGGAAGGTGCCCCAGTTGGAGACGCCGCGGACTACGCCCTGTTGATCGAGGACAATCTTTCCGGCGGTTTTGGCGATTCTGGAACATATCGGGTCAGCAGTTGGCTGGGGGTGATGGAGGGCGAATTTACTCTTTAACTTCAGAGAGGCGGCCGGGCCGTACCTGCACTTGTCAGCATGTACTCTGTTGATCAATGCGACGCTCCTCATACCACTCCGATCATCTCGTACAGCATCTTGCCTCGTTTGCGCCGTGGTGTTGTTGCCGTCGTGCCTTCCGTCGCGAAAAGTGTTCGAATGCGGCCAACCTTTCCGTAATCGCGGAGGAGCTCCACCAATGTCTTGGCGCGTGTTATCACCTCTCCAGCGCCCGCAACTTGAAGCTTCACAACCCACACACAATTCGCTACAATGGCTGCCCGGACTTCAATCGCACGCGCTGCGCGCCAATTTACCTCCGCCGCCGCGAAGAGGCCATCACCATTCGTCTGCCAGAGGTGGCAGCAGGCGACACAGAAGCCACGGTTATTCTCGGTATCTGCCGCACGTACGCACATCTGAAGCTCTGAGAAGCAATTGAGAGGCGAGCATGGGTGCTGACTGAGGGCAGTGAAGGAGAAGAAGTACACCGAGGACCATGAGTGGATTGAGATGTCTGCAGACGGCAAGACATGTATGCGCACCCTCCCCCACATCCCCACATCCCCATACGCCCTTACTGTCCAAGCGCTCTGTGACTGACACATCGCGCAGGCACCCTAGGTATCTCCGAATACGCGGCTAAGGCCCTCGGCGACGTCGTCTACATCGAGCTACCCCAGATCGAAATGGACGTTAGCGAAGGCGACGCCATCGGTGCTGTCGAGTCCGTCAAGTCTGCCTCAGACATCCTCACACCTATCTCTGGTACCGTCGCGGAAGTCAACTCAGCGCTGGAGCAGACTCCAGGCAATGTCAACAAGGACCCCGAGGGCGAGGCGTGGATCGCCAAGATCACCGTGTCTGGAGAGCCCAGCGGCAAGACGATGACCAAGGAGGAGTACGCCGAGTTTACTGAAGAGTAGACGTGCGGGAAGGAGTTTGGGGGAAGGACGGATGCATGGGATACAGGCACCTAGGCGCATACTTCAACACGAAATGCGAGACTTCAGTCAAAATCTCACTTTGCGCGTACCAGCTATCGAAATCGCCATACCTGCGAGAGAGAGACTACAGAGCGTTGACAGCAAACAGGATCGCACTAACACCCCAGGAATTTCGTACGTTTTTACTCCAAACGATCCTCCTCTTCCCATGCTGTTTCCGACTCCCCAATCCTGTCCACAGCTTCAGTCACCATCTCCGAAACCTCCGAATACAGATCACGAAAGGCTTCCTCCTTCCCTATACCCCTGCCCTCAAGTATAATCTTATCATCAACGACAAGATACATGACGTAGGTGCTGTCGCGCGCAGGGCGACTTCCCATCCTCCGCAAACGAAAATACACGTCCGATCTGATATCCAGCTGAGGGAAGTAGCCTTGCTTATACAGCCAGGCCATGTTTGCTACTCAAGCGGTCAGTAAACATACAGAATATTTGAATACGGCCGATCGAGCGAAAAGCGAGGGAGATGAATGAGCGAGTCATGGTGATGAGGGAGTTACTCACTGGTCAAGCTAACATCGGACTTGGAGACCCGAAGCAGGAGCTCGTTGAATCCAATGGAGATGTCTTGTAGCGACAGATATTTGCGATCTGTATCTTGTTAGTCGATTGCGCTCTCATTAAAGTGGAGCTGGAAACCAACGTACCGTTCGCATGCCATAGTCTAGTATCTTCGCGCTCTGCGACTTCCTCCGCTGACTCGGTTGAAGTAGATGGCAATTTGGATGGGCTTGTTGTGGACTCAGAGGGTTTCTCTTCTTTTCCAATGCCCATGAACAGGGCGACGCATCCCAGCATAGTCGTGGGAGGGAGCATATACAAGACGCATATCGTGATTAAAATCATGGCTTGATGTTGTAGCTTCATGCACTAGAAGGCTTATTGGTTTCGAGAAAGCGAGGGCTGATGGTGAGTGCACACTTCGCTTATATATATAACATTCAGCGCTTGATATCTGGCTGTCGCTATGCGAACCTTGGGAGAGATGTTCAGGAAGCGAGAATAGCCAGATTATGTCTTCCACGCGCCAGAGATGACGAGCCAACCACACCTTCCGCAATTCATACGACCCATGAACAATGATATGGTCTCGAATGAGAAGTATGGGAACTCTACAAACTTCTTCCCAGTGTCCCAAGGTTCACGTATCTCCGTCACACTACGCTTTTGACCCCTCGAAAAAAACATTCAAATACGCCCGCCCGCACCAACACCTCGGTAATCCAGCTGAAAACCTACAAATCGCACCGCCGCATACATTCCTAAGGTACGGCTGACCACGAAATCTAATCAAAACTCCAACATGACGAACGGCAAAGCCATAACACCCTGCGAAAGCGCCCTCACCACAGGCCCAACTGTAGATCCCAATCGACCATCATCTCCAAGGTCATTGGAGTCAAGATTAAAAGTACTACTGGGAGTGATGGAATCCCGCCCGAGGCCCACTTTCACACAATCGCAAGTCGCAGTCGAACTCAAATCGGCATTCTCACGTTATTTTTTCATCTACGACGACGACGATGAGGATGACGAAGATGATGGTGATGTGTGGCTGGAAAAGAGCATAGGTACGCAAACTCCCGCCCCATTTCGACCCATATCTCCCCATGCCACCTTACCCTGTAGTCTTCCAAGGACAACTCGCTAACACAAAAGCCAGAGAATCTATCTTTCCTCGCCGTAAACAACCGTTTCCCTTCCAGTCTTTCGCTGAAGGACTATGCGAAGATTGACGTGTTGACCTCCCTGCGGGGCCATGATCAGTATGCGATGCTACTGGTGCACGAGAATAAAGTTTTGGTCGAGGGACAAGCTGGCGAACATAGTAAAATGGCTAAGGGCTTGTTTAAATCGATTGCGATGGAGGTGGGGAAGGTTATTAAGGAGAGGAAAGAGATGGGCGAGAGATGGGTCGGCCCGTGAGAGAACAAGGGGGTTTGTAGAGAGGACTGAGATATTGGTGCTGGATATAGTGCGCGTTGAAGGCTTATAGCTATGTATATACCAAACCACCAGTTGGAATTCATCCCCCTCCGCCGTCCACATTTCCCTTCCTTACTCTTCACACCTTCTACCCACAACCTATCCAGTCCACACATTGGGTCCAGGGCAAGTATACGTAGTGGCCTTGCTACCATATGTATCAACCATGATTCCCGGGTCACTCTGCGCCGCGTATCCGGGAATGTTCGCCAAGTAGTCACCACTCGGGGAAGCACTGCCAGAACCCGTGACTTCAATTTGCGCACATTCAGCGTAAAATTGAGGTGAGTTGGCCTGGTGAAGAGCAAGAAGCTCGTGACGAACGAGATAGTTGCCCGGTGCGAGGGACGCAGGGACCTTGGATTCCCAGTACAAGTTCTTGAGGACCTTGGCGGTGCCCCAGCTGCGGCCGGAGAGGGGAGGTGCGGTCATGCCTTCTTGGTCGATCTAGCCAGCGTCATTAGTAGGAGACTTGGATGTGTCAGACTTGATGATGTGTGTACCTTGAACCACTTCTTTCCAGAACCGTCGCAGCTCTTAAAGTCGCCAGAGCACTTGTACATCCAGACCATAATCGGCCCTTGCTCGTGTGTCCATTGCTTCCAGTTTGCGCGGATCTTTCCGCCGGCTGCTACCTTGGCGGAGAGGTCGGCTGAGGTGCCGCCGTTGCACATGACCTTCTTGTCGTTGACGCTCATGGTGGGGTTGTAGTCAGGCCATTGGCGTTGGATGGTCTTGGGTGAGGAGGACGGCGAGAAGCCTTCGTATCTGAGGTGGAGGTTAGCTACTTGTCTTGATGGTCCTGCTGGAGTTGAAGGATGGCTTACCCGGGGTATGTCACTCCATCGATGACATAGCTGGTGACGGCGCCGTGGGCTGCGGCTTGGGCTGCGAGCAGCGCTGTGGGTAAGAAGACGTTTGAGAACAGCATATTGAAGGCGAACAAACGTTTGCTTCGCTGTGTGGTATGATCTCCATCCCGTCTGCACCCCAGCCTTATATACTCGCGTCGTCGCAGCACCGCCCTACCTCTACGCCCATCACTACTCTCCAATATCCCCCATGATCACATTACCACAGCCCACCACTCACCTCTTCTTGACAAGCCTTGTCGCGCCCACTTCACATAAACGCGATAGTACTACCTCAATATCCACGTAATATACAAAGATGCTGTGCCCGGACCGGTTAAACACCATTGGCTGCACAACACTATACATGCTTCGCTAGCGAGCGAGCCTCCATGTCGGCTCTTGGGTCCCGAGCCAGATCGGGAAGATGATGGAACCGCGAGCGGTACCCCGGATGTTTAATCTGCACGCGAAGGTGGGGATGCGCGGCGTGACGAGGCACAAGGTGAATGGCGCATGTGTTGTTGTGTAAGCGACGACATTCTGGAATATGTGAAAGGAAGCCACATGCGAAGCGGAAGAGGCGTCGGTAGCAGTGGGAAGAAGTTTTAACGGGGGTATCGCTCCAAGTGCTCGTTGCGAATGAGTGCAGCGACGAATAATCTAGACACCCAGCCGGGAGTCGTACAATGGAGTATTGGCTTGATCCGTAAGTAATTTTGGCCGGATGAGCCTTACACTGTAAGATGAAGAGCATCTTCCTAGTCACCTTAGAAGACGATGTTCATGATGGCTGCGCAATCGTGCTAACGACCGATACCTGTCTGAAATGCGAATGCCACGTGCAGGATGCGTCTGGGTGCAGTTCGTAAGAGTTGTGGCATGAATGGGACCTGCCAACAGTGGAGCACGAAGCAAAGACCCCCGATGACCTCATTAGAGCGATGATAAAAGTGATGGAAGTCGCGAAAGCGCATTGAACGTGTCAGCACAAGCACCAGGCGGAGGCGCTAGCCGACACGCTAGCTGAGTGCACCTGCCACCGGGCCTTTCTTAGCACTCCGCCAGTTTCATCAACTACACATGACACAGAGAGTGCAAAGAGCAAGATCATAAAGTGGGAATTCATTGCGAAAACGACTGTGACCCAAGGCGTGGTCTGGTATCTCTCACCCTGTCCAAATTTTGCAAGGAAAAAACATAAGCGCCTTCACCGTACTAACAGATGATCTAAAAGTTCTTCGACGCTTCAACCCCCTTTCCATCTCCCCCGTGCATGATTTCTTCATCGTAACGATCAGCATCGCTATCGGTGTAGGCGACACTGATGTCCGTGATCTCGTCGCCGACTTCCATCCAGACGTCACTGGTCGCCGGAATAGGGCTGATCTTGCACAGCGCCCAATATGTAATGCTTGCGACCAGGAAGCCAGCAAAGAAGTTGAGGTCATAGATGCGCTTCGCGCCAATGGGTACGTCGCGACCGATGGCTCCTGCGAACCCGACGACGTTGATGAGGATACCCGCAATGTAGGCTGCGTAGCCGCGCCAGTGGAATCCAAGGGTGTAGTAGTAAGGACCAGTCTTCTTTCCGGAGTATAGATCCTTGATCTGGAGGTATCCTTTTCGGACGATGTAGTAGTCACAGATCATGACACCTGCAATAGAGGAGAGGAAGACAGAGTATGCGGAGAGGTAGGTCGTGAAATTGTTGGTGTCGGAGAGGAGATTCCATGGGCACATGACGAGGCCGACGAGCGCACAGATGTATCCACCACGTCTGATACTGATCCATCGGGGTGCAAGTGCCGTCATATCAGTTCCGGCACTGATGGAGTTCGCTGCGATGTTGGTTCCAAGTTGGGCGAGCGCGAAGGCTGCGGCAATGCAGAAGACACCGAAACGTTGCGCTGAGCCACCCTCATCCAGGAAAGACTCCAGCAATTTCAGAGGATCCCAGATAGCCTCGCCGAAGATCACAGTGGATGACGATGAGACGATGATACCGATGAACGAGGTGATGGCAAATCCAATGGGGATAGTAAGCAGTTGCGGAAGGAAGGCGTTCGATGGCTTCTTCGCAAAACGGGCAAAATCAGGGTCATTGACGATCAAGGTGGCGAAGTTCGCAATGGCACTCATAATTCCGCGGACCATCATCCAACCAAGCGCAGATCCGCTGAGTGTACCTTGTTGATGGACAATCGGGCCCAATCCCTTCGCACGAACGACGGCCCAGATGAAGAAGGCGACGCCAGCAGTCGGAACAACATAGGCCTTTACGGTAAACAGGTGGCGGATCTTGTGTACTGGCGGGTAGATGAAGGGTAGCGATCCAGCCCAAAACAGGAAGAAGGACACAAAGGCGACGGTGGTCGTGCCGGAGCTGGGGATGCCGTTGGTGATGCCACCTGTACCAGGGCCCTCAGAGTCTCGCCAGTTGTTCCAGATGGCGCGAATCATGAGGCGAACACAAGTACCGCCAATCCATGCTTGTACGCCGTACCAGATACTGGCCATGGCGGCACGGTTGAAAACGGGCCATAATGCTCCCCAGATACCGAAAGATGAACGGTTGACAACGGGGAAAGAGATGTGGTATGTTGCGCCGATACGGCCAGTCATGCAGACAAAGCAGGCAGCGATGGAGTAGCCAAGCTATCAGTTAAATCAGCGAATGTCGGTCTAGTTAATATCGATTTCCATACCCAGACACATATCCAGGATTGCCACCATGAAAGACCGTCAACGATGTTTGCGGACGAGATCATCCAGGTGTTGATGTTGAAGGAGTCGGCTGCACAGTATTAGCCTAAGTCTGTCGTTGCTTGGGAAAATGTTCGACGTACCGACCCAAAAGCCCACGAAATTCCAAGCACCCCATTGACGACGCTCCGGCTCGACAGGCTTCAAATCGTGGTTGAAGAGCATAAGCTGCGCTGTGGTGAGGTTGGGTTCGCTCTCCACGGCGAGCTTATCGGCCCAGTATGCGACCTTTGAGTTCTTGACTTTCTCCATGATCAGTCTGTAGGAGAAGAAACCTTCGTCGCTGGAATGGTGAAGAGTCGAGGTTGCAACAGGCCTTATGAAGCTTTCGCTTCGGCTGCTCGAAGCCGCTGCTTGGTAGGATTCAAGATCCCCGCTCGGATGACGTGGGGTGCTGTCAGAAGCGAGTGAAGGTCTTGGTACGCCTAGTCTTGGTGAGGGTTGTTGGTGGAGGAGTGGCTGACGTTCAGGATCCACGATGGGTGGCGTCTGAGAGTAGTTGTGAATTATGAAAGAAGTGATTAGATAGGCGCACTACTGCATGAGCGAGTGTCGACGATGCTGAGGCTCCCATCTGGGGCACGCCCCATCTTAAATATCAGGAACGACTTCGCGCACCTCAAGATCTACCCTGGGTCCACTCCACGCCTAGGTGCTAAAGTGCCTCCGCATCGGAACGCTTCATGGTTGTGGTGGTTGACTGGTAGGCCCGTTCCGGTAGCCTTATCTTCGAGTTGCGATAGCCCACGCGGTGAGCTCCACCAAGATGCTCGCTGCAATTGCGCCACGAAAAGTCCCGACGACCAGCCCCGTGTGATTCGCATCTGCACCCTGCATAGTCTCCGAGGATGAAGATGCAGACTTTGCAGAATTTGGGTTCTGGGCGTGTGAAGGATGGCAAGACAAGTGGGTGGATTTCCGCGGATGACGCAGCGCCATCGTAACAACGGTATCGCGTGCCCATCCAGGGTGTGTACAGATGTCTTGGGGACCATGCACATCTGCACAGCTATCTCCGCGATAGGAGCCCTGCAGACAGAAATTTCGCTACTCTTTGACTCGATAGAAACATGTCACCACGTCCCTGGGCCCGGAGAAACTCTCTATCTCGCAGCATCCGACGCCATGATGGTTCGAGGTTGCGTCTCTGCGTTCGCTTAGGATGGTTAGCTGGGGTGCTATGGCAGGGAAGGGATAGCGGTTCTGCGGCAGGGAGATAAAGCCAATGTGGGGTATAACGGGGCGCCGCCCCAGCCACTCAGCGGCCGCCATGTCCAGTTTACTCGATGTCATCGAGTAAACCGTCGGGCTGCTTATAACATACCTCAACCGCCAGCTTCCCTGCCTCAAAGCTCAGCTGTGAGCTTCGGCTTGCCAATCCCACTACCGTTGGCAACGACTTGCATGGTCATGCGCTTGTACATGCCTCTTGCGCGCTGAAGGCATCGCGCCAGCCGACTTCGCCAGCCTCGATTTTTCCCGGACTCGTATACCTCTTCGAGCTTTTCGATGGCTCGCATCAGCCTAGGTGGTTTCGGCGACGCCGTGCTGAGTGTGGAAGTCGCATGGTAGTACATTTTGCCCACGCCGAAATCGTTCTACATGCTTAGGAGTTTCGTATAGTACAAGCTACAGGCTGATCGCGTGCACTGGGAGTAGCGTGCAATGGGAGTATGATGCACTAACCGACACTGCCCAGGTGTCTACAACAAAACGGAGACACAAACTGAAGCGATGCGTCAAAGGAGCCGACTATCGTTAATGGAAGGCACGTGGTCAAGTGGCAGTCGCTTCCAACATTGGAAGTTGACAATCAATAGCACCTTCCTAGGCGTGTCGAGTCCCGACCTCGGGAGGTTTTCCCAAAGACCATCACGTGGCTGAACAACAACACGACCCTACCCTTCAACGCTCTCGGACATTCGGACATGCAGCATCTCAGATCCCATTGAAATCTCCGCTGTTTCCAATCCCGAACGGAGGCCAAGATGTTCTATGCCTTGCGCGTTTACAACCACCATCTCACGATGAACGCGCAGATCGGAAACATCTACCGAACAATGGCTGAAGTCGATACACCATGTCGAGATTGTTGCGCGTCCATCAAACAATATACGCCGGCTGGGGCTGTTTGTCTATCGGGCCGTTGAAAAATGCCCCAAATATGCAGCCTGGCTGAGTGAGGTTGTTTCGCACGTTGGCGTGTTTCAACGCCCGCTCGATGTAATTTCCCGTCCACAAGATCACAGTTCTAGACATGACGTTCACTGGAGCGTCCAAGATTGTTTCGCTTTAATGTGCAAGTGGAGAGATCATAGCGTCTATTAGAAACGTATTGATTCGTGACTACCGATCATTCTAGAGATGCCTATTCATACCCAATACCCAAAGTCGTGACGCTCATCCTAAACGCCGTGAAAGAGAGCGAGCCACCCATTGCTGAAGCAAAACAAAAGGCATTAACCCAAAGACTTCGTCCTTGTCTTCCCCTTCTAGTGGTAACCGTTGCCGTGCTTCGGCTTCTTGTGCTTGTCCTCGAGCTTTGAACCAAGGATGGAGCCCGCTATAGCTCCAATAATGCCGTGGCCGCCCATCTTGTTGCCTCCGAAATAGCCAGCTGCACCGCCACCTAGAGCACCCATGAGGCCTCGGTCGCCTTCAGCCTGCATATTGGGGTCTGTGGCGCCGTATTGCTGTCCTTGCTGCGGCTGGCCGTACGCATTGTGGCCTTGTGGGTACTGGTCTGCAGCGTATGCGCCCTGCTGCGGGAACTGTCCTGATGGTGCTTGACCAGGGTATTGGCCTTGTGGAGGGTATTGTTGTTGCTGGCCGTATCTATGATCGAATTAGTACACAGACGGCTGCATTGTAAACCATCCTCACTTACCCTTGCTGTTGATGGTCGTACGGCGCTACTTGCTGGCCATGCTGGAAGCCGCCGTGAGCAGGCGCACCATACTGCTGGTTATAGCCTTGCTGTTGGTAGCCCTGCTGTTGCTGGTCGTAGTAGCCCTGGCCTTGCTGAGGTGGGTAGCCTTGTTGCTGGTAGCCACCCTGTTGTCCGTAGCCTTGTTGTTGGGGAGGGTATTGGCCTTGGGGCGGGTATTGCTGGTAGCCCTGGTTGTATTGATCGTAAGGGCCAGACATGATGCGTGTGTGTTTGTAGGACAGGAAAGGTGAGTAGACGCTGGTGTTGCGCTGATGAGGGGTCGATTGAGGGGTGGTTGACGTAAGATTGGGGGCGAGTACGGAATACGGGGTACGGGTTGATGTGTGAATGAGGCAAGAGCGTCACAAGAGGAACATCAGAATCTTATACCTACAGTACTGCCTCCTACTGCCGCAGGACCCATCAAGATCTGCTGACTACCAGATCCGATGACTGAACAATTCATCGCGTCCTTGGGGGCGGAGCACCGCACACTCAGCCTCAGCCACCCAGAAGTCAAGCTCGTCCGGCAGCCACGGCCAGTTCGGCGCGAGCGAACCGCCCACGACTCAACGCCGCATCATCCGTCGCACGCCAACCTAGGGAAAAACTGAACAGCCTGGAGCCTACGTTGACGTTGGGTCACCTACTTTACAAAGTTTTGGGTCAACGTAGTCTGCAGACCTGTTTAGTTTTTTTCTTGTATGAGGTGCGTCGTGCAATTCCTAGCGGTGCGCATTTCGAGCGTTGCGCATGTTGACGTAATGCGACTTGCCTTTTATTGTTTCCAATCGAGATGTATGTACTGACCATCCTAGAGAGCGATCGCGGCAAGGCAGGCTTGGCTAGCCTCAGGAAACACTCTCTTCCGCAAGCCCACCAAACCTTCTTGCGAAACACTGTGTGCCTCTTGTCCACCCAAGAAATTGGCCTCGGCCGGATTCTCGCGAGAGCCTGGTCCCCAGCACCGCCGCATCACGCTACCGGAAAAGGTACATTGTGGAGCCCAAGAGCAATCCACGCCATCCGAGGCGCAGCAGGCTCTGCAGTCCGCGGACTAAGTGTGGCGTCGTCATATGCAGGCTGTACGACATCGCGCATTTCGCCGAATCCCAGAGCATCTTGTAATATGCGGGGAATTATCAAAGGAATTAAGCTCTACTGAACCTCACATTGGGCTTTCGACATCCAATATCTGTACGTCGGTCGTCGGTCTCACGACTCAACCCCTGTGGCGTTTGATCGTCCCCGGAAACGGGAGCTGAAACCTGACCATGGCGCCCTGAGACGACTCCAAGACAGCCCCCCAAACCTTGCACCAGCATTTTGTTCTCGATCATGGCACATCTTACCCCATTGAGGGTAATTAAGCGCATTCAGGGTTATGGAATCTCGCCATTTGGATCACTGCCGGCATCGCAATTGCTGCTAAACGCTCCGTAATGATCATAGCGGCGCATCCACATCTTCGCGTCTCCCCAAACTGACATGGGACCAGCAGCGACTCACTGCTAGTGTCATTCATGCGCGCTCATATCCCACCCCTCCCGCTATTCGCATGAACGTGTCTCGTCTTGAGCGTTCGCCCAGCCTTTCGTTGCACCTTTGCTGACTTTGCTTTCCCTTCTGTCCTTCGTTCCGCAGGCCGGCTTGTTGCTAATCACTTACATACATTCGCTCATCACCCTTTCCTATCGACTACGCTGGTCGCGGTCCTACAGGCTTTCGACTCAAACACTACCTTCGATCACGACAACCTTACATCGCTGGACGAGTTTGCGGATTATGTCTGGTGGAGAAATCGAGACGCTGGAAGATTGAGAGGGGCTTTCCCTATTTGACGCCATCGCATACCGAACGCAATGCCCGCTCCATGGCGCCGTGGAGTTTACGACAAGGTGGATTATGTTGTAGTGGAAAGAGACGGTGTTGAGAACGAGATTGAGTTGGTGGAAGACGAGCCTACGCCCACGCTGAACCGACTATCACGAGCAAGACGTCAGGAGCCAAGCCCTACAGATGGAGACTACGACAGCGACTCTGATGACGACGATTACCCCGAGAACCCGACCATGACGCCTATGACAACACCTTCGCTTATGATACCGTCCGGAAGTGCAGCAGTAAGCGGCATCGCGCCAAAATATGGACTTGACTAACAAGCGCAGATGTTGGTCACAATGACTCTCAGTGGTCTGGAGCCAGAGGCTACGACACCTGCCTTGGCTGAGAGTGACCCCACGGAGACCATCGTGATTGCCATGCCACCCCCCAGACCCCATCATGACCGTCCCATCTCCCAGACGACTGAGCACCTGCTCATTGCTGCTGGTTCAATCGGTACGTTGAAGTCATGGTGCTTCTTGAAATGTATACTGACATACTCCAGGTGCGACTATCATCATTGTCATGGTCGTTCTCGCTATGTACACAATGAAGAAACGAGGGCTTACATTCAAGGACGTAATTCAGCAAGGCAAGCAGCAGCTCCGTCGCGGACCCCCACCTCCACCACCATCGAGATACGGTCAGGATAAGAAGCAGTTCGATGATGGATACGCGTATGGCATGAACGACTCTTTCCGCGCGCCTCAACCGACAGTCGCACCTGTACGATCTAGTTCGCTCTCTTCGCAGAAACGATTGCGAGACCTCGAGCGAAGCGACAGCTTCAACCAGCCTCCGACTCGGGATGGAAACATGAGCTTCTACGATGACACACCGTCGCGTGCAAACTCGCATCGTCGAAATGACAGTGCAACACCCTCATCACCGCTTTTGCCCATAGAGGGGCGACGGCAAAGTAACTCGACTCGCAACACCAGATCTTTGGATGGTGACGAAGAGTCGCTGCGATACCCTGAACCTCAGGAGCAGACTAGAAACCTGCCTCCACCTCCGTCATTCCGTCAGTTCTTGTCGAACCGTCCTTCAATCTCTCAACGACCCGGTTTCGGCGGTGCATCCGCAGCTGCCGCAGCCGCCGGTGGTGGCATGGCCAGCAGATTCAGCTGGACAAACTCCCAAGCTCCTCAAACCCCGCACGACCCCTCTCGCGACACTGCTACCCAGCCCCTTGGCCGTGATAGCTTCATGACCACGCGATCCTCCGTTCCTCGTTTCCGCACTGTCGACTCCTGGGTGAACCAGCAATCCAACCGCGTCGAGGAACAACGGCTCAAGCAGCAGTTCCGCATGACGCAGTCTACCACATACTCCGAAGACGAGGTTCCCGAGATGCCAGCCCTGCCGTCCTCCGTCCCCAAGAACGCAAGCGGCATAACCAGGCAACCGAGTGCTGCGGGTCTAAGCCGCAATGGCAGCAAGAGCGGTCTAGTAGGAAGGGACATCAAGCACCAGAGACACGATACCCAGACGACGGCCCCAATCTTCAAGGCACACCCAGGCACGGAAGTGCGCTTCAGCACACGCAGCGCTGTTCCTTCTGAGATTTTGGATAGGGGAAGGGACAACGTCGCCCTATGAGCATCACTGAGCCGTTATCAACCACTTCGTGTCTAACCTGTACAATCAAGTCATATTTCCTTACCAGTACCCCGTCAGCGTCGTCACTTCTCCAGCATCAGCATGTTTTCTTGCATTTCCGACCGCGGCATCAGGGGGACTTGGGGGTTCGGGACAAAACGGGATGGCAAACAAACAAACAAGCAGTTCACCACCGGAAACCAGGAACCATTCAACTATAACAGACTTCTTGTTTCCACTCAACTTTGTTCCCGGCCAAAGCCTCTGCGCTGTTCACCTATCTGTCTATCCTTTTGTACATTGCAACTTTCTCTGCTTTTTTAGCTTGAGCTATCGAAATATCCCGTAGAGTCATCTTCCTCTCGCCATCTACTTAGTAATAACCAACAAATTCGGGGTTTCTTCTTAACCTGAAGAACCCATTGCCATGTTTCGTTCCCGTGTCTGTGCTCGAGTGCATTCGTGTATGCGTGACGTAGCCCATCCCAACTAAATTCCCACCATCTTCACAAATAGCATGATGACAGCATATACCAGGCTCGTATATTACTGTACCAGGTCAAGAAGCCACCCGTGCCCCTTCACTCCCACCTCCACCTCCCGAAAAATAAGCTCATAACGTCCGACTTGGCACGATCTCGCATTTACCAAGCCGACGACCAGGGTAATGGTATATAGGGACGTCACGCCGATGAGATAACCGGTTTACCGATATGCCGAGGGTATTTGACTAGCTGAGACGCTTTGTGCTGACATGGAGGGCGTTAGCATGGAATAGCATGACGTCCAGTCGGTAGGTTGACAAAGCGGGACGCGTTTCAGATGTGTCTGGGGTTCATGAGATCATTGCCGTGGAAAGCGGAAATGGAGTCCGCGGGCTGTTACTACTGTGCGGACGACAAGGCCGCGGACGGGAAGGTTGGGCGGTTGCATTGGGGTTGTGAGGAGAAGTGCGGGTGGCAGATGCATTTGACGGAAACCACGAGACTGGGAACAAGGGATAGATCTGTTCGGACACTATTCCGACAGTTTTGAGAGCGTCCTTAGGATTCGTACTTGTGTTTTGCTAGCCGTACATACTTTTACTAAGCAAATAATGTCCAAGCCATATCAATAGATCATAACCCGATTGATCTTGACGCATAATCACAATTGCTGTCCGGTCAGCTAACCCCGAATAACTCATAATCCACCTTGAAATGCAAAAACGCCCAGAACAATGCAATGATGGGACAGAAGAAACCGTTTAGCGCCCACGTCTAGCCACATCTTCCAAGAAGCCCAGCAAGAAACTCTTATCAACGGGACTCTTGCCTCCGCTTGCGCTTCCCGCTCTGGATTGACCGGCACCCAGCCCGGCTAGACTGACACCATCGTTCTGCTCTAGACTGATGCCTGCGTCGACTGGACGAATGGTTGGCGGTATTACTATACTGGGCGCTTTTCCGTCTCCGATGCTGCTGATGCGACTTCTGTTCGCCATTCCTTCTGGACTGGTTGCACTCACACTGCCGTTCGCTGGTAGTGGACTGACAGGGCTGACGAGGCCGGAGATGGACGTCTTTGGAGTCGGTGGGAGAGGAGATCGGGCCGGTGGCACTGGGCTCTGCATTTGGGGTTTCGGAGATGGTGACGGTTTGTTGCCGAAGAGCGAGAGCAATGCGTTCTTCTGCTCCGAGGGGACGGATTCGCGACGGTCCATGCCAGAAATGGGCGGAGGGACGGGTGAGCGAGACGGCAAGACTGCTGGTAGGGTCGGCGGAGGCTTCGGTGATGAGCCCTTGAACATGTCTAGCAAGCCTTGTGCATGCGGTGTCGTCTTCTCTCCTGTACCTAAACAGTTGTTAGTCTCATCTACAGGTCCCGTCATTCTGCCAGAAACAGGCAAGCACTGGGGGATGAACGTACCTGCTGGTCCTGGCGCTTTTGACTGTTGTTGAGGTCTCTTCAGAATCTGAGGCTGGAAAGCAATTCGCGGTGATCCAGAGACCTCGGCCGGTGGTGCAGGTTGAGGCGAAGCTTGCGGCGCACGTTTGAGTATCTGCTGAGGCATGAAAGGCATGTTCGTGGCTGGCGAGGGTCCGCGTGAACTGCTGTTCGTCGGCTGCCTGTTCTTCTTCATGGTGTCGAAGTCTGGCGCGTTCACTGGCCCGCTCACAGTAGCGGACGTCATATTGGCCTTGCTAGACGGAGCATTGAAGACGGCAAGAAGAGCGGCATTGGGCTGTCTAGACGGGTTTGCGACAGGTTGCGCGGACACATAGCCTGGTGTTGTGGGGAGCGCAGACAGCTCTGCAGGTGCGGGATCCGGGCTTGCCAGTGGCGGGGTAGGCCGGAACAGATTCAACAATGAATCTTGATGAGCGTTTCTTGGCTTTGGTTGTTCGGGTTCGAAAGCCGAGCTGATGGGTGGTGATTGAAACTGCGGCGGACTCGGAGCGAATTGTGCTTGTGGCGATACGAGCCCATGCGGTCTATGTTGAGGTAGCGGATGCTGTATCCTGGGCGTTGTTTGCGAGCTTCGGTGCAATGGAGCGGCGATTGTGGTCTGAGGCGACGGTGGGAAAGTGGGTTGCTGATTCTCGTTCTTGAATGAATTCAGCAATCCGAGTGCATGCGCATTCAGATTTGGTGCGGGCAAATTGGACGCCGATGGTATCGCTGGCCTTCCGTTTCCGCCTGCGAACTGTGAATCCCCCATCTCCTGGAACTGGGGCCGCAGATTGTGCTGATCAAACGCTTGTTGCATGTTTGGAGGCTGAGGTGGAAACATGGACTGCTGCTGGTGCGGCTGTGGTTGCTGGTGCATGAAATGAGGCGACATATGTGGTGGTGGTGGTTGCATTCCATTCATGTGACCTGGATGCCCTCGGAAAGGCATACCTTGGTGTGGTGAGAAGAAGGGCGGTGGAGGCCCCATGTTGCCCATCTGCGGTGGCCGTGGACCATGCTGACCATGGGGACTTGACGGCTGCATGGGCGGGGGCATCATCTGCTCAAACGGCGTCCGAGGTTGTTGGTTTCCTGCATGCTGGTTGTTGCCCTGCTTGAATAGAGCCAGGAGCGGGTTTCCTTGGGGTGGTGGTTGGCTGGGGGCCTCTACCGGCGGTGACTGCATGCCCACACTAAGGAGACGCTTGAGTGCCTCCGCTGGGTCTTGACTCTGTTGTGGTGCCTGATGCTCGTTTGATAACTCTGGTAACGAGTCGCTCGGGCGGTGTCCGCGACCTAACCGGGCCACCATCTCCGCAAAGTTGTCGGCCACCTGGGCGTCGGCGACGGGCGCTGCCTGATTGACCGTAGTCTCGTAGAGCGTGTTCTGAATGTCTTCGTCATCAGTCCCTGCCACAGGTGCCGGAGCAACGTGCGCGCTGTTCCGTTGCCTCTGCCGCCCAAGCCTGTGCTGCTGCTTTATCCATTGCCTCAAAGGCCCCAAGAACGGCGCGACCATGTAGAAGTTGCTCTCCTTGATCAGATCGTTTCCATTTCCCTGCTGTTGCTGCACCTGGTTCTTGCGCCTCAGAGTAGGCAGATCCGTGAGCTTGTACCAGTCGATCTTGGAGATTTCCTTTCTGGTCCGCGGCTCGAAGTATGTGTCCATGGGCACGCCGCGGAAGACGTACAGCATCATACTCTGTTCGCGCATCGTGACGGTGATCTTCTTCATGTGCTCGTCGGGCTCGACCAAATCAGCCTCGCGCAGATCGTAGCCTGTCTCCTCCCAGACTTCGCGCACGGCGCAGTCGAGATCCGTCTCTTCCTTGTTGATCTTTCCGCGCGGGAAACTCCACTTGGCGCCCTTCTTCCAGCCCTTGACCAGCACGGCGTGTGTCATGTCCTCGTTGAGCATGATGGCGCCGCGCACCGGGACGCGGGTCTTGTAGGCGAGGAACTGCTCGTAGGCCTGCTGGTGCAGCTCCTCCGAGTAGGCGGAGAAGAGCGGGCAGTGCTGGAACATGAGCTGGGAGAACTTGCGCAGGTGCATCGAGGGCAGGTTGTTGGGGTCGAGCGGACGGATGAAGTCTTCGTAGAACCACTGGGCTTCCTCGATCTGGAAGCATATTCGCTCCACCGACTGGAGTTCTTCATTGGGCAGGTTGACGATGAAGCGCACGCAGAGGTCGTCCAGCCAGTCAACTAGTGATCTGTTTGTGTTTGTCATGGTGGGTGTGTGTCTGGCCCGTGTCGAGCATGCCGCGTTGAGCTTGCGTCGCAGAGAGTGGTGGGGAGCGCTCGGGCGCCAGTCAGCCAGCTATCGCGCGTCGCGGGCGGCGGGCAGGAGCGAGCGGGTCTAGATGAGGGAGAGGTTGTTTGCTGCGAGGCTGCACAGCCGCAAAGAATGCCGAAGAATGTGGGGGGAGCGGGTGGACGTGTTGTTGATGTGTTGTCAAAGGCCTATCGGAGAGTTGGGCTGTGGCTGTCGGCAAGAGCGATCGACACAGGTGTGGCGGCTGTGGCTGTGCGCGCAGGCGAAAGAAGGAGCGGCCGACCCAGGCCATGACGTTCCTGTCTGGGATCGCGTCACAGAATCAGGGCACCTGGACCTGGGCAGCTACAGCGACTCACCGCCAGCGCACCTCGATGCGATAAGTAGGCCCGTCGTCTTCGCTCTGCCGCTGCTTCTTGTTCTTCACAGCTCAATCATACTCTGTTCGTTGCCAGTCGCCCGCCAGCTATACATAGGGCAGCGACGCGCCCGTTTCACATTTTCCCAGGAGAAGCGCCGTTGGCCAACCACACAACACGCGCGCTTTGAGACAGCCGCACCACCGCGCACTGTAAAGCGACACCGTTCGAACAACACGAACATATAAGGCCTCTTGGACGGTCTCATATACCTGTATTCATACAACTCCCCTTACATCACGAACTACCTCAGCAACACCACCCAACATGGCAGGCATGGTCGCTAAGTACGCCATGAAGAAGGCGCTGGGCAAGGAGATGGAAAAGTACAAGTCCAAGGACGTATCTGGACCCTACGTAAGTGAACCTTCTATCATTTCGACGTGCGCAAACTCATTGTACCCCAGGACCCCTACTACGCACTGCAGCCAGACCCAAAGAGGCCCCACAAGATGAAGAAAGTCAAGAAGGACATCCCCAGCTACATTCCCGAGAATGATTGCGTTGTCTTAGCCAAAGCCCGCAAGTCCGCATACAGGCTCGACTACGCTCTCTTTACCTTTATGGGAATCCGATTTGGCTGGTCTTCTGTCATTGGCCTCGCCCCAGCCGTGGGTGACGCCGCAGGTTCCGCCTTGGCCTTGAACCTCGTTCGCAACATGTGCAAAGTGGAAGGCGGACTGCCAGCCAGCGTCCTTATCATGATGCTGTTCAATGTCGCCTTTGACTTCCTTATCGGCCTTGTTCCCTTCATTGGCGATCTTGCCGACGCAGCTGTCAAGGCCAACGGCAAGAACGTGCGCCTTCTCGAAGAGCACCTCGACAAGCTCTACAAGCCCAAGGAGCTCGCAGACAGAGATTCCAAGCTCCCCAGAGAACGACGCCCGCGCCCTGCTTCTGTCTATGTCGACTTTGACGATGAGATTGATGAGCGACGCAACACCTTTGAGGACGACCATGACGATGTTCGCCACCCTCAACGTTCCTACGGTGGAGGGCGTGTTCACGACGAAGAAATGGGCGGACGGTACGACAACCAACCCCAAAGATCGCGCCGGGACGACAGGCCTAGCCGCAACAACACTAGGAGCAGCAGACGTTGATGAGTACTTCTTTATGTCTCTTTTCCTAGCGTCGTTTCCTATTACAGCATGCCAGTACTGTTGTCAGACCACTGCTGCATTTCATGCATTGTGCATTGCGCATTTGGCGTTGGCGGTTGCTCGTACTCTCTTTAAAACTATACCCCAAGTGCTGTTGCATGTACACAACAATATTATGTATACTCTTTGTAATATTTCCGATGTAAGACCCGGATTCCAATCCTCTTTTCGTTTGTTGATTAGGCTCTATCACGCTCACGTGTGGACCCAGGACGCTTCGTCCCTGCAACAGCGTGTGCCTGGATCTGATGGGCACCAATGGAATTCTTCCTCCATGTTGTACCCGCAATTATACTACCTAATCCACGACCACGACTGCTTG
>Ga0265797_10004120_pt1 | contig 22538 bp, 19 predicted proteins | sample P2T30metagenome_FD_192433 | JGI IMG/M metagenome (GOLD analysis project Ga0265797, IMG submission 192433) | Plant litter microbial communities from East Loma Ridge, Irvine, California - P2 T30 | ecosystem: Environmental > Terrestrial > Plant litter > Unclassified | place: USA: California... | reverse complement strand
TGTGCGACAGGAAAGCGGCGGGTGAAGCACGCTTTGGGCTTCTTTTGAGCCTTTTGGTTGTTATTCGTATAGGACATACCATGTGTGTTTGATGAGCAATCAAATCGCTCATGTTTGCATGTTCCAGTAGTGAAGCCCTCGAAAGCCCTCGAATAATTTTGTCAGACTGACTTCGCAGACGCCCGGATGTAAGCTGAGTAAAAGGCAAGCAGGCCTCTTTGGCGCCCATGAACAAGTGGATATGCCACCCCCAGCGGAGGATTTCAAGGTGTGAAGCCCGGGTTTGACAGTCGAGGGAGTTTTTTCGGTCAATATGCTCGCTTGCACTTCCAACTCTTTCGTTCGTTATGCTTTGCCGTTGGTCCATTGGCATGATCGGGAATCGCGATACATCGCTAGGGTCTCATAAGCGCCCTCGTCTTTCCGCCTCTTGCACAGGACGCCTAGAACTCCAGTGGGCCCTTCTGGTAGGATGACTTCAACGTCGAAAACCCGATTTGCTTCAGGAGGAGGAAGTCTGCTCTCGTCGGCGGCCTCTGCGCGGCTTTCTTTGGAGGGGGTAGATGTTGCTGACTCCGGGTCGACGCCAGGTCCCTGTTCTTCAATCACCATGACTTGAGTCGCAACCTGCGCGGCCAGAGCTGCATCCCATATCCCTTCTTTACAATCGCCGTGAGAAAGGAAGCGGATAGCCTCAAGGCGGACCTCTCGTTCTCTGCACTTTATCGCGGTGAAGTACAGGGGCGTTATCCAGCCCATATCAGCGACTATAGGCGGAACGCTCGGATCGTGGGCGAATTTAGTCCCCGGCGCGTCGTGGAACACAATCTCGCCGAGCTGCCAGGAATTGAGCATGATGGCGCGGAAATCCTGAGTATGCGAGTCGTAAGCCATTTCGCCGTCCAAGCGCAGGCATGTTGCGAGCGTGATGCGCGCGACTAGATAATAGCTGTGGAGGATTTTGAAGCCCATGACGGACTCGATGTCTCGTTTGATTCCGGATGGGGAGCTGGACGCCTCGTAGGCCCGGAACCATGCCGTCAGGCTATACTGGATGCGAGATTGTTCTTCCAGAATCTCCGGAGTAGGTAGTGAGTCCATTGACCCTGCTCGTTCGGCGTGATAGCGCTCGGTCAAGGAGGTGGCTTCACCGATGAGTCGATCCAAGCACTTCCGCGCATGGCTGGTCGAAAGAAATGACACTGGTTGCACCTGATTGCGCTCAACGACAAGGACTTGTGGGGTTGCATGCTTCTGTCCGAAGAGTCTGGCCTGCAGGTGTAGTCGAGCAAACTGTTCGGCGAGCCAGCCATCAACAGATTGATCGGCCTTGCTCAGGCTTGGGCATTCCGTGCCTTGCGCTCCGCGAGAAACAGTTCCAAGTTGGCCGAGTAGCTTCAGACCGCTGTGAAGGTGGCTTTTGGCAGTCTGATAATGGCCGCGGACGAATTCCAGACAAGTGAATATGATGCACGCGATGAGCGCCACTCGGATTGAGGCCTTGGTGCTGCTCATGAAATGCGGTTTTAACCCACATATTGCCGAGCTGTATTGGCGCAGACAGAACTGTTCATGCTTGTCCGGACGACCAGGATTTGACAAAGCCTTGTTGACGCCGGCGGATGATGTGCTTCTGTGTGCACAGCTAAGCGCGAGTACTGCATGGAGTACAGCTGGCTCGGTGGCAGCCGCTTGGAGAACGAGAGTGTCCCAAAAGCCGGCACCAAAGACACCCGGTAGCTTGTTCGCAGTCTGATTCGAGAACCAATCCAGATACGCGCGTTCGCTGGCATTCGCAAGGGCAGGACGATTCGAGATTGCACCCTTCAGTGGTAGAGATATGGTGGTGGAGCATTGCTCGGGCGGTGAATGCGATTTGGCGTAGCGTTCAGCGTAACTGTTCCCGCCGCCTCCCCAGATGCCATAGCCATCACAGACGCGACCTGTCGAAATGCAGCGATGGCATGCTGGGAACTGCTCATCGCACTTGACCTTCCTCGTCCTGCAATGGTAAGGTGAGCATGCTGGCCTGTAAGATGCAACGGGGTGCCGCCAACTTACTTGCAAGTACGGCATCCGGTCTTCACCTTCACCCTCCCTCTTCGGGAAGGATTCGTGACCGTCAATGCGGTGTTACATTCGCCCATGTCCGGACGTTATCTTGCAAGTATCGCTGTGGCGTTTTCGCAAGACGCCGGTTTGCTAGCAGCAATGGCCAATGTCAGGAGTCGTTGCGCGCAGTGAGAAGATGCGCCATGTTGTATGTAAATCCAAAGTGCACAATATTAATGATGATAACAATGATACCGCGGAACATCTATGGTGACATCTAGAGTAAGACTCGGGACTCGAGCACTTGAAGGTGCTGGGAGATTGGTGGGGAAAGGGTGAGAAGTGAGGCCGAAGGATGGATCTAAGGATGAGGCGAAGGAGGGCTAAAGGTGAAGAGATGGAAGATTCCGCCGGGGTTTGGCTGCCATTGGTCTATCTGAAACATGCCGTGTCAACTGGCTCCACCAGTACCGGAATTGCCATGCATATTCTGACGCTTAGTGAAGATCCATTTGTTGTGTGCTCGATGGATGGAGAAGGTGGCATTGAGTGGTGAATTCATGAAGATCCCTTTTATCGCCTCCAGTCTCGACCGTGACCCGAGTGGCGAGAGCATGGCCAAAAAACCTACCACTGTACATGCGGCACGCCTTGCACTACACGTGTTTGCCACGCTGCACGTTTGGGAATGTGACGTGCTTGGAAGAATCTAGGTTGGAAGGTACCTAAATTGACTTTGACTGGGCTGTATAGTCTGCCTTCAATGTATCGTGCCATCTCTTGTCGCACTTGACATTATTGAGTATGCATTATTGTTTGGTAAAGTTGGACGCTTGGCCTAAACCTTTGAGTCTTGGCTAGACCAATCTCGCTTCCTTCGCTTCGGGTCCTTTTGTAGCTTTGCCAGCCATCCATCAAGTCATTTTGATCGTCATCTTCATGAACACATGCCGGGAACGCCATTGCCTCATGAACCACCACCAGCGATGATGTTCATCACGCCGCCATCAACAGTGAGGATCTGTCCATTCACATACTCGTTTTTGGCCAAAAACAACGCGGCCATGCCCATTTCCGTGTCACGTCCACCACGCATGGCAGGAACGTGTCCCTTCTCTTGCACCTTCTCGGCTGGTAGCTCACTCTTCTGCTTGTCGTCGGAAGTCTTGGTCGTCATCTCGGATGGGAAGTATCCCGGGGAAATGCTGTTGACGCGGATCCATGCGCGCTGGAACTCCGAACTCATCATTCGAGCTGGAATGGAAGTGTTAGCGGACTTGTGTTGGGGTGGCGGGGTGGTGAGCGAAAGGAAGAGACATACTCAGATGTACTGTTGCACCCTTGGCTGCGTTGTAGGCGAAGTGGCCCTGCGCATGCTTCATCTCGCCGCTCATGGATGAGATGGTGATGACACTGGAGCCAAAGCGAGGCAAGGGACCCTTGGGCTCGATAGCAGCCTGCAAGAGCGGTAGGAAAGCGACTGTGGTGAAGTAGACGCTTGTGACATCTGTGCTGTAGGTGTCGTTCCAGTCCTGCACACTCTCGTTCTCCCACAACTTCTTCTTCAGGTCATCGGCGTCATCGTGCTCAGGCTCTGCCTTTGGGCCGGGGACGCCAGCGTTGCAGATGAGCAGGTTGATGTACTTTTCTTTGGTCTGGAGGTCCTTGACGAGAGCTTCGAGGTCCTCTTTCTTGGTGACATCGGTTGGGCCAACGGGAATGATGGTTCCGCCGTGGGCAGGATCGTGGGACTTGGCCGCCTTTTCGAGCGCTTCAGTACGACGACCAGTGATGTAGACCTTTAGATATCATACGTTAGTTAACCTGATATAGGGACACGGCTAGACAACTCACTTTTGCTCCATTTGCAGCAAGAGCCTGCGAGCACATCAAGCCAATGCCGGTACCACCGCCTGTAACCACGCAGACGAATCCTGAGACATCGAACAGCTTGGAAGCGTCGAAGTGGTGTGTTTCGGCCATTTTGATGCTTGTTGGTTGGGTGTTGAGGTGGATGTTTTCCGGTGGGAAGTTGATCGTTAACTCGCAGCTCAAGAGTCGAGATCAATTGGTGGTGCAATGACGAGATAAACGATCATCAACGATAAATGTCAAATGTGGAATGCACGATGCGCGACTGATGACGTACTCGCTATGCCATTCAAATGATACCATTGGAAAGAGCGTCACGCAAGCACGTGATATCGCGCGGTGACATTTCAGATTGTACAATCAAGAGACAAAATATGTGATGAATGGTAAACAAAAGATGTGACGACAGCTACTGACCATATATCTCCACAGTAGTCCTGACAAAGTCGTTGCCACAACCGTGAAGGAACATCAATCCATGCTCGCATCGAGCGTCAGTCGTGGAAGCTTACATTGAAGCCAAACGGGGAGACTGAGACGATAATCAAGGCTTGTGAACACGAAGGCGATGCTTGTCGTTCTATCGCTCGACCCTCTACACGAACGATGCACTGCACGGTCTGTACTTCGCCGCAATTGTTGATAAACCCTAACCCTCCGAACCCATAGACGGCCCATCGGGTTCACAATCGTCCAGGTGGGCCAGTTTGTCTTCGACATGGAAACCACGCCAGATCGACATTGATACAGTGACAAATCAATCGATCAACTGTATGGCACTTTCCAGCGAACCAACGTGCATTTGCTGTATCGCATCCAATGCCAAATGTTACGCCGGCATATGATGTAGCTATTGCATCGCACCAACGCTCCGATGATGGTCCTTCGATAAATCTCGCATTACCAAAGAAGGCACCATGCCTATTTTGCTGCCGAGCATTTCCGATGCACGTAGAATCAAACTTTTCTATCTGCGTCGAGCCAACTTGACCCTCGTAGCAGACCTCGCCCACACCGTGCGCAGCCTCAACTTCGAATGCCAGTCCTTGGAAGAATCACAGAGAGTAAAGTCGAAGCTCCACACCAGCTTGCTCAATGCAATTCGAACCTGAGCTTTTGCCAAGCTGCATGATGAGTTAGCCAGACGATCTCTTGACACAGCGATTCAGTGGTTATCATCAGAATGCCTTACTCTTCTGCTATACAGCTCCGCGATCCGATCGAAAACGGCTGTGAAGCATCGCGCGAATCATTCAAGAACTCTGATGCTGGTTCGTCCAGCCAACGCTCCGGAACAAAGTCATCTGGACGCGCGAAGTTGAGAGCCGAGTGACACGTCGAGTACGATGACACCGAGCACGTTGTGCCCGCAGGGACCCAGTTACCGGCAATCGTGTGGCCACCAGCTGAAAGGATTTTTCGCCCAGAGATGAGGTTCCCAGGAGGAAAAATGCGGAAGGTTTCTTTGATGACGGCGTTGAGATATGGAAGCCGGTTCAAAGTCTTGAGAGTCAGGTCCTCAGCTTTCTCGCAGTGAATGTCTAGTTCCCGTCGTAAAGTGTAGAGGGCTTCCGGCGAGTGGCAGAGCAGTCGCATCGCGCTGCAAAGCGTGAAAGGCAGCGAGTCGCTCGCGGCGACGGCGAGGAACAGCCCGTTGGCTCGTAAGTCGTCTGCAGACCAGCCTACGTTGCTCTTGTCTTTGACGAGCATGTTGAAGACATCCGCGCTGCCATCTACGTAGCCCTGAGCCATCCTTTTGTCGACTGCTTGGAATGCAAAGTCGTACGTCTGCAATCGAGTTGCCAGCGCCGATTTCGGGATCAGTAGCTCCAACACCTGCCAGATTCCATAGCGATACAGCTCGCTCACAAGGGTCGCGTACTTGCCTGTTTGTTGAATCGTATCGATGATCGGGTGCAGGTATTCGTCTTCCAGACACCGGAAGGTCTGCCCAAACACCAGCTCGCACCCGAGGTCAAAAGCGTAATACTGCAGCCACTCGTCGAGATCTCCACCGCGTTCGCCATTGTCTCCGCCCGTACTTATATTTACATCGAGCTGAGCAATGAGTAGATCCGTAAGCCGCTGTATTGAAGCCTCACGGGCCTTGGTAGCACTCGTGGAAAACGCAGGTCCAAAGATTCGCCGCAGATGAGTGTGACCCGTTTCATCGGAAAACAAAAGCGTCCTCTCGCTCCCCGGCCCTGCTTCGAAAGGAGGGAGAACGCTATGGTCACGAACCACTAACCTGTCTTTCGAGTTTCGTTGAGTGTACAAGTCTTTCCACGCTTCCGGCTGTGTGAAAGAGAGAGAATTCGGTGCGATGCGCACTACGGGGCCGTATTTCTGGTGGAGTTTAGATGTGTGCTGGACCCAGTCTCCGCGTAGCATGCGGATGGTGTAGGGCAGTTGGAAGGCTGAGCGGACCTTGGGACCTGGGAAGTGTCGGAGCGGGTGCAGGTAGATGTTGTAAATTGCGTGAGTTGTTGTCCAGAATATGACCTGCATTTCTCTCGTGCGTTAGCGCTAGAACATACTCGTTCTATGGTGGTCGAGGTGAAATTGTGAGCCGCGTACCAACAAAAACCCCGAGAAAACGATCCCGTCTATGTCAAATTCGAGCATTTTCGCTTGAAGCAGTTGAGCGGATGGGAACTAGACCGACTGGAAGCCAGATCCTGGCTGTCGCGTTAGTCTGTCGTTAAGATGGGCGTCTTGCGATCGTAGTCAAAAACTGTTCTCCAATGTTCATCTCGTGTTCTTTCGATCAAGGTCAGCGCAGCATTTGTTTTGCCGAACGAAGGCGTTTGTAGATTAGATATTATGTATGTTTGGAGGAAGCGCTGCTCTTGACCGACAAAGCCGCACGGTCTTACTGTAGCAACAGAAGGTATAGTTCAGCGATTCATCCGGGCGTGGATATCGTTGTGCGCTTCAACAAAGACCGAGCGCCATGTGCAACAAGATAGTCATTGGATTGCCAGAACTGGGTAGCGCACGTGCTCCATCGAACGATTAGAATGCAGGGACTGCTGCAGTGGTGGGCTGAGTTTTATTAAATTTTGCACTTACAGATATCTATTCACTACCTAGCTAGGATATCTAGAGGTACCTCTTGTGTCCCAGTACGTCGTGTCCAAAATAAAGACAGCGAATGCGTAATCACATGAGAGAACTAGTTGTTGCCAGGCAACGCTCGGACGCGTGTTAACTCAGATTGTCGAAGTCAGTGGTATTGTCAATACGCGAGCTATTGACTCGAGTATGGGCTTGAATGCACTCATTTTTCTTGCGCGTGATGTCTTCGGCCTCGAATGCGGATTTCGTGTGATAGCGAAGGAATGAGCAATGTAGCTAGAGACGACATCTCCGGCATCGATGGCATTTTCTCGAATTCGTAGTGGGTTAGGAAGTGGATAACGATAAGTTTCATCTCTGAAATACCAAACCAACGTCCTGGACAGGCCTACAAACGTAAGGAGTTAGCTAACAGGTCTTCTAGCATTCTTTCATCGGCTTCATGTTCAGGAATCGCTCCATGGTATACACTACTCACATGAAGCCCGTTGCCAAAGGTTGTAAAGTTATCGGTCACAGTCCAGGCTTTCTCACGCCCCGTGCCACTATTTGACTTGACGAACCGATACGGGTCGAAGGTTGATGCATTGGCATAATGCCGTTCGTCCACGTTGGCAAGAAATCCGGGAATGCAGACGCGCGTGCCAGGTGAGAGGTGTAAGCCGTCCGGGGTCGTCACAGCTTTGACGATGCTGCGGTTGATTGTCACTGCTTCGATGGGAGCGCACCTGAGAGACTCGCGCACGACACTGTCTAGAAGCATCATGCTCTCGAGGCTCGCCCACGTCCGTGGACTCGTTCCGGCATCGATTGACGATTGCGAAAACTCGCGACGGAGATCTTCCACGAGCGCCGCCGAGTTTTCATATGACAGAATGTAGTATAGAAGGGTCGTCGTGGCCAGCGAAGTGCTGTGTAGGCCGGCAAAATTGAGCTGCATGACGGCGGCTGCCAGGATCGCGGGATCCATCGCTTTGCTGTTCTGCGAGCCGATCGCTTCATGAAACCACCAAGAGGCGAAAGAGCCCTGTCCCTCGGTGTACGTCTTATCCAGTTGCTGGGTTTCGTGCAGCAGCTTGGTGAGAGACGGCAGCAGAATTTTGAATATACGGCGGTGGTATCTGCGTATTCGCCAGGCTCTGACGAGACTTCCAATTTTCGCATGAAAGACGGGAGGAAACAGATGAATTAAAAGTGCACTTGGTAGAGCCGTCTCCGCGTAGTTTTTTAGTTGAGACAGGAGGTCCGAATCGCGGCCTGGACCCGGGCTGTCAGTGCTAGTCTTCCAATCTCTCCAGTCACGCGAGCATCACTCACAAAGCGGCAGACCAAGGAGCATTCGATTTGAGGTGGGACCCAAGATGCGTAGAACTTCTGGATATAAACACAGAGTCTGCCATTCGGGCCCTCCATACGTGACCTCTTGACACGCCCATTGCACCTCGTCTTGCAAGTCCGCAACGGTGCCTTTGGACCGCCGCGTCAAGACCTTGACCATCATCTTACTGAGCTCACGATCTGTGATAGTGGCAGCTGGGTTCGTGTAGCTTATCATCAAACGCTCCTCGAAAGCCTTGTAAAACGAGGCTGTTGTTTCAGGCAAGTTTGCGAGCCATTTGAAGTTCCGCGTCGGCAGAGCTACAATCGCTCCGTCCATCAAAGTCGAGAATTTGAACCCGTGTGAGCTTGCGGAAGAAATCTTTTCGCCATGTTTCAGCATCTTGCGGATATCCATGACGGTCTTCACGCTGCTGTCCAGCGCAGCGAAGAGCCCATTCTCCCCGGATGGTGCCCAGTAAAGTCCTTTGGGCGTTCGCCCAGAATGGAATAAATGCCAAAATGAATAAGCTGGTAAGGCTACCGCGAGCGTAAGTGCCAGCAATAAAAGTAAGTGTGTGGACATTGTCGAGGCTCGATCGCTTCTCAGGGCGCTACGTCAAGTGAGTGAAGCAGGACTGCCTTTCCAATACCTTCAGGACACAAGATGGAGCCTTGGCCATGGAAGGTTTCCCGTCGATGACCCACCGTGCCACCGCAATAATGCAGCCTACCTACATGTAATAAGACAGCACATTATCGCCTCAAGTGCACGTACGAGGGGAGGCTCAGACAGAGGTCTCTTGTTCAGCAACTCTAGAAACCTTGTCAGTTTTTGCAAAGGGCGTTTTGTCCTTGATAGATCATTCTGTTGGGTAGTACCAAAGCAGCTGTGGTATTTGCGAAAAGTGGCAGCAAGGAGAGATGGATGCTAAGGCAGCACCCGACGTGCTGATGGAACAGATACCCTTGTACGCACAGGCCTTGATCGTCGGAGTGTCTAGCCCGAGCCGTCCGAAAGGGTCGGGACGGTACACAGTAGTGCACAACACATCCACATCAGTCGCGTAACAATCACCCGGTCGAGATTGGCGATGCGCATCACGAGTAGACAGTGCTAATTTGTCTCCATTCCACTTCGCTCAATCGTGATGCTCGCAGAGTTGGTTGCATTTATGCCTGGGCGCCCCCTTCAGACAGACAAAGCGACGAATATGACACTGTCTCCCTCCAAGAACGCCTTGCAACGATAACAGACCACGATATCAGGCTCAGGATACGGACGATGAGGTAAGCTCGCTCACTCATTACATAGGATTGCAGTGGAAGTGGAGCCCGGCTATACCGAGAGGGCTCATACCAACTCCTTGACCGCACATCGCTGCACGGCTGCTTCATCGCCCTGTGTTTCCCGTGATGGGGCTTGGTCATGCCATGCTCGTCCTCCATGGAGTTCCCGGTGGCAGGACTCGCCAGACTAAGAACTGACTCCGTGTCTACTGATGCTTGCTCAGAGGTTGCTAAGGAAGCTCAAACCTTTGCGCCTGTTTTTATCTTTGGCTCTATGGACTAAATCTTCACCTAGCTGGGGATAGCCAACCTGAGGGCATACAGATCGTGTGAAATCTCATTGTCTACTGGCTCAGACTGACTATCATATCACAAGCTCTACTTGGCCTCCTAGCCTCGATCACAGTGCTCGAGGCTGACTAGGTACATAGTCCCTGGCCTCCGTCCTAACGTCGATGTGCAGACACGAGTCGCTGCGAACCAAATCTCCGGAACAACTGCGATCGTAGGCATCCGATCTGTTTCAAGCACATTCCCAGGAGTGTGGTTGCACGGGTGAGCTTGCACGATACGCCGATCTTGGTAGCGCACATTCATACTCATAGTTCCCCGATCTGGCAAACGCACGTGACACAATCTGCCAAAGGCTGCTGAGATAGCGAACACATGATGCAGCTGTATTGGCTCTGCATTACGATATCGTTGCTCATATTTGCCTTCTCGTCTTCTGTTTGGAGGGTTTCCACGACATTCGCTTTCTTGCGACTCCCTACCACAAAGATCACTACAGCGATGCCCGCTATTATCGAAAAACACGATGTTAACCTTGAAGCTGAAGTGATTGACTCGCTACAAAAAGCCTACAACTACTCCCTCAAGACATTCGACAGAGACCACTGGTGCGGAGAGTTAAAGTCCAACGTTACTATCACCGCCGAGTACGTCTTCTTGCACCAAACACTGGGTCGCTGGCAGGGATCCAATGAGTCGAAAGACCCAATCTGCGACTACCTCTTCTCCGAGCAAAACGATGACGGCTCATGGAGCATCGCACCTGGTCATCCAGGAGATATCTCTGCCTCGGTGGAGGCTTATCTAGCCCTCAAAATCCTTGGTCAGACATGCGAGGAGTCACAAGCGATGCAGAAGGCCCGAAGGTGGATCACAACAGTTGGCGGCGGTGTCGAAAGAGTCAGAGTGTTCACTCGCATCTACCTGGCTACCTTCGGTCTCTTCCCTTGGTCGGCTGTTCCGCAACTACCTGCAGAGTTGATCTTCATGCCCAACATCGCCCCAATCAACATATACAGGCTGTCATCGTGGGCCCGCAGCACAGTGATTCCCTTGCTAGTTGTCTGTCATCATCAGCCTGTTTGGGGATTGCCGAACGGAACTTCAGCTGGCAACGACTTCCTGGATGAGCTCTGGCAAGACCCATCTCAAAAGGATGTACCGTATCATCAGGGCATCTACACAATGCTGTTTAACAACGACTGGATTGGCACGGCATTCACTGCTGTTGACAAAGCCATCTCTTGGCTCGGTGGCATGCGATCCTACAATCCGCTCCGCAAATTGGCGGTCCGACAGTGCATGCAATGGATCGACGCGCACCAGGAAGCATCCGGCGACTGGGCTGGTATCTTTCCACCCATGCATGTTGGAGTTCTGGCGTATCTACTTGAAGGCTTCCCGACCGACGATGGACGCGTGCGAAGAGCCTTGGAAGCCATAGAACGATTTGCATGGCAAGATGCGCGTGGCAAGCGAGTGCAAGCGTGTGTGAGTCCGGTTTGGGACACGGTCTTGATGTCTGCGGCACTGGCCGACATGCCGATCGATGAGGAAGTGCTATCAAACAAGACGATGACCGGCCTCGTTTCGGTACGTAGAGATGCTCTCAATTGGGTCAAAGGCAAACAACTACTCGAGAACCGAGGCGACTGGAGGATCTATCGTCCGTCCCTAGCACCAGGGGGTTTCAGCTTCGAGTACCACAATGAGTGGTATCCAGATGTTGACGACACCGCCGCAGCAGTTATCGCCTTCCTGAAAGATGACGAGTCTTCCGTCACGTCTCCGCATGTCCTGGACGCAATCTATTGGATACTCGGCATGCAATGCAAGGACGGCGGCTGGGCGGCGTTCGATGTGGAAAACGACAAGCTTTTCCTCAACCGCATTCCCTTCTCAGATATGGACAGTCTCTGCGACCCATCGACTCCTGATATTGTTGGTCGCGTGTTGGAAGCATTCGGTCTCTTCCAGGTGTCGGCAGCTCATGTAGGGCGAACCGGTGAGAAACCTCCCTATGCATTGCTGCAACGAATCCGGGCCGCTTGCGACCGTGGCATTGCTTTCATCCAGCGGCACCAGGAGGTCAATGGCGCGTGGAAAGGTCGATGGGGAGTCAACCTGATTTACGGGACCAGCAACGTCCTCTGCGGACTGGCGTACTTTTTGAACCCTGATGATGAAGTCTCCAAAGGCTACGCCATCGAAGAATACGAGCAGCCTGCCCGTCCAACCGTCTACAGCATGGCGAAACGAGGTGTCGATTTCCTAATGTCTGCCCAAAGCACGGACGGAGGCTGGGCTGAGTCCCTAGCAACGTACAAATACACGGACATCACGCCTGCAAACTCACAGCAGATCCAGAAGCACTTCACCACCGTTCCTTCGACAGCTTCGCAAACAGCCTGGGCCTTGATGGCGTTGGCAACATACCTGCAGGCGTCACACGAAGCGGTCACAGACGGCGTCCGCTACTTGGTACAGCACCAGACGGAGACCAGCCTGGTATCGGCAAGGAAGGACAATACTGGAAACAACAAGAGCCCTCACGTGGCTTCTAATCATGACGAAGTGAACGATAATTCACCACCCGCAGCGAAGACATGGCCAGGCGAAGCCTACACCGGGACTGGGTTCCCGAACCACTTCTATCTGGGCTACACGCTCTACAGTCACTACTTCCCAATGATGGCTCTCGGCAGGTTCCTCCAGGCGAAGCGAGATGAAAGGGCTGGAACGCAGTGGAGCATGTACTCTTGAGAAACAATGTGGTTGCCGTTAATCCGACAAGATGCGAATCCGATGTATTATTAACGAGGATCATGTTACAGACTAGAACAATCAAATTGTCATTTTTTCCCGTTCGTTGAAGGTCGACACGGTTGTCCATTGACGTTTCACGACCGGTGCTCATAGTGGGTCCCAACTCAGTAGCTTACGCAGTCATTGAGCTCGAGTCGCATCCCGAAAGCCCTCAGCAATCTCTTCATACCGGCACCACTCAACCTCATCACCAAACCCCTTCAACCACTCCAAGAACCTCCTGACCATACCAATAACATGCGCCATCCCACTAGTATCCGGATGCAAAATCAGCGAAAACACAACATCACTACCATCGCCCTCCTCCACCTCCTCACGGAGCCACTCAAACCGATCCATCCACATCCTCTCTACAACCCGCACATCGACATAGCCAGCGGAGTTGAGCGTGTGCGGGAAGAACTGCAGAGGTGTCATGTCCTCCGCGTACCAGTTGGCGGGAATCTCGACGAGGTTGGATTTAGGGAGCCTAGAGAAATCCGGAGACGGATGCATCCAGGTCTCCGCTTTTGTCTCTGGCGAGAAGTCTATCGGTTTGACAGGGGCTGGATTGCGAGGGAGGAAGTAAGGTCTGCTGTCATGATGCGAGAGTGACGAGTCCCAGAGGAAATCGTGTTCTTGCAGCAAAGAAATTGTGCGTTCGCTCAGTTCGTATAGCGGTGCTCGGTAGCCGCGCGGTTTCTCGCCAGTCAGGTCCTCGATTAGTTGAATGCACTTCTTTAGGACTTCGCGTTCTTGTTCCGCGGTCAGCTGGCTTGCGCTCTCGTGAGCGTAGCCGTGGAGGGCGATTTCCGCCCCGGATGCGTTGATCGCGTGGGCCTCTGAGCGGAAGGTCTCGAGGGAGTGGCCTGGGATGCACCAGGTGAGCTTGTCTGCTATGCCGAGGCGGGTAAATAATTTGAGCAAGCGAGGGACCCCTACGTGAGCACTCTGATAGCCGGAGCTGTAGTCTGAGGTGTTGTTGTCTGGATGAGAGCCTGTGCCGAGCCAGCCAGAAACTGCGTCGAAGTCTACTGATATGGCGAGCTTGATTTTGCGTTTTGCTGGGAGTTTGGACGGCACTTGGGGGAGACTGGAAGGTATTGAGGAGTCGATACCTTGAGGGTTCGGTTGGGGGTCTTCTCCAAGTATCTCGTCCGATCGCCACACGACACGGCCTTCCATACCTCCATCAACGCTCAAACACTGCCCAGACATGTGACCGGAAGCAGCATGGCTGGCTAGGAAAGCCACGGTCTTGGCTACATCCTTTGGTTCTGCGATCTTCCTCAAGGGCACAGTCGCTTGCGCTTCGTGGTAGAGTTCTGTAGGGTCATCTAGGCGGTCGCCAATGAGATTGGTGTTGACCCAACCAGGGGCAACAGCATTGATTCTCGCCTTTCGATTCAACCGCACGATCTCATTCTTCACCGTCGGGACAAGGCCATATTGCAGGCCAGCTTTTCCAGAGGCGTAATCTGCGTGGCCGGCTTGCCCGAATTTGCCACACTCGCTGCCTGTCACGACGATCGCCAGATTGTCCAGTTCCCGCCCGGAAGCGTCTTGAGTGGCTTTTGCGGCGAGTAGGAAGTGTTTGATCGTGAGGAAAGTGCCACGGATGTTTACTCGATATGTGTTCTCCCAAGTCTCCACGGGCAATTCCCAGATGTTCGGATGGCTGGCCTCGTTGGTGATGCCAGCATTGGCACAGAGGATGTCGATGGATCCAAAGTGATCATGTGCTCGCTTGAGGCATGCCGCGATTGATTCTTCGTCTGAAATATCGCCCTGGACGTGGAAGACATCTTTCCGAGGCGTTATGGCGTCGAAGGGCAACAGATCATGAGCCGTGACTTTGCATCCGGCCGCTGTTGGCGCTGTTAGTTGACTGAGACTGAGACTCTTTTACCCGTCACGGGCAGGCATTGATACCGAGTAGTTCTTCTACAATAGCCGATCCGATACCGCCGAGGGCGCCCGTGACGAAGGCATGGTAGCCTTCTATAGCTAGGTAGGACATGGTAGATTGTTTGAGAGGGATTTTCGTGCTTTGGTTAACCGGTTGCGCAAAATTTGTACGCAGTCACTAGAACTCTTATCGTGGCCTAACACATGTGCGGTGTCTTCGATGCTGTACCATTGCATCAAAGAGTACATGTACATGTATGTACCTGCCTACTTCGGCAAAGCAAGCATGGCGAGCGGGGTTGAGAGCAGCTGGAGGGATCCAGAGGCAGGCACGCAGAGTTGATACCTAAGAAATCTCACATGATTTCCACCAATTTGTTGCCGAGCACCAGATTATCGCAACAGTAACAAGAAGATCATCTTGGCACAAAACACCACGACAGCGGCACGAGTGGGTATGCTACTGTCTGATCAACGGTGGAAACATGGCTGCACAGATCAGCTGTTTTTCGCAACCATGACAACATCATTGTTGGAAGACATTACTACAGTACCTTTCGACCTCACTTCTGCCGTGCTTCTGGACTTCGCTCGGTACATGCATGTGAATCCATTCGTCTATCCACAGGCCACGCAAGCAACTCGGTGGTATACATGCAAGTCTAGGAGATCCAGTACTCGGAACTCCCTACCTCCTTGCAGGGCCGCGGGCGGCAGATGCGACAGCCGACAACATCGGTGGTGGTTCGCTGCACAGTAGTGCTGTGATGAGCGAGCCGCCTGGTTGGGTACCTGCAGTCTGCGGGTCTCCGTTTCCTGTTCCTGAGCATCCCCGCCAATCGGTAGGCAGAGATGCCGTTGAGTCTCGATCGTGGCTTGCGGAAGCTTTGCTGTGTTGGGGTCAAGCCAAGGGCCAGGTCAGGCCCGTATTCATGATGGCTTTTCAGCTTTTGCACACGCGATTTGAGCAGTATATGCTTTGGAGGAGCATATCATACAGCATGGAGAGGATACACGACCTCATGGATGACTTGTAGTACTGCAATATGCTTACAGCATACAGTACACAATGCTACAACTGCACGAGTATTACTAATAGTCTGCGTGGCAGTACCACGGAACTGCGTGCAGAAAAATGGCTTGCAGGGATGTCATCGCGGTAACGCAGTTTCCCGAGCAGAGAAAAGTGATCGGTTGGTAGACTGTGGCCGGCTGCACGAAGATGCTCAACTACAACTAGCAATCGGGCTCAACGGTTGGTCGACTACAAATGCACGCCGCAGGTGCAGTGACAGAGTCAGGAGTGGAGAGTGGACTTCTGGCCAGAGCAAGGGCCCGCCGAAAGGACTCCAGTGGACTCCCGTGATGAGACAGGATTCGCTGGTCAGACCACGGCAAGACGGGCGCAGTACGGCATGGTTGTCAAGAAGGTTGTCGCAGTAAACCGTTCCGCCTCCGCACATGCAGTGGTCGGGTCGTGGTCGGGCTGCTTAGAAGCCCCGTCCCGTCGTTTGGGTGACCTGACCCGAACTTGATCTCTACAAGAAGCCGTTGCGCCCGCGCACATTCCACCTCCCTTCCCTCTCCCTCTCTGTTATCACTTTACGGTCTTGAGGATCTATCGTTCATCACGCTCTCTCTGTTCGTCCACGACATTCATTCACAGGCATAAACATTTGCCCACCACTCTCTTTACACACCACTGTCTCGTGAAAGTCGCCAGCCGACTCACCAACAACCTTCTCTCACTCAATCCCGGACGGAACAGCAGTCGCAACACTACACCAACCGCCTATCCTTACATAGCATTTCCAGCTCTTGCAATTTACCGCAAACATGCACGCCAAAATCGTAACCTTCGCCGCTGGCGCCCTCTTCGTCCTTGGCAATGCCGTCCCGCTGAACAACGGCAAGCGCGACCTTGTCTGGGTCACTGAAATCGAGACCGCCGTCGAGACCATTCCCGTCACCACCACTGTCTGGGTCGATGCGACTGGCGCTCCTGAGGCTCCCGAGGCTCACGGCCACGGCCACCGCGCCAAGCACCACAAGCAGGGCCAGTCCTCTGCCGTCTCTGCTGTCGAGGTCAAGCCGACTCCCAGCCCCGAGTCTTCCTCCGTCTCTGTCGAGCAGGCCGCCTACTCTGCACCCCCTCCTGCGCCCTCTCCTTACGAGGCTCCTGCCGAAGAGGCACCCTCTGCCGTCGCAGAGCCCGCCACCACTGAGTCCAAGCCCGAGCCCACGCCTTCCACCACTGTCCAGGCCCAGAAGACCACCAGCACTCCCGAGCCCGCCCCGGCCACCACTGAGGCTTACGTCGCTCCGGTCTCTAGCTACGAGGCGCCCGCCTACGAGGCCCCGTCTTCCACCTCTGAGGCTCCCGTCTACGAGGCCCCATCTGCAACTTACGAGGCTCCTGCTTCCAGCTCCGCCGCCGCACCACCATCTTACGGCTCATCTTCCGGCTCCAGCGACAGCTCCAACCCGCAATCCGGCAAGTCCTTCACCGGCGAAATTACCTACTTCACCCCCGGCATGGGCGCCTGCGGTGAGACTTCGGGAGAGGGCGACAAGATGGTAGCCATCAGCCAGTCGCTCTTCGACCAGTACACGCCCAACGGCAACCCGAACAAGAACCCGCTGTGCGGAAAGACCGTGACAATCAAGGGAGCCGACGGCTCCGACCACAAGGCCACCATCTGGGACCGTTGCGTCGGCTGTGCCATGGACGATCTTGACATGCCCCAGGAGTTCTTCAACGAGGTCACTACTCCTAGCGGTTCTTCTACCCCGGCTGACGGCCGCGCTTATGGCTACGAGTGGTCCATGAACTAGATTGGACTGATGATTGAAATCATCGGTGGGAAAGTACTACAAGCCAGCCAGGCAGCGTGCAACGTAGTTCCTCTTTTCGCCATTTTAGCACTTGCGAGGAAAGCAGTCCTTCGCAGTGCATGAGATTTACGAACTTTTTGGAAAAAGGTTTTCTTTTGGATGTGGAGAAAACAAAACCATGAAACACAGGACAGTTTGTGATTACCTTTTGGCATGCTTTGCTTGTACAGGCTGAGTTGTGCAAAGAAATGTGTAGGTAGTCTCGTATGAATCAGAAAACCCAGCGACTTTTTGCCAGATTGACGTGTATTCATCCGTGATCAAGAGTGGTTTTCTCATTGCTGTTGTGCCTGCTGTATGGATTCGCGACCTCGCTTGCAGAACTGTGACATGACGGGAGTCTCCTAGCAACATACACGCATAAGGTACACTATGTCCTGGGCTCTGGTTGGTACAAGTATATCATACATCTTGTGGGTGAAAATGATGCAGCAATTCTATGACTACACGGGCAGAGTGGTGTGAAGTCCCCCAGCGATGTGATATCACTCTGGTATAGACTCATTATACGATCTGGCGCAGCATATACGAGGCCCATCCATATATACCCAAGAGAACATACCACACCGTGTCGTGTCGTAAGTCTCGTGACCGTGTCTATGACCGGCTGCGCCTCCGCGATGCGTGTGTGTGTGTGTGTGGTGGGAGCTCGTATTTTGCGCCAAAGCTTACATAGCGCCCGGCGCCCAAGTCACACACAAGAGTCTGAAAGGCAGTATTTTTAGAGGCAGGGGTATCCTTAGTAGGGTTACATGGAATGTTGGAGTGGTACTGGAGGTCGCATCTCTCGATCTCGAGTTCATGCACGCCCACAACAATGGGAATCTTTGAGATTGAGATGAGACGATCCTGGTATCGGGACTGGTATTGGTGATGACGGATGGTTTGGTCGGTTGTTAGGGTGATAAGCATGGTGGTGAGACAAAAGATCTTTGAGCAGAGATGGTCGATTCTCCTCTGCCAGGCTAGGCCAGTCGATAATTCGGTCTTCTTAGCCCTACCGGAGACAAAGAGGTTTGAGTTCCGGGCTTTACTGGACTGGGAGGGAGTTATTCAACCGAGGCGATTCAATTGGGCATCGGCTATGCGGAGGCTTTGCCAGGCGAAATTAGAGAGCCGCTTGAGGTTGCATGGTATAGAGTTTATTGTGTAAGAAAGAGAGATGGTCAAGATGGTCAAGATGGTATACTTCAACATGCATATATGTGTTGGAAAAGGAATTGACTACTTAGTACATCACAGGAGTAAGAGTAGTGACTGTGCGATGATTGTTATGTCATGTCCGTGTCATTCCTGTTCCTCAATAAGCGAGAGGAAGATCATACATCACCGCAGGCCAGACATCTTTCTTCACCCCCAAAGTAGATTAGCAGTGCTTGGCTGGAAAGTCGTTTCATCGGCGGGTGTCCGTCTTGCCGCGCGCTCCAGCTCCTTCACGCTCGCTTGCTGCTGCTGCTGCTGCTGCTGTTGCCGCGCCCGTAGCCAGCCAGAGCACGCTCTCTCATTCTTACCTTACCCACTTGTTATTCACTCATTCACTACTCACCTCACCTCACTTACTTACATACGACATACTCACTCACTACGGCATACCATATACACCGGTAGCAATATCACCACACAGCTTTCCTTTGTCAACCCGCGGCACTGACAGGGAATAACATCAACACCACCTTGCCCGTACCGCTCTTTGCTCGCCCGTCCTCGCTCGCCCTGCATATCGCTCCACGCGCCCATCGCAACATTCCACCAGCCAGCATCCAGTCTGCTTCTAGACTTCACCAACCCGCGCCGCGCGCGACTCTCCACCTCTGTCAAACCCAACTCGAGTCCATCCCGTAGTTGAGGCGATTGCCTACTTGCCGCCGCCATGTCCAACTCTACCAGTATGTCGACCATCCTCTCGCAATATTCCCGCTTACACCCACCACCGCCACCCTTACCACCCAAGTCATGTCTTCCTTTCCCACTAACACCGCCTTCACCACAGTCACCACCTCCGGCCTCACCAGCTCCATCTCCACTCCCATTTCATCCACGACAGAGGACAGCTCTTCCGACATCACATCCTCAACATCTTCCTCCGCCGCCCCCGAATCTACCACAGCCGAGGAGACCAGCGAAGCCGAATCAACACCAGACGCCACCTCCACATTTACTGCTCCTTCCGCGGATCCCTCTACACAGATCCGAACATCTACAATTGTTCAAACACCAACTGCCGGCCCAGATGGCACCAGCGGGGGTACCGTCGTCGTCACCCAGACTATAACTGGTCCCCAAGGCAGTGAAGCCGCGACGAGCGCCGCGCCCTCTCCCACCACCGACGCGGAGGAGGCTGCTGCTGCATCCTCTTCGGCAGCTGCTTTGGCCAATGACGGGTCGAACGGCGGAAACGGCGGTGGCAGCAAAGGACTCGACACTGGAGCAAAGACAGCCATCGCTGTTGTCATCCCAGTGGTTGGTATTGCTCTCATTCTCCTGGCAGGACTCTTCTTTTGGCGAAAGCGCAAGGCGAAGAAGGTCGCTGAAGAGCAGAGGCGAAAGGAAGTGGAGGACTATGGATTCAACCCAAACAACGATCCTACTCTTCCAGCAGTCGGCTCAGAGGCTGGTGGACCGGAAATGACCGAGGACCACAGCTCCGGCTACCGTGGCTGGGGAGCTGCAACTGCATCTCACCGCAAGGGATCGACTACCATGTCTGGCGGACACACTCAGGGCCAACTCTCCGAAGCGGGTAGTAACCCTTTCACCGGCTCTTCGCCTAGCGGCACGAACCCAGATGCACCCATGATGCGCGACACAATGTCTAGTGACGAACTCGGAGCTCTAGGTGCAGCACCAGTCGCCGGTACTGCCGCAGCGGCGGGTAACATGCGCCGCGGTCCCTCCAACGCTTCTTCTCGCTACTCTAACGGCGCACACTCGGATGGCTCTGGTCCCGACGACCCCGTAACCCAAGGCGGCCCCGGCCAGCCTTACGACTATGGCTACGGTCAATCAGGACCCTACGGTCAGACAGGACCTTACGGCGACGGCTCATACGGCGGTGCCGCCTCTGATATGCCCATAGTCCGCGATGTGAGCGCTAGAAGGAACACCCGCATCCAGCAGGCTAGCGGGCCTTATCAGCAAGGCAATTCGGGTATTGCCCAGAATTTCTAGACCATGTCTGTCTGCAAGACAACAAGGTCACTATTTTGCTTATAGTCCCCAACTTTAATTATGTCGACCCACGAAATCACTTTTGAGATGCGCTTGAATCTTCAGCATTCAGTCTCTCACTATCATCATCACCACCACCAAAATTGCATTATTTCGAATCGATCAGAGAGCTCCGTCGAGATGGATTTGACGAGGGTTGTTGCACATATCGCTTCTGCTTCCCTGGCGTCTGCGTGAGAGGGGCTGCTGTCCATCCAAATGTTACGGCACTCCTCGAGAGAGCGCTACCATTTGTTTCGACACATCGCATTCCGCCGCCACTTAAGCTGGAATAAGCAAAAGCGCCGTCGGTGCGTGCAAGCCTCTTCTTTCCACTTCCGAGAGCCGTTGCTTGCTGGGCCTTGTTCGTCTTTCCCTTTTCTGCGGATACCACTACCACCTATCTTGTTTATTGCCCCCTTGACTTGTTACTCTTACCTTTCGCTTTTTTCAATCGCGGCATGAAGAGGCGTTCCGGATTCGTGTGGCATTCGGCCTTTTGTCCCTCCCTTTTGGATAGGAGAAACTGATGAGACTTGAAAGACTTAACCTTCTTTTTTTTTTTTGAAACATTGGTCGCTGTGTTTGTTTCGTAGTCGATAAAAAATGTATTTACCCCATGACTAACTATCTAATGATGAAATAATTCCTTCACCTTTGCTTGTTCCAGTAAAGCACTCGCTCAAACGGCTTCAGATCCACTGCTCTCTCCCATCACTTTACTGGCTTGGCTTGCAGCCGCGTAGCTCCTCACAGCACCACTCCCGTCCGGCACATGGAACAGCCGATCCACGCGAGCGATCTGGAAGAGACACAGGATGAGGATCTCGAGCGTGAAACCGAAGCAGTAGAAAGCTGCTTTCGAATCGTACCATGCCGGGTCCGAAATAGGGCGGGGAGCCTCGAAGGTCGTTCCCACTTTGAAGCCGGCGATGGTGATGGTCAGGCACGCAGAAAGGAGTACCACGAGTCCTTTTGTCTGCATGGCACCGGTCCCGAACGTTTCCTCGGACTTCCTGTCGCGAGGCAGGAGGAAAGCGAGGGCGAGGAGGATGAGAGGCGAAAGCGTGATGAAGAAGAGGAAAGTGACCGCGACTTTCAAGCAGTCTGCGCACGCGAGCTTGGTCTGCATGTCAAGGCTGTAGTAGGTGATGACAGTCGCCGTGATGACCATGACCAGCATGGCGCCGATCAGAACGTAGCAAAGCTGGAAGATGCGAGAGAGGATCGGGTTCCAGCCTGTTTTCGGTTGCATTGCTCGCAAGATGCGCTGCGCGAAGATCAGATTTACGATGTAGATGATTAGGATGCCGGCGTTGTTGAGAATTTGGGCCGTCATTGCGATCCGGACGTTGTGTGGCTTCGCCGCCCAGACTATCCGCATGACGCAGGTCATGTTCCTTGCCATGCAGAAGCCGAAGATGGGTCCGAGGATTGGGAACTTGTGCTTTCGTTTCTGGTTCTTTTGGAGCGTGGTCATGTTGGCGGCTGCGAATGCGAGGTAGAGTGCCATGAAGACGGCGGTGATGGGGATGTCGACGTTCACATTGGGCACTCCGCCGACTGCCGCGGTTTGTGATGCATAGGGTGGCTGTAAGGAGAGTGTTAGTTGTATTTGGCTGCTCTGATCGATACTTGTGGTCGTGACTTACGCCTTTCATGTTGTTGATGGACCAATGCCGTATTCGATTGGGCAGACGGGTTGTGGCTAAACAAGATGATTGTACTACGTCTGTTTTCACTTGTCTTACATTATAATCATAGCGACTTTACTTGTGTTTATGCTGTTGGCAGCACCTGTGACGATGGAACGGGCATTGTCG
>Ga0265797_10004119_pt1 | contig 22539 bp, 12 predicted proteins | sample P2T30metagenome_FD_192433 | JGI IMG/M metagenome (GOLD analysis project Ga0265797, IMG submission 192433) | Plant litter microbial communities from East Loma Ridge, Irvine, California - P2 T30 | ecosystem: Environmental > Terrestrial > Plant litter > Unclassified | place: USA: California... | reverse complement strand
GGTTTGCCGCGCTGGGCTTGCTGAACGCGCCCCAGCGCAAGCAGGTCCAGCAAGCGCTGCTGCCTGCAGCCGGCCTCGACCAGATCATTGCCCTCATCGACAAGATCCGGGCGCCCGGGCGACGCTGTCCGCGTTGCGCAGGTGCACGCTGTCACCGTCACAGCCAGGCCAACGGGCTGCAGCGCTTTCGCTGTTGCGCCTGCGGGCGCACCTTCAACGACCTGACCGGCACGCCGCTGGCGCACCTGCGGCGCAAGGACAAATGGTGCGACTACCTGACGGCGCTGCTCGACTCGCTGCCGGTGCGCACGGCTGCCAAACGGGTCGAGGTACACCGCACTACCGCGTTCCGCTGGCGCCACCGGTTTCTCGATTGGGTCAAGTTCGACCGGCCCGAGCGGCTGACCGGCATTGTCGAGGCCGACGAAATGTTCCTGCTCGAATCCCAAAAGGGTTCACGCAAGCTCGACCGCCCAGCGCGCAAGCGCGGCGGCCGGGCAAGCCGGCGCGGCATCTCGCGCGAACTCGACTGCATCCTGGTCGCGCGCGACCGCACAGGACAGACGATCGATGCGGTCACGGGCCGGGGTGCGGTGACGGCAACCCAGCTGGCGCACCATCTGCTGCCGAAGCTCGATCCGCAGGCGCTGCTGGTGAGCGACGGCCATGGCGCCTACCGCACTTTCGCTACCCGGCACGGCATTGCGCACGAGGCGGTCAACCTGCGTGCCGGCGAGCGGGTGCGCAAGGGCACGGCCGCGGCCATTCATGTGCAGAACGTCAACGCCTACCATGCCCGCTTGCGGCAATGGCTGACGCGGTTTCGTGGCGTGGCGTCGCGCTACCTTCCCAATTACCTGGGATGGCGCTGGGCCCTCGACATGGGGCGGGTAACAACCATCGAGCAATTGCTCGGCATCGTCATCGGCGTCATCCACATTTAACGAGAACAGCGCCATTTTTTTTCAAAAAATCTGGCCGCTTTGCGCCGCTGGCGTGTCATTGCCTGTATCGACACCGTCATCCATCAAGGACCTTCATGTTTTTCCGCACTTCCCAGCTGCCGCATGCTGCGCGCACACCTCTCGCCGGCGCCGTCGGCCAGGCCTGCCTGATGTTCGCCTGCATCGCCGCGCCCATGCCGCAGGCGTTCGCCGCCGCGCCTGAACAGTCCAGCGCCCAGACCCGCGCCTACAGCATCGCGGCCGGCCCCCTGCAAGCGGCACTGTCGCGTTTCGCCGCCGAGGCAAAGGTCACCGTTTCCTTCGTGCCCGAACTGGTGGCCGGCAAGCGCACCGACGGCCTGCAAGGCAGCTATCCGGCGGCGGCAGGCCTGCGCGCGCTGCTCGCCGGCAGCGGCGTGGAAGCGGTCGCGCGGGACGGCGGCATCTTCGTGCTGCAGGCGGCCGCCACGCCATCCACCACGCCGGCCACCACGCCGGCCACGTCAGCGGCCAGCCCGGCCTACGGCGTCGCGCCGCAGGAAGTAACGATCACCGGCGCCGCCATGCGCGACGGCGCCACCGAAAACACCGGGTCCTACCAGGCGCGCTACAACAGCACCGCCACCAGGCTGGTGCTCTCGGCACGCGAAACGCCGCAGACGATCACCACCATCACGCGCCAGCAGATGGACGATGCCGGCTTGACCTCGCTGGACGATGCGCTCAAGACGGTCAGCGGCATCTTCTCGCAGGAGCAGGGCACCGCCGGCGGCACTTATTTCAGCCGCGGTTTCAACCTGCAGGCGCAGGTCGACGGCCTGGCCACCCCGGCCGGCATCAACAGCGGCAACCGCTCGCCCAAGTTCGACAACGCCTTCGTGGACCGGGTCGAAGTGCTGCAGGGCGCCGCCGGCCTGTTGACCGGCGCCGGCACCCCCGGCGGCACCGTGAACTCGGTGCGCAAGCGTCCCCTCGAGTCGTTCCAGGCCCAGGCCGAGGTGCAACTGGGATCGTGGGACGCGCGCCGGGTCGTGGGCGATGTGTCGAGTCCCCTCACGGCGTCCGGCCGCGTGCGCGGACGCGTGGTGGCAGTGCACGACCGCACCGATTCGTTCACCGACTACGTGCACCGCGACCGCGACGCGGTGTACGCCATCGTCGAGGCCGACCTGGCCCCGGGCACGACGCTCAGCGCCAGCGTCCAATACCAGCAGGACGATAGCCTCAACCATTACGGCGCGCCCTACGCGGCCGATGGCAGCGATCTGGGCCTGCCCCGCTCGTCGTTCTGGGGCGACGTCAATTACCGCCTGGTGCGCGACTATACGATCTACAGCGCCGGCCTGACCCAGCGGCTCGGGGGCGAATGGAAGCTCAAGGCCAGCTATTCCTGGCAGAAGATGCTGAACAATATCGACAACTTCAACAGCTTCAGCGGCAGCCTGAACCCGGTCACGGGCGGCGGCCTGTCGATCAGCCGCATCCGCCAGAGCACCTCGGTCATGCATGTCGATACGGCGGACGTGTATGCGTCCGGTCCCTTCGCCGTCCTGGGGCGCAAGCACGAGCTGGCGCTGGGCGTGAACGGCGCGGTGTACCGGGACGAAGCCACCGGCACCGGCTCGACCGCGGCGGTCCCGATCAATCTCTATACCTTCGACCCGACCGGGCAGGGCCCGGTGGGTAACGGCAATCCGAGCCGGTCGAAGTCGAAGACGACCAACCTCGGCCTGTATGGCGTGGCGCGCTGGAACCTGGCCGATTCGCTCAAGCTGATCACGGGCGTGCGCAGCAGCGACTACAAGGCGGAGAATATCGTGACCGGCAGGGTGGCGCCGAAGGAATCGGGCGAAATCACGCCGTATGCGGGGCTGGTGCTCGACCTGGACGCGCAGTATTCCGCCTACCTGAGCTACTCGGACATCTTCAATCCGCAGTCGATCCGCAGCATCGACGGCAGCGTGCTCGACCCGGTGGTCGGCGCCAACTACGAGGCGGGCATCAAGGGCGAACTGCTGAACAAGCGCCTCAATGTCTCGGCCGCCGTGTTCCGCCTGGAGCAGTCGAACCTGTCGGTGCGCGACGATTCCGTTCCGAACGATCCGGGCAATGCCTGCGGCGGCATCTGCTACACCGCTGCCGGCGAAGTGGTGAGCCAGGGCGTGGACCTCGGCGTCAATGGCAGGGTGGGCGCGAACCTGAACCTCGCCGGCGGCTATACCTATGTCGATGCCGAGTACAAGGCCGGCCCCCAGCAGGGCCAGCGCTACGGCGCCGAGCAGCCGCAGCACAGCGTGCGCCTGGCCGCCAACTACCGGCTGCCCGACAGCGCGTGGTCGTTCGGCGGCAACCTGGCGGGAACCAGCAAGATCCGTCGCACGGGCGGCGCCGGCGCCGCTGCGTGGACGATCCGCCAGGGCACCCTGGTGCTGCTGGGCGTGAATGCGAAAGTCCAGATCACCCCGCACACCCATGTCCTGCTGGCCATCAGCAACCTGACTGACCGCAGCTACCGCAGCCTTTACCTGCTGAACCATTCGCCGTATGGCGAGCCGCGCAGGTTCTCGGTCAACCTGAAACACACCTTCTGATCCAGGGCGGCTGCCGGCGAAGCTGCGCGTCTCGACGCATCATTGCAGCGCGAAAGCGCGTACGGCGCCGCCCCGCGTCAACGCTGCGGCGCCGGCCGGTGCTGCAGCCGGCCTGTGATCCAGCTTGAACAGGCTGACGACGGCCGACAGGGCTTGCGCTTCGTTCTGCAACGAGGCTGCGGCGCTGGCGGCCTGCTCGACCAGGGCAGCGTTCTGCTGCGTCGCCTGGTCCATGTCGCCGACGGCCCCGTTGACCGAGGCGAGGCCGACGCTTTGCTCCTGGCTGGCGTGGCTGATCCTGGCCATGATCTCGGTCACGCGTTTCACGCTGCCGACGATCTCTTCCATGGTGGTGCCGGCCGCATCGACCAGGTGCGCACCGGCGTCGACGCGCTCGACCGAATCCTTGATCAGCGATTTGATGTCGTTGGCCGCCAGTGCCGAGCGCTGCGCCAGGCTGCGTACCTCGGTGGCGACCACGGCAAAACCGCGTCCCTGCTCACCGGCCCGGGCGGCTTCGACCGCCGCATTCAGCGCGAGGATATTGGTCTGGAATGCGATGCTGTCGATGACGCCGATGATGTCGACGATCTTCTTCGACGATTCGTTGATCGACGCCATCGTCTCGACGACTTGCGACACCACGACGCCGCCGCGCACCGCCACGTCCGACGCCGACGCGGCCAGCAGGCTGGCCTGGCGCGCGTCATCGGCATTCTGCGACACGGTGACCGTCAGTTCTTCCAGCGCCGCTGCCGTTTCTTCCAGGGCGCCCGCCTGGCGCTCGGTACGCGACGACAGGTCGAGGTTGCCGGCAGCGATTTCACGCGACGCCGTGGCCATGGTGTCGGTACCGGTGCGCACCTGGCCGACGATGTGGATCAGGCTGTCCCGCATGCCTTTCATGGCAAACAGCAGGCTGGACGCGTCCTTGTCGGCGGTGTCGATGGTCACGGCCAGGTCGCCCTCGGCGATGCGCTTCACGATCGAGACGGCATCATCCGGCTGGCCACCCAGCTGGCGCAGCAGGCCACGCCCGATATACCAGGCGCTGGCGGCGCCGGCGCCGATCGAGATGGCGCACAGCACGACCATCCAGGCCAGGAAGCTGCTCGACAGGGCGCGTGCGCCGGCCGTCGCATCCTGGCTCATTCTTTCTTCGAGGTCGATCAGCGTGTTGACCGAGGCCAGCCAGTCGACAAAGGCCGGTGCGAGCTGGCCCGTCAGCAGGCTGGCCGCTTCCGGCACCCTGTCCTGGGCGCGCAGGGCAACCACCTGCGCGATCAGCGGCTGCACGCGGCGCTCGACTGCCTTGATGGCGGCCAGGGCAGCCTTTTCCTCCGCCGTTACGGCGCCGGCGAACAGCGCGTCGAGCGGGCCGGCCGCGCGCTGGTAGTTGTCGTCGAGCGTCTTGATCCTGTCGACCTGCGCCTGCAAGGCGGCAGCGTCGGTGGCGAGCACGACGTCACGCACGGCAATCGCGCGGTCGTGCACGCTGCCACGGAAATTAATCGCGTGGCGCTGTTTGACATTGTTCACGTCGTTGACGATGTTCAGCGTGTGGTCGATGCTGCCGACCCGGCTGATTGCAAGGCTGGCCAGGACGATCATCAGCGCAAACGTGATGCCGAAGCCCAGGGCCAGTCGCGCGCCGATGGTGTGTGTTGAGTTACGCATGGATGCCTTTGAATATTGTCAGCTGGTGGGCCGGAAAGTGCTGCCTTGGTAAGGCGTGACATTATTTCATCCAATGTTTATCTGTGGAAATAGTATTTGTTAAATCCATCGATAGCGGTTCCCTTGACTGCCTTCCGGTAGACGGATTGGAGAGCGCGAAAGCGCACGCCCATATACCCGGGATGTTTCCAGCTATGCGCCGCGGCATATAAGGTTGCAATCCCTGCACGATATGATCGGTCAATAATCCCTACCGGCCCCGTGATGACCACTTCCTACCCGCGCGACCTGACCGGCTACGGCCGCAACCCACCCCATGCCCGCTGGCCAGGCAACGCCCGCATCGCCCTGCAATTCGTCCTGAACTACGAAGAGGGAGCCGAGAACTGCGTGCTGCATGGTGACCCGGCCTCGGAAACCTTCCTGTCCGAGATCGTCGGCGCCGCTGCCTTCCCGATGCGGCACATGAGCATGGAGTCGCTGTACGAATACGGTGCGCGCGCCGGCCTGTGGCGCCTGCTGCGCCTGTTCGAGGCGCGCGGCCTGCCATTGACCGTGTTCGGGGTGGCGCAGGCGCTGCAGCGCCATCCCGACGCGGTCGCCGCCTTCCGCGAACTGGGCCACGAAGTCGCCTGCCACGGCCTGCGCTGGATCTCGTACCAGCACATGGACGAAGCCACCGAGCGCGCGCATATGCAGGAAGCGGTGGCGATCATGCGCGACCTCACCGGTGCGGCGCCGCTCGGCTGGTACACGGGCCGCGACTCGCCCAACACGCGCCGCCTGGTGGTCGAGCACGGCGGCTTCGCCTACGATGCCGACCACTACGGCGACGATTTGCCGTTCTGGCACTGCGTCGACCTTGCGGACGGGACCAGCGTCCCGCACCTGGTGGTGCCGTACACGCTCGACACCAACGACATGCGCTTCGCCACGGCGCAGGGTTTCAATTCCGGCACCCAGTTCTTCGACTACCTGAAGGATGCCTTCGACGTGCTGTATGCCGAAGGCGATCCGGCCGGACTCGACCGGCCCAAGATGCTGTCGATCGGGCTGCATTGCCGCCTGGCGGGGCGGCCCGGCAGGAGCGCGGCGCTGGCGCGGTTCCTCGATTACGCGCTGGCACACGAGCAGGTATGGATTGCGCGCCGGATCGATATCGCCAACCACTGGAAAACGGTGCATCCTTATCGGCAACGCGACACCGGCTGATATTCGATATGAGATATATCTAACATATCAAAGTGAACATAAGAGAGCAGGCCCCGGGTGGTAGCCTTTCGCCCTTGGCCGACAGGTAAACGACACCATGAGCGAACCGATCCGATATTTCTACCGTGGCGAGCTGCGCGAATTGCGCGACGCCCGCCCGACCCAGACCATCCTGCAGCACCTGCGGGAGGATCTGCGCTGCACCGGTACGAAGGAAGGCTGCGCCGAGGGCGACTGCGGCGCCTGCACGGTGGTGGTCGGCTCGCTGGAGAACGGCGCGCTGGCGCTGAAAGCCATCAACGCCTGCATCGGGTTCACGCCCACGCTCGACGGCAAGGCGCTGTTTACGGTCGAGGACCTGGCCGCGCCCGACGGCACGCTGCACCCGGTGCAGCAGGCGCTGGTCGAATGCCACGGCTCCCAGTGCGGCTTCTGCACGCCGGGTTTCGCGATGTCGCTGTGGGGCATGTACCTCAAGCAGGAGGGCAGGACGCCGTCGCGCTGCCAGATCGACGATGCGCTGTCGGGCAACCTGTGCCGCTGCACCGGCTACCGGCCGATCATCGACGCCGCCCAGCGCATGGGCGAGCTGGCGCCGGTCGGCTTCGACCGCGCCGCCCTGGCCGAACGCCTGCGCCTGCTCCAGCGCAGCCACGGTTTCACGTACGCCGCCCACGGCCAGCGCTTCCATGCACCGCGCACGGTCGACGAACTCGCGCTGCTGCGTGGGGCGCACCCGGACGCCGTGATGCTGGCCGGGTCGACCGATGTCGGCCTGTGGGTGACCAAGGGCATGCGCGAACTGAACGACGTGATCTGGCTGGGCCAGGTCGACGCGCTCAAGCGCGTGCAGGAACACGGCGGCATGCTGGAAATCGGCGCCGGCGTGTCGCTGCAGGACGCCTACGCGGCCATCTGCGCGCATTATCCGGCCGAATTGTCCGAGCTGTGGCAGCGCTTCGCTTCGCTTCCGGTCCGCAACGCCGGCACGCTGGGCGGCAACGTCGCCAACGGTTCGCCGATCGGCGACTCGATGCCGTGGATGATCGCGCTGGGCAGCCAGGTGGTGCTGGGAAGCGTGCAGGGCATGCGCGTGCTGGCGCTGGAGGATTTTTACCTCGGCTACCAGCAAAAGGATATGCGGCCCGGCGAGTTCGTGCAAGCGGTGCGCGTGCCGCTGCCGCGCGCGGGCGTGCGTTTCCGGACCTACAAACTGGCCAAGCGCTTCGACCAGGACATCTCGGCGGTGTGCGCGGCGTTTGCCATCACCCTCGATGGCGACACCGTCGTCGATGCGCGCATCGCTTTCGGGGGCATGGCCGCCACGCCGAAACGCGCGGCGCAGGCCGAGGCGGCGCTGCGCGGCCAGCCGTGGGTCGAGTCCACGCTGCGCAGCGCGATGGCGGCGCTGGGCCAGGACTATGCGCCGCTGTCCGACATGCGCGCGTCCAGCAGCTACCGGATGCGCGGCGCGCAAAACCTGCTGCGCCGCTTCTGGTTCGAGACCCGCGTCGACGATCCGCTGCCGCCCGCGGCGGTCAATGCCTTTGCGGGCGCGTGAGAGGACTGCCATGAACGACACCGCGATGAATCCGGCCGCCGCCTGGGCCGAAGTGGGCCGCGCGCGCAAGCACGAATCGGCCGAGCTGCACGTGCGCGGCAGCGCGACCTATACCGACGACATCCGCGAGGCGGCCGGCACACTGCATGCGGCCCTCGGCCTGTCGGCGCGCGCGCATGCGCACATCCGCGCGCTCGACCTGGAAGCGGTTCGCGCCAGCCGCGGCGTGGTGGCGGTGCTGACCTGCGCCGACATCCCGGGCCTGAACGACTGCGGCCCGATCATCCACGACGATCCGATCCTGGCCGACGGCCTGGTCCAGTACGTGGGCCAGCCGGTCTTCATCGTGGTCGCCGACAGCCATGACAATGCGCGCCGCGCCGCGCGGCTCGGCGTGGTCGCGTACGACGACCTGCCGGCGATCCTGACGCCGCAGGCGGCGCGCGCCGCCGGGTCGTACGTGCTGCCGCCGATGCGCCTGGCGCGCGGCGACGCGCAGGCGGCGTTCGAACGGGCCGTGCACGTGGTGCGCGGCGAGCTGCACGTGGGCGGCCAGGAACAGTTCTACCTCGAAGGCCAGATCGCCTATGCGATCCCTGGCGAAGACCGCGGCATGCACGTGTACTGCTCGACCCAGCACCCGAGCGAGATGCAGCACGTGGTCGCGCATGCGCTCGGCCTGCATTCGCACCACGTGACGGTCGAGTGCCGCCGCATGGGCGGCGGCTTTGGCGGCAAGGAGTCGCAGTCGGCGCTGTGGGCGGCGGCGGCGGCCATCGCCGCCGTGCGGACCGGGCGTCCGGTCAAGCTGCGCGCCGACCGTGACGACGACATGCTCGTCACCGGCAAGCGTCACTGCTTCCACTACGAATACGCAGTCGGCCATGACGAGGAGGGCCGCATCCTGGCCGCGCGGGTCGACATGGTCACGCGCGCCGGCTATTCGGCCGATCTGTCGGGACCCGTGGCCACGCGCGCCGTCTGCCACTTCGACAACGCGTATTACCTGTCCGACGTCGACATCCGCGCCGCCTGCGGCAAGACCAACACCCAGTCGAATACCGCGTTTCGCGGCTTCGGCGGCCCGCAGGGCGCGATCGCCATCGAGTATGTGCTCGACGAGATCGCGCGCAACCTGGGGCGCGACCCGCTCGACATCCGGCGCCTGAATTTCTACGGCAAGCTCGATCGCAACGTCACGCCGTACGGCCAGCAGATCGTCGACAACGTGCTGCCCGAACTGGTGGACGAACTGGAGGCCGGTAGCGACTACCGCGCCCGGCGCGCCGCGATCGACGCCTACAACCGCGCCAGTCCGGTGCTGAAGAAAGGCCTGGCGCTCACGCCGCTCAAGTTCGGGATCGCCTTCAATGTCACCCACCTGAACCAGGCCGGCGCACTGGTGCACGTGTACGTGGACGGCTCGATCCTGGTGAACCACGGCGGCACCGAGATGGGGCAGGGCATCAACACCAAGGTGATGCAGGTGGTGGCGCACGAACTGGGCGTCGACATCGAACGGGTGCGCGCCACGGCGACCCACACCGGCAAGGTCGCCAATACGTCGGCCACCGCCGCCTCGACCGGCGCCGACCTGAATGGCATGGCGGCCCAGGATGCGGCGCGCACCATCCGCCAGCGCCTGGCCGATTTCGCCGCGCACCAGTACGGCGGCGCGGCCAGCGAGGTGCGCTTTGCCGGCGGCAGCGTGTTCGTGGGCGGCATGGCGCTGCCGTTCGAGGAAGTCGTGGCCAAGGCCTACCTGGCGCGGGTGCAGCTATGGAGCGACGGTTTTTACGCGACCCCGGGCCTGCACTGGGATCCGAAGACCATGAACGGCCGCCCGTTTTCCTACTTCGCCTACGGCGCGGCGGTGTCCGAAGTGGTGGTCGACACGCTCACCGGCGAATGGAAGCTGCTGCGCGTGGACGCGCTGTACGACGCCGGCCGTTCGCTCAACCCGGCGATCGACATCGGCCAGGTCGAAGGCGCCTTCATCCAGGGCATGGGCTGGCTCACCACCGAAGAACTGTGGTGGAACGCGGCCGGAAAACTGATGACCCACGCGCCGTCGACCTACAAGATCCCGGGCGTGTCCGACTGCCCGCAGGACTTCCGCGTGCGCCTGTTCGACAACGCCAATGTCGAAGACAGCATCCACCGCTCGAAGGCGGTCGGCGAGCCGCCGCTGCTGCTGCCGTTCTCGGTGTTCTTCGCGATCCGCGATGCCATCTCGGCGACCGGCGAGCACCGCGTCAATCCGCCGCTGCGCGCGCCCGCGACCTGCGAGGCAATCCTCGACGCCATCGATGCCGTCGCAGCTGCACAGACATCATGAACGACGACTGGCTGGGCGCTGCCGCGGACGGCGCGCCGTCCGTGCTGGTCACGGTGGCGGCGATCAAGGGCTCCGCGCCGCGTGAGGCGGGCGCGAAGATGCTGGTGCGCCTCGATGACTTCGACGGCACCGTCGGCGGCGGCCACCTCGAGCAGCGCGCCATCGAGATCGCGCGCGCCATGCTGCAGGGCGGTGCTGCCGGCGGCATCGAACGCTTCCCGCTCGGACCGGCGCTGGGCCAGTGCTGCGGCGGCGTCGCCTGGCTCGCCTTCGAACGCTGCGACGCCGGCCAGCTGGCGCTGCTGCGAACGCGCCGCCATGTTGACACCTGGCGCATCGCCGCGCTCGACGGCGCCGCCGCATGGGCCTTGTTCGACGCCGACGGGCGCGTCGCTGGCCGTGGCGAGACGCCGCCATTCGAGCGCAGCGGCGGCACGCGCGTGCTGGAGCAGGGCGGCCGGCGCTGGCTGGTCGACCCGATCCTGGCGCCGCGCCACCACCTGGTGCTGTTCGGCGCCGGCCACGTGGGCGCCGCCCTCGTGCGTGCGCTCGGCCCGTTGCCGTGCCGCGTGACCTGGGTCGACCAGCGCGACGCCCTGTTCCCGCACGACGTGCCGGCCAATGTCACGATCGAGCCGACCGACACCCCGGAGGCGGCAGTCGACCATGCCGCACCGGGCGCGAGCTTCCTGGTGATGACCCACAGCCATGCGCTCGACTTGCGCCTGTGCCAGGCGATCCTGGCGCGCCCCGACGCCGGCTGGTTCGGCCTGATCGGCTCGAGCACCAAACGCGGCCAGTTCGAGGCGCGCCTGCGCGAGCGCGGCGTCGATGCCGCGCGCCTGGCCGCCATGGTGTGCCCGGTGGGCCTGCCCGGCATCGATGGCAAGGCGCCCGCGATCATCGCCGCCTCCGTGGCGGCGCAGCTTCTGGCAGTATGGGAAGCTGCCACTCACGAACCCCATTCTGGAATTGATTGATGTCCACCGCAACACCCACATTGCAAGCCTACCGCGCCAGCCTGCTGCACTTTCGCGCCGACCCGGCGTTTGACGACGCGGCCGCGCTGTGGCACGAAGACGGCCTGCTGGTCGTCGAAGACGGCCGCGTGAAAGCCGCGGGCGACCATGCGGCACTGGTGTCGACGCTGCCACCCGGCCTGGCGCCAGTCGACTACCGCGGCAAGGTGATCGTCCCCGGCTTCATCGACACCCACCTGCATTACCCGCAAACCGACATGATCGCCTCGCCCGCGCCGGGCCTGTTGCCGTGGCTCGAGACGTACACCTTCCCGACCGAACGCCAGTTCGGCGATCCGCTGCATGCGCGCGCGACCGCCGAATTCTTCCTCGACGAGCTGCTGCGCTGCGGGACCACCACCGCGATGGTGTACTGCACCGTGCATCCGGAGTCGGTCGACGCCTTCTTCGAGGCCAGCGCAGCGCGCAACCTGCGCATGGTGGCCGGCAAGGTGCTGATGGACCGGAACTGCCCGGATTTCCTGCGCGACGTCGAGGGCGATCTGGGACAAAGCGAAGCGCTGATCGGCAAGTGGCACAAGCGCGGCCGCGCGCTGTACGCGATCACGCCGCGCTTCGCCCCGACCTCCACCGACATCCAGCTGCGCCTGACCGGCGAACTGGCGGCGCGCCACCCGGACACCTTCATCCAGACCCACGTGTCCGAGAACCAGGACGAGTGCCGCTGGGTGGGGGAGCTGTTCCCGCAGGCGCGCAGCTACCTGGACGTGTATGACCAGGTGGGACTGATGCGCCCGCGCGCGCTGTTCGGCCACTGCATCTGGCTCGACGACGACGACTTCGCGCGCATGACCGCCACCGGGTCGGCAGCCGCCGTATGCCCGACCTCGAACCTGTTCCTGGGCAGCGGCCTGTTCGACTTCGCGCGCGCCGACGCCGCGAAGACGCTGCTCTCGCTCGGCACCGACGTCGGCGCTGGCACGTCGTTCTCGCTGCTGCAGACGATGAACGAAGCCTACAAGGTGGCGCGCCTGAAAGGCAGCTACCTGCCGGCGCTGCGCATGTTCTACCTCGCCACGCTGGGCGCGGCGCGCAGCATGCGCCTCGACGATACGATCGGCGGTTTCGCACCCGGCCTGGAAGCCGACTTCGTGGTGCTCGACCCGCAGGCCACGCCGCTGCTGGCGCGCAGGACGGGTAACTGCGACGGGCTCGAAGAGCTGCTGTTCGCGCTGGCGCTGCTGGGCGACGACCGCACCGTGATGGCGACCTATTCGGCGGGCCAGGAAGTGCATCGCCGGTAAACACGTTGCGGCCACGAACCGCGTGGGGTGGACGGGTTCCCGTCCACGCGTCCAGGCGGCGCGTGAACGGCCTGCCGTTCGATCTGCGAATGCCGCTTGAACGCGTGGACGGACAAGCCGTCCACCCCACGCGGATTCCAGTGGCCGCAATGTTGCCAACCCAGTATGAAGCAGGTATCGTTGCGCGACCGTTTGTTGCGCGCCCGTTTGTTGCGCCCGTTTGTTGCGCGATCTTTTTGTTGCGCGATCCTTTTCGCTAGAAAGCACCTCATGCACACCACATTGACCGGCAGCGCCCTGCTGGCGCTCGCAGTCGCCACGACCCTGGCCAGCGCCCCGGCCCTGGCCAAGGGCCCGTCCGCCGCCGCCAACGAAGCCGCCACCGCGCGGCATTACGCCGCGCTGGTCGAAGGCGACACGCCGAAGCTGGCCGAGCTGACCCTGTTCTTCACGCAAATGCCGAAGGGCGGCGACCTGCACCACCACTATTCGGGATCGGTCTACGCCGAGAAATACGTCGACTTCGTCGACCGGCAGGGCTATTGCATCAACAAGGAAACCTACCGCATCGAGACCGACAAGGCGCTGGTGGAGCGCGAGCGCGCGCGGCCGGCCGCGCAGCGCGTCTGCCTGTCGGGGGCCGACGTGCATGCCAGCGAAGACATCTGGCGCGAAGTGGCCAAGCGCTGGTCGAACAAGGATTTCCATAACCACACCAACCTGCAGCCGGCGCCGGACCAGCGCTTCTTCCAGACCTTCGGCTACTTCGGCCCGGTCGCCAACGGCAACCTGCGCGAAGGCCTGCAGGAGATCAAGGCGCGCGCCATCGCCGAGAATGTCGGCTACATCGAAACGATGTTCCTGCTGGCGCCATTCGTCGCCAACGCCGACTTCGACAGCGCGGCCTGGAACAACCTGGATGACGACCGGGCGCTCGACGCGCAACTGGCGGCGCAGCTGGCCGCGCTGGACAAGGACGCCGCCTTCACCACATCCGTCGACGCTTTCGTCGCCGGGATTGCCGCCGCCTCGGAAGGCATCGACGACGAACGCTTCACCATGCGCTACCAGAACTACGTGCTGCGCCTGCTGAACCCGTCGCAGGTGTTCTCGTCGCTGGTGTCGAGCTTCCGCGCGGCGCAGAAGGGCGGCCGCATCGTCGGCGTGAACATCGTCGGCCAGGAAAGCACCCACGTCGCGATGCGCGACTATGCGCTGCACATGAAGATGTTCCGCTTCATGAAAACGCGCTTCCCGGACGTGAAGGTGGCCATGCACGCGGGCGAGCTGGCGCTGGGCGACGTGCCGCCGGAAGGCCTGAAGTTCCACATCGACGGCGCGCTGACCGTTGCCGGCGCCGACCGCATCGGCCATGGCCTGGACCTGGCGCACGAGGCGAATGCCCCGGCCATCATCGAGACCATGCGCAAGAAGGACATCCCGGTCGAGATCAACCTGACTTCGAACGCCTTCATCAGCGGCGTGTCCGGCGCCAACCACCCGCTCAACCTGTACCGCAAGTACGGGGTGCCTTTCGTGATCTCGACCGACGACGCCGGCGTGACCCGCCATACGCTGTCGCACGAGTATGTACAGTTCGCCAGCCAGTTCAAGCCGAGCTATGCCGAGATGAAAAAAACCTCGTACAACAGCATCCGCTATGCCTTCCTCTCCGTGGCAGAAAAGCAACGGCTGACCCGTCAGCTGGATAGCCGGTATGCCGATTTCGAAGCCCGCATCGCCGCGCTGGGCGCGCAAGTGGCCCGCAGCAAATAAAGTGTGTCACACATGGCCCGGCGCGCGCCGGGTCATCTTCCTGTCATAAAATCTTTGTGACTTTTCGGACGTTTGTTGCTCCACAAGTAACAGATGTCGCCTTCTCGCTACAGAATTCTTCGCCCGACCCCGCCTTTGGCTGAATTTTTATCAAAAAAATTTCGCTGAAGAATGCCACGCATATAATTCCGCCATGTCATATTTCGGACGATTTTCGCCCGCTTGTGTCTCACTATGACAACAGAATCGCGGTGATTTATATCTGAAACCTCTGAATGTCGAAGCCAAATCGAATTTGTCGGTGAAATGACAACTGATGCATATTGGCATCGACAGCAACATTCAGCAGTATTCAAATCGCATCACATCACCTCACCGCGTCACTTTGTTGAAATATTGCATCGATACAATCGCAGCCGCTTGTCGGCTGAAGTCGCCGGCCACAAAAGCAAAAACAACGAATGCAGTAAGCAGGGGAGGACGCCCGTCGGGTGTCCAACAATAATTGAAGTTCTTTTTGGGGTAACCAATGATCACTCAACAACAGATCCGGCTGACCAAGTTGGCGCTGGCTTTGTCGGTTGCGTTGGCGGCATCGCCGTCGTTCGCACAGAACACCACTTCGGCTATCGGTGGCCGCATCTCGAATGCAGCCGGCCAGCCGTCGTCGGGCGCGCAGGTGCAGATCCTGCACGTCGAATCGGGTTCTGTCAGCAATGTTGTCACTGATGCGGAAGGCCGCTACACCGCACGCGGCCTGCGCGTGGGTGGTCCTTACACGATTACCATCACCAAGGATGGCATCACCGAGCGTCGCGACAACGTCTTCGTCGAACTGGCCCAGACCGCGACCGTCGATGCGACCGTTGGCATCCAGACCGTGACCGTGGCCGGCTCGGCCACCCGCTCGGAGATCTTCTCGGGCAACAACATGGGCTCGGGTACCTCGATCAGCGCCACCCAGCTGCAGACCCAGGCGTCGATCAACCGCAACCTGCAGGATTATGCCCGCGCCGACCCGCGCGTGTCGCAGACCGACAAGGACCGCGGCGAAATCTCGGTGGCCGGCCAGAACTCGCGCTACAACTCGATGACCATCGACGGCGTCGCGATCAACGACACCTTCGGCCTGGAATCGAACGGCAGCCCGACCGCGCGCCAGCCGATCTCGATCGAAGCGATCCAGTCGGTGCAGGTCAACGTCGCTAACTACGACGTCACCCAGAAGGGCTACACCGGCGCCAACATCAACGCCGTGACCAAGTCGGGTACCAATACCTACAAGGGTGGCGTGTTCTACGTGTTCCGCAACGACACCATGTCGGGCGACCGCTACAACCCGGTCACCGACGTCTATACCGACGCGCCGAAGTCGAAGGAAACCACCAAGGGTATCTGGGCATCGGGTCCGCTGATCCAGGACAAGCTGTTCATCTTCGCGCTGGCTGAAAACTTCGAGAGTACCCGCTCGAGCCCGGACTTCGGCGCGATCGGTTCCGGCGCCGGTACCACCGTCGGCATCACCCAGTCGGCCATCGCCGAAGCCCAGCGCATCGCCCAGAGCCGTTACGGCGCCGACATCGGCACCTCGGCCGTACCGACCGGCTCGATGCTGACCTCGAAAGAGCGCATGGTGAAGTTCGACTGGAACATCAGCGACGACCACCGCGCCAACCTGCGCTACGCCAAGACCGAGCAGGGCGAACCGTTCTATCCAGGCTTCGGCAACTCGAGCGTCGGCCTGTCGTCGAGCTTCTACAACCAGGGCAAGTCGATCGAGACCGTGGTCGCCCAGGTGTTCTCGGACTGGACCCCGAACTTCTCGACCGAGTTCAAGTTCTCGACCCGCGACTATGAATCGGTCCCGGTCAACACGACCCAGATGCCATCGATCGGCCTGCAGTTCAGCGGTCCATTGCCTGCCGGCGCCCCGAGCGGCCTGTCGAGCGGCAACCGCACCCTGAACTTCGGTACCGAATTCAGCCGCCACAACAACGTGCTGCGCAACGACACCAAGGACATGTACGCCGGCGCCAACTGGATCGTGGGCGACCACGAACTGAAATTCGGCGTCGACCAGACCAAGAACAAGGTCTACAACGCCTTCCTGCAAGGTATCTTCGGTTCGTACACCTTCGGTTGCCTGCAGTCGAACGACGCCAATTTCTACAGCTTCGGCGCACTGCCGAGCTGCGCGAACGCGACCAGTGACCAGATCGAACGCGCAGTGCTGGAAAACTTCCAGAACGGCCGTCCGCTGAACTACAGCGTGCAGCGCGCGCTGCCGGGCAATACGCTGGACAACGCGATCGCCCAGTTCGAGACCAAGAACACCGGCCTGTTCCTGCAAGATACCTGGAACGTCAACGACCAGCTGACCCTGACCTACGGCGTGCGTTACGACCGTAACGATGTCGGCGGCCGTCCGCTGGCCAATGCTGCTGCTGCCCAGCCACTGGTGGCAGGCAATGCCGCCACCGGCGCGCGCCAGTCCGGCGGCTTCGGTCTGGACAACACCCAGACCATCGACGGCACCGACCTGGTCCAGCCACGCTTCGGCTTCAACTACCGCTTCGACAAGTCGCCACGTCCAACCCAGTTGCGCGGTGGTTTCGGCCTGTTCCAGGGCGCCGCAGCGACCGTGTGGATGTCGAACCCGTTCTCGAACCCGGGTGTCGCTACTGCGACGATCAGCTGCTCGGCCACCACGACGCCGGCTTGCCCGACCACCGGTGGCCTGACCAGCCTCGATCCGAACGCCCAACCAACGGTGGCCAGCGCAATTCCTGCCGCAAACGTCGACTTTATCGATCCGGCGTTCCGCCAGCCATCGATCTGGAAGACCAACCTGGCATTCGATACCGAACTGCCATGGTATGGCCTGGTATTCAGCGCCGAAGCGCTGTTCACCAAGAACAAGAACGGTATCTACTATGAAAACCTGAACGTCGGCGCGGCCACCCGCACCGGTTCCGATGGTCGCCAGCTGTTCTGGAATGCCGCCGGCCTGGACCCGGCCAACTACAGCGTGTCGAACAATGCTGCCAACGTCATCAGCGGCCGCGGTGCCTCGACCCGTGCACTGAATAACCGCAGCTTCAACAATGCGCTGGTGGCGCGCGATACCGACAAGGGCGACGCGAAAGTGCTGACCATGTCGCTGTCGCAGCCAATGACCAAGGGCCTCGGCTGGTCGGTGTCGTACACCTACACCGATGCCACCGAAGTCTCGCCGCTGACCTCGTCGACCTCGAGCTCGAACTGGGGTGGCCGTTCGGTGTTCAACCCGAACGAAGAAGTCAACGCAACCTCGAGCTACGCCATCAAGAACCGTGTGAACGCGTTGCTGAACTTCCAGAAGAAGTTCTTCGACAACTACAACACCCGTTTCGGCGTGTTCTACGAAGGTCGTGAAGGCCGTCCGTACAGCTGGACGTACTACAACGACATGAACGGCGATGGCCTGCAGGGCAATGACCTGATGTACATCCCGACTGCCTTCGGTTCGGGCGAAGTGGTGTTCCGTGGCGATACCGCGACCAGCACCGCCAACGAGCAGCGTTTCTGGGACGTGGTCAACGCCAACAAGGGCCTGCGCAAGGCTGCCGGTGGTGTGGTGTCGCGTAACAACAGCACCTCGGAATGGGTCAACACCTTCGACCTGCGCATCAGCCAGGAAATCCCGGGGATCTTCGCCCGCAACAAGGCGACCTTCACGCTGGACTTCATGAACTTCGGCAACCTGCTGAACAAGAAGTGGGGCCGTACTGAAGAAGTCGGCTTCAATTCGGGTTCGGGCGTTGGCGGCGGTAACGCACGCAGCTTCGTGGATGTTGCCGGTATCGATGCACAAGGTCGCTACGTCTACGTCGTGCGCAATGACGTCGAGCGTCAAGACCTGAAGCAGTCGAAGGGCGAGTCGCAGTGGGCCATCCAGGCTACCCTGAAGTACGAGTTCTAAGCAGCAAAGAACTGCTAGCATGAGCTAGTCTGAACGGCCGGTGGCGACACCGGCCGTTCGCATTTTCCCCGTATTCCCGTAAAGGTATTTCATGACCGACTTGCAGCCCACCGTGCGCCGCGCATGCGCCACCCTGTCATCCCTCACCATCGCACTGCTGCTGGCCGGCTGCGTCAGCGCCCCGCAGGGTCCGGTGACCCTGAACCTGGTGTCGCTGAACGATTTCCACGGCAACCTGGAACCGAGCCGCTATGTGCTCAAGGGCGCCGACGGCAAGGAAGAAGTCATGCGCGCCGGCGGCGCCGAGGCGGTGGCGGCGGCGCTGCAGGCCTGGCGCAAGGAAGACAAGGAGTTGCTGCTGGTCTCGACCGGCGACATCGTCGGCGCCAGCCCTGCGCTGTCCTCGATGTGGGCCGACGAGCCGACCATCGAGGTGATGAACATGCTGAACCTGCGCGCCAGCGCGGTCGGCAACCACGAATTCGATGGCGGCCGCAAGGAACTGCTGCGCCAGCAGCACGGCGGCTGCGATTCGCCGCATCCGAGCAAGGCCTGCAAGTTCACGCCCGATTTCAAGGGCGCCAGTTTCACCTACCTGGGCGCCAACGTGATCGACAAGGCGACCGGCACGCCACTGATCCCCGGCTATACGATCGAAACCGTCAAGGGGATCAAGGTCGGCCTGGTCGGCGTGGTGCTGCGCGACACCCCGAACATGGTGGTCGCGTCCGGCATCGCCGGCCTGCAGTTCGGCGATGAAGCCGAGGCCATCAACAATGCGCTGCCGGCCATGCGCGCCGCCGGCGCCAAGGTGATCGTGGCCCTCGTGCACCAGGGCGGCCGCACCGTCGAGTCGCCGCTGCAGGCCGGTTGCAGCAAGCTGCAGGGCGAGATCGTCGATGTCACCAAACGGATCGATCCGTCGGTCAAGCTGGTGCTGACCGGCCACTCGCACCAGGGTTACCTGTGCGATGTCGATGGCAAGGCTGTTACCCAGGCCGACACCGCCGGCCACCTGCTGACCCGTGTATCGATGCAGGTCGAACCCGCCACCGGCGCGGTCTCGGACCTGAAGGTGAACAATATCGTGATGAAGCCGGGCGCCTACCCGGCCGATCCGAAGATGAACGCCTTCATCGCCCAGGTCAAGGAGCGCAGCCAGGCTGCCCTGACGCGCCCGATCGCCAAGGTGGCCGGTGCGCCGCTGCTGCGCAAGACCAATGACGCCGGCGAATCGGTGCTGGGCAGCCTGATCGCCGACGCGGCGCTCGCATCGGTGCGCAGCCAGGGCGCGCAGCTGGCCTTCATGAACAATGGCGGCGTGCGCCGCGACCTGGAAGCCAATCCGGATGGGACCGTCACGTTCGGCCAGGCCCAGGTGGTGCTTCCGTTCGGCAATACCACGGTCATCATGGACCTGACCGGTGCCCAGATCCGCCGCCTGCTGGAACGCCAGTGGCCGGACGGCACCGATTCGAACAGCTCGGTGATGCAGGTTTCCCAGGGCTTCAGCTACGCCTGGGACCCGAAGCGTCCGAGCGGCAGCCGCATCGTGCCGGGCAGCCTCAAGCTCGATGGCAAGCCGATGGAAGATGGCGCGACCTACCGCATCGCCACCAATAATTTCCTGGCCGAAGGCAGCGACGGCTATCCGGAATTCGGCCAGGGCACGGCGCGCGTCGACACTGGCATGCGCGACCTGGACGGCTTCATCGCTTACCTGAAGCAGCGCGAAGAGCAGGGCGCCGCACTGGCGGCGCCGGCGCCGCGCATCATCAAGGTCAACTGATTCAATACAAGGAAGAACCATGAAAAAACTCGCATGCGCACTGGCGCTGGCCGCAGCCTTCGCCACCGTGGCCGCGCCCGAGGCCGCCGCCTGGGGCCGCGACGGCCACCGCGCCATCGGCGCCATCGCCGACCGCCTGCTGGCCGGCACCAACGCCCAGAAGGAAATCATGCTGCTGCTGCAGCCGGGCGAATCGCTGGCCTCGATGGCCAGCTGGGCCGACTGCGTCAAGGGCACCTATTGCGGCCCGCAGACGCCGGAAATGGTCGCCTATGTGGAAGCCAATCCGCGCCACAGCGAATACCACTACACGAATGTGCCGTTCCAGCTCGACCATTACCATGAGCATGGCGTGGGCACGAGCGATGTCGACATCGTGCAGACGCTGCAGCAATGCATCGCGGTGCTGCAGGGGAAGACCGACCCGGCGCTGAATCCGCACAAGTTCACCAAGCGCCAGGCCCTGATCCTGCTGACGCACTTCGCCGGCGACATCCACCAGCCGCTGCACGTCGGTTCGGCGTTTGTTTCCAAGGACGGCAAGTTCGTGGTGCCGAAGAACCGCGCCGAGATCGACGATGCGCTGGTGTTCGACTCGCGCGGCGGCAACAACCTGCTGCTGGACGACGTCCGCCTGGGTGAACTCTCGGGCAAGCTGATCCCGCCTGCAGGATCGGGCAACACGCCGGTGGTGATCAAGGAAGGCGTGCCGAAGGCGCTGACCAAGCCGTTCCACGCCTACTGGGACAGCACCACGGTCGATTACGCTTTCCGCCGCGTGCAGACGCGCACGCCGGAACAGTTTGCGCAGGTGGCGATCGACGGCAATCCGCAGATCGCCAAGGCCAAGGGCGACGTGTCGACCTGGCCGGTGCAGTGGGTCGAGGACGGCCTGGTCTCGGCCAAGCTGGCGTATGCCGACGTGGTGCCGGGCAAGCTCACGCCGCAGACGGGCAAGAAGGGCGAGACCTATTACACCTTCGCGCTGGAAGTGCCGGACAATTATCCGGTGCCGAGTTCGGCGATCGCGAAGACCCAGCTGGTCAAGGGCGGGTACAACCTGGCGGCGATGCTGCAGGCGATCTGGCCGTAAGTCGTTAGCAGCAAGACCGTCGTACCCGGACGAACGTCGCGCTCGGCGGGTACCCAAGTCCGCTGCATAGCGCAGGCAAGTCCGTCGTACCCGCGAAGGCGGGTCCCCAAGTCCGCTGCATAGCGCAGACGTGAGCGTTTGGCCGACAAACTTGGGTACCCGCCTTCGCGGGTACGACGTGCGATGGGCGCGGGGCGTGGTTGACGTTAGAATCTGGTCAACCTGTGACCCACCCGAGACCCCATGACTCCCATCCAGAAGGCTGCCGGTACAGCCTGCCTGTTGTTCTGCCTCACTCCCCACGCTCACGCCCAGTCAGCCGGCCAGGCCAGCCTGCCCTTGTGGGAAGTCGGCCTCGGCGCCGCCGCCCTGAGTGCGCCGGCCTATCCCGGCGCTGATGATCGCACCTCGCGCCTGCTCCCCGTTCCTTTCCTCCTGTACCGCGGCGAAGTGCTGCGCGCCGACCAGTCGGGGATCGGGGCGCGCCTGTTCAGGTCTGACCGGCTCGAGTTCGACGTCGGCCTGGCCGGCGCGCTGCCGTCCGATTCGGATGACGTGACCGTGCGCGACGGCATGCCCGACCTGGGCGCGCTGTTCGAGTTCGGGCCGCGCCTGAAAATCCGCGTGGCCGATCTTTCCCCGAACAGCCGCCTGCGCGCCGAACTGCCGGTGCGTGCGGTGATCGAGGCGCGCGGTGGCCTGCGCCGCCAGGGCTGGACGGTCGAGCCGAAGCTGGCCTACGAGGTGCGCGGCGAGCGCGGCCTGTGGAGCGCCGAGGCGAATGCCTCGGTGGTGGTGGGCGACAGCCGCATCAACCGCTATTTCTATGAGGTCGCGCCGCAGTACGCAAGCGCCGCGCGTCCGGCCTATGCGGCCGATTCAGGACTGATCCTGAGCCGCGTCGGCCTGTTCGCCACGCGCCAGCTCAATCCCGACGTGCGCCTGTTCGGCTTCGTGCGCTATGAATCGTACGCCGGCAGCGCCAACCGCGACAGCCCGCTGCACCTGCGCAGCAGCGGCACCTCGGCCGGCATCGGCTTCGCCTGGACGCTGGCGCGTTCGGGCCGGCGTGCGGCGGGCTACGAGCCGATCGATCCGGTCACGCCATAAAAAAAGCGCCGGGAGAGCCGGCGCTTTTTTTCTGATACTGCTGAATGATCGTGGGGTGGACGGCTTGTCCGTCCACGCGTACTGCTGAATGATCGTGGGGTGGACGGCTTGTCCGTCCACGCGTTCAACCCGACGCCGCACTGTGGCAGCGCGTGAAGTGGCTGGACGCATGGACGGCGGCGCCGTCCACCCCACATGCCTGT
>Ga0265797_10004118_pt1 | contig 22543 bp, 24 predicted proteins | sample P2T30metagenome_FD_192433 | JGI IMG/M metagenome (GOLD analysis project Ga0265797, IMG submission 192433) | Plant litter microbial communities from East Loma Ridge, Irvine, California - P2 T30 | ecosystem: Environmental > Terrestrial > Plant litter > Unclassified | place: USA: California... | reverse complement strand
TTGGAGGGTGGGAGGGTTATGCCGAGCGAGTGGGTGGACGTTCTGAAGAGGTAGGTGATGCGGATACTACGGGGGGGCCGTGACTAAGCTACCATGTGAACGCTTGCTGTTTTGTGATGTAGTTTTCTGTTTGTGATTCTTTCTCTGCTGCGTTGTGTTGGTCTATGCTATCTTATGATTCCAATTATGTCATCTTGACACATGGTCGTGTATAACCGTACTTATACACGGTGAATAGGCAAAGCACAGAGAAGAAAATGTGAACTACAAAGCACACTGGATACCCATCTCCGAACCTCAATGTCAGCAAAAACAAAACTGGGCAATTCATATCCTTCACATGTGGAAGGGTATCCTCACTGCAAGAACTAACCAAACATACTCAAGAGAGAGAGAGACCGAAACGTAGATGTGTAAGCACACTGATCAATTCCGACGGACCCAAGTAGACGGGATTTACAAGGAACCCATTCCAACCCATCAACAAGCCAACAAATATCAGCCTCCACAGGTTTCTATTTGTGAACGTTACGCAGCCAGCTATTACGGAGGTTTCGAGAGCAAGGGGCTGACGATGTACTTGAAGGTCGGCCTGCGGAAAGCTGCCCATCCTGCGAAGAACCAGCTATGCGCGGAGACCGTTGTACTTGCAGTGCAGCAACCGACTGTCCTACTGCTATGCTCGCCTACATGCGGAGAAGCGAGCACCGGTGCGGGCACAAAAAGCCCCCTTACCAGCAGCAGCTCCATGGTCTTTTTGTTTCACCACATAAGAGTTGGGAAGAACTACGAGGGACGGACATATAATGGCAGTCATGTTTACGTTTACCGTACTGACGCTTCTACCATGTTCGATTAACGATAAGTGACGATGGTCAAGCAGTAAGTTGAGCCGATGGGCATCCCGCAAGCAAATTTTCCTGGCTGGGAATGCTTCACTGGAAGAAAAAAAGCGTTTCAGTTGAGTTGGGGACCTGCAGATGGGATGTGGCAGAGGTGAGTGTTACTCTCTGCTGTATGACCGTTAAATCGCGCTACATGCCACGATGATGACAATAAGCTTTCAGATCACGATCAAGTGAGATAGATGCCTCCATAATGGAAAGCACAAGCGCATTCGACATCAAGATGACATCGCGATGAAGAATGCCGACCGCCAGTCTCTGCTTTATAGCGTGCTAATGAAGATTGTTGATCAGTGCTGATCGATAAGGAAAAATTCTGCTACACTTTGTATCAGGAGCCTGCGCGTCAGCGCCTGAGTTGCCTTGTTAGTCCCCGATGTTCCGATACAGGTCTGACACGTTCGGCCACGGAAGCAGCTAACGATGATGGACAAAGATATATGCCAGAGATGGTTATGGCCGTAAGATGATCCGGGGAATCCCCAACAGAATGGTCTCACTAAGCCAGGTTGTGTTGTCTATCATTTATGGTGGAAGTGCCACATCCGGAGATGGGGTGGGGTTAGGTGAATGTCAATCGATAGCGACAATGCTGCCGGTGGGATACACATGTCTGAGCTTGAGCATCCGGTAACATATCGTGGAGGTTTTATCGCTGGACACGTGTATGTATCTTGGGATCGATGTTAGTTCGCAATATGGCAGTCTTGGCGGTAGATGACTCCTGTCCTGTAAACCGTTAGGTTGCGAATGTCTCCGATGCAGACCATACTTGTTTGCTACACAGAAGCAACGAGTTATTTCTGTTCAGTGGAAACTATTGTTTCATCTCTCAATATGCCGCAGACCATGTCATTGGCTATATATCGTACGTTATAGGGACGCGTGGTTGTCGGTATTGCCGTTGCCGGCGATTCTGTCGGTGCCTTACTTCCAACTCTTCAAGCCTCGTGATACGATGCCATGCGATTTTGCTGACTTACATCATCACATCCCAGCAGCGGAACTCTGCAACACAAAACGCCGCACTGTCTCCGAATGCAGCCCTACCGGACATATAGGCCGCAGGTCCACAGTTGCTTGCACGTCGGCGCAACGGCGGCACGTTTTGACTTGGTTCGGCAGCGTTTGATTACTGGGTTCGGCAATGTCCCAAGATCGCAGTGTCGTGATTGATGTCGCCTTGTTGTGAAATCAGAGAAGGGGGTGTCGGGCCGATATAGGTGTATTGGTTGCGTGTACCAGGTGGACCCTTGCCAGCGAGCTCATGACTCAGGTACCATCTGCTGGAGAACCACCGAAGAACGAAAAGTGGAAACCTCACAGACGAATGCCGGACCAGCGATGATGCAAAGACAACGGGAAGGGTGCTAGCAGCATGCAAATTGATTCATCAAGTGTGTTAAGCGAGCTGTGGTGAGCCTGTCTTGTCGACTTGGAGTGTTGGAGAGTTGGAGAAGCGACGTTGGAGTCGAAAGTATGCTGGCACATGTCGGGTGACGTGGGCAGAAGTCACTCAAGTCAAAGTCAACTTAGTAAAAGGTTCCGAAGTATCGACGTGATGCAGTCACATCCCTTGTGAATCATTTGAGATGTTAATTGTCATAGTCTTGTAGGAACATGCGATGGTGGCTCTCATGTCGCAGACCATGTGCGTCGCCTTGAAACCCCGTGCTGATCGTTGTCGACTGGAAATGGCAATGGTACGCTGGCGAGGTATGTAGACGCGTGGTAGAGACATGGTAGGGACATACTGCGCGACGCCGGACCGAATAAAGCAATGATAGTATAGCTGCAAGGCCGGCTGGTGCCGGTCCTACTCGAATACCCGCGGAAAAATGACAATCGTTCCTCTGTCTTTCCCTAAGCAGCCGTGTTCCCGAACGATCGTCACGAAGCAGAACAGCGGTGACCTATTTCGACGCTTCAGAATGGTTACTTGAGCACAAGTTGCAACCTAGCGAGATGCGGATCGTACCGGCGAGGTGGAGCTATGAGTGCTGAAACGACTTATTGATAATGGGGAAACGGTACGCCAGTCAGACGAGTGTGTTTTCTCACGTTGGAACGCTGGACGTCATGATCCTGGAGATCGCCAGTGTCCAATGCAGGAGAACTAGGGATTGGACAAAGTGCGACAGTGTTGCGGCGGAGACGGGAATTGTTCCATCCATTCACGAGCAAACCACCGCTGTCATCTTGCACGAAAAGAAGCTCTTGGCCCGGAGAGCAAAGGTCGAATAGAAGCACCGTGAGCGGTTGCGCAGTGTCCAGGGTGACGTGCTGATCAAACCAGAATTTCGTCATTGGTCATGGCACGGTGCGGAGTCAAGCGCACACGAGATCTCAGGGTCCCTGGTGCTGACACGATGGAAAGTGAGCGACTGGAGCCCTGCAAAATAAAAAAGAGGCGCATCGAGGCCGCCCTCACGACATGTCTTGAGTGTGCCGCAAGTTTGGCGCTGTGCATGCTGGTGGTGCCAACGGGCGTGGATTGGTTCGCAACGGCAATGTACGAATACCATGGGAGCAAAAGTGGCAGGCCAGCGCCGCCGCCGCAGGGTCCTCTTAGCCGATCTTATATATTTCTGGCTCGCATGCTCGACGAAACGGAATGCAGACAAAGAGAGATCAGCGACCAAGCCCAACATGAGCGGCTGGTGATGTGCGCATGGACAGCATGACCCGCAATCTGTCGGTCTGTAACGCGTTGACCTGTACGCTATTGCCTGCTGTGCTGGACGGCGAGGGGCGGTGGGTCGGGGGCGGATATTAAGAGTGTTGTGTGTTGTGATATTAGGAGTGGTGTGGTTGTAGGAGGGGAGGGAAAACTGAGGCTGCGAGAGAGCGCAAGACGACGCCGTTGGATGATGCAGGCACCATCATGGCGACTTCCTTCTCACGTCGTCGGGGGCGAGGGGGGCACGCCATTGGTGGTTGACGGAACCCACGGCAGTGTTCAGTGATGTCAGCCGCCCGCCTCGAGGAGCCGTGCTCGTTGTGCGGTGGGACGTGGCAGAATGGGGCAATTGATCAGCTCTCCCATGTCTCACAGCTGCTGGCGACGTCATGCACCGCTTTCAGCCTTCTCACGCCTCTACCTCGCCGGGGCGCTGCAATCGCAACAGCTCCTCTTCACAACCCACGCACTTGTCTGATTCACGGCATACACACGGTCCAGCTTGCCCTTGCACTTTACGGAATACATTCGCCAACGCGCCCCAGTTTCCTTGGGCGAATTCCTGGCAATAGTTGTTCGGCCATCGCAGCGCTAATTGACCGCTTCTAATCATCCGCGCCTCTGGTGGGTGCTCTGCCCTTGCCGATCAACACAAAGCTCCAACACAAAGCTCCCACAAAGCTTAGGTGCAAGCGTGGGAACAAGTCGAAAAAGGCTGTCTTGTCGAGAGTCTGTCGAGAGTCATTCGAGGGCGCTATCGAACTACTTTGCCGCCGCCACCCCGAGCATCTCTGCTAGGCGTCAGAGTTCCGACCTTCCTCTACGCATTCCACGCTACACGGGCAGGGATCCTCGTCTCGGGAGACCCTGAAGCATTATCTGGCTTAGCGCAGACAGGGGCCCACCCACTCTAACATCCTTCCACATCAACCGTGTGGCTTTATCTTGGCCTGAACCCACCTACGGCATACTCTTGCCGACGCTCGCCCACCTGGCTCCATCCCTAAACCTACACTCTGAGAGCCGCACTATACTGTCTCGTGCAATGAACCCGCAGATTCTCATCACCTCCCATCCGTCTACTTCTACGCAAGACGACCGCCGCCAGTCCTACCCCGACGACATGTCGACTTCCTCATCCAACTCTTCCATCAGCGACACGGAGATGAAAAACGACCCCACACTACAGACCAGGCCCCGTCTAGGGAGCAGGAAATCCAGCGGCACCATCATAATACCCCGCGACAGCCCCAATGTCGAGATGAAGGAGGAGGAGGAGGAGTACGATGACGGCGATGCGCGGACCATGAGCCCTCGCCGGAGTAGCGAAGAAATCGAGAAGATGGGCCAGGATGCTCGGCAAGCTCTGATAGAGTAAGTGACTCAACCCTGCACCACCACGCACGACGTGTCGACGCTGCGAAGACCATCGGCCAACCTCGCTGTTGCTGTTGTTGTCGTCGTCTTCGTCATCGTCGTCGCTCGTTGCGCCATGGCTTCTTGGTTACTCTTTTGTCGTTTGTGTTTCGCGTTTTGACTTATTGTCCCAGTCCATATCAAGCTAACCGTTTTGCTAGACAAGCCAAAGCTCTGCAAGCCAGTCTGATGCAGATTGTTGATCGCGTCGAGGTTGTCAAGAACGAGCATGAAAAGCTCGAGGGCGGCAACAAGTTCCTGCAATCGTACGTACCTCAACCATCTGCTCCGCAACCTGTGACTAACACTGAGTAGATATATTGGCGAGCTCATGCAAACGAGCAAGCTCACCTCTGCGGGCGCTGGAAAAGCGTCCAAAGTCAAGGGCAAGGGCAGAATCATCAAATAACAATCAGTGCTCGTGCTCATCCCTACCGGCGCAGTGAGCTTACACCAAGTCGGTGTTCCACCCAGGCCCCGACTCATCATGGACGCCACTCGTCTCTCGAACCCTCACTACCACGCAATCATGATGGTCTACTGCCTCACATACTGACCACCATGGCATCCTTCCAACACACGAACACGTACGCACGTTGAAACCGCGTTTATGAGCATCTGCATAGCGGCACAGGATTGGGACCCGGCGTTCGTCATTACACTTCGATTCAGCAAACAGCTTCTGTCTTACCACCCTTTCGACAACCATATGAGCTCGGCTTGGCTCAGCTCAGTGTTGTCGCAGCTCCATTTTGCGAATATACCACGGCACATTGCGCCCTCGACCATTGGTTCTTTTACAACAACTTTTGCACTTTTACCCGATTAGTTCACGGGGGTCATGGCGACTACGGTGTTACGGGAGTTTTTCTTTTCTTTCCAATTCGATTCTATGCCATGGCAGGATTCTGTTCGGTACCCAACCTCGTTCGTTTTTTTCTCGGTACAGATGCAAGATTTGACGGAAGCTTTGACTTGCATGTCTTCCAGCCTATAGCTGAAGTATCGGGGCCTTTGTGTCGATACTCGGCGCTATGTAAGGCTTTGTTTTATTTGACGGAGAAAATTAGAAGTAGCATAGCTTGCATGAGCGAATGAGCATGTTTTCGCGACTGCACACAAGGAGCACAGAACGAAGCACAAACTTGTCAATCATGTTTGGTCCTTGCTTGTTTCCCGCCGCCCAACATGTCCATCGTGATGATGCCAATTCACGATACAGATTACAGCTCCATGACTGCATGTGTGTCAGTGCATGTCTGCCCAATCTAGCATTGAAACAGGCAGGACCCTGCATGCCCATGCCAGATACGGTGACCAGATGACCCGTCCAACAGGCTCCAACGACGGAACACGCGCAAGGCTGCCGTGTGGCAGATGCAAGAAAAACTGTTTTGTCAGGACCCGCACCGAGAATGCCCCTCTTCGGTACGTACCTTGCTCGCAACAGCAAAGCACGCAAGACAAGGAAGCGTGACAGCCGTCGCACTAAGAAAACCACGCAAACCAGTTGACACGACGCCCGCCCGCTACGTTACGCCCGCCCCTTTGGATCTCGGACGTGCTTGTCTCCGCTCCTTGTCCTCTCTGTCGATTGCACGAGTGCCGACAATCAACCTTGTCTCATCACATCAACTTGCAGCGACTCATGAACAAGTCATATTTTATTTTTGCACTTGGTGACTGTGGCCACCTTAGTGCATTCGGCGACACGATACAGTATACACGCAAAAGCCCCTAGTGTGCACTTTGCGAGGTTCCGACGTGTCAAACATCTCATGTGCCCCGGTGTCCACCGTGTGCCAAGATCACTCACTACACTAACCCTTCGTACAGCAACACTACCGGCTCGTAGCTGCTCGTAGTCTTGCAGCCCGGGGCATCGGTAATGCAGGTTCATGATGCGCCTGTACATATGCGCAGACATGCCACATGCCATCTCCACTTTCCTTTCCGTGCGAGTTCTGACCATGTGTGGCACACAACTTTGCCGACTTGTTACCGGCCGGAGGAAGCCAGGTGGAGAGGACCTGGAAATAAGGATTCTCACCTTGTATACAGAACTTTGCTGAACTCGGCTCTTGGTCCGCTCTCTCTCACATCTCTGATTGGAGCGGAGACACTTGGGTGGAGGGAAGGTTCAAAATGGGAGATTAAAGATATCGGAAAGTAATGATTCGTGGGGGCGAAATTGGCCGCGCTTGGGAGGAAGCAGAGAGAGGGGTTCCGCGAGATTGAGTTGTAGGAAGCGACGTTAGTGTTGGGTATTGCGATTGACAAGCTCCTGGATGAGCTGAAGCCAAATATAGGCCATCGCGCTTAATGGATGTACACGGTAACAGTGCGCGGTTGTTCAGCTTCTGTACCAGTGCGGTGAGCGGGAGATAGGAGACGATCTTCACCACCCCACCAGCATGACTTCTTCACGTCTGCCCGATCTTCTACTAACTTTTAGACGTTACAACAAGAAAGAACACGTACACACCGGCTCCTGTATGCGTACGCTTCATGAATTCGTCATGTAGCCTGGAAATCCTGGTACGGGGAACATGGAGAATACCTTGACATGGTCAATATTGGGTTTCACTCTCATCTAGCATCCCCGCTTCACGTTCAAGACGTCAAGTCTCGTCGATGCCTGAACCATGCAATCACACCAAAGCAAAGAGTACGGATATAACTACTTGTAGTCGTTGCAAACCTTATCTCCGCAATGGGCGTACTGCGCATGTGGACGTCTCCGTCATTACTCTGTCTACTCGGAGCATGGTGGTTTCAATCTCGCATGGGGGTTTCAGGTTCGCGTGGTAAGCATGCAGCATAGCCAACCTAGCCAGAGTATGTACTCTCGCTCATCGAGCATTGGAGTGAGGCGGAACGCGAAACACTCATGTAGGCGACAGCGTCAAGGATACCGTGTTGGACAGCCCTCGGCATTGCGTCACTGCCAACTCCAACGCCTGGCCCAAGCTCAAGCTGTTTTCCTAACAAAACTGAACGCGACGACTCCCGTGTAGCGACAGACGACGCGTAGTGAAGCGGTGACTTGTCTTGCAGCAGGCCAATCGTTCCTGACCGTTTCCATCTAGATCGAGATCGCGTCGCTGAGTAGGAGCTCGTAGCTACCCCACCATGCACGGCATCCTCGAGCTCTCGCTGCAGCTCCTCAACTCGTTTAGCCCGGCCAATCTTGGTACGCGCGCCTCATTCATCAGCCACTTTGCTTCGTTTTAGCTTCGAGCAACACTTACTGATTGCGAATAGGTCAATCTGGAGCCCAGGTGCCCCTTCAAGGCGAACACAGCACAGCCACACCAACAACAAAGTCGTCTGGGATTCCGGACTATTTTGTAACAGATGACGGACATTTCCAAGGCCCTACCCAAACTGGCGCTGCACCGTTCCTTGCACAGACAAATCTAGCACCTTTTGCTGGTGTGTCGTACATACCCAATACGCCTCTGGAAACCCAGATCCCCATTGTTGGTAATGCGGACAACAAGAACATCTTCCAGAGCCTGGCAAACATCAGCCCTTACTTCCCTAATCCCAGAGGTTTCGGCGTGAACGAATACTCCATACCGCCTGGCACCAACGTAACATGGCTGAACATGGTTCATCGCCATGGGAGTCGGTACCCCGAGGTTAGTGGTGAAGCGGCAGAGAGGACTCTAGGAAAGAAGCTTTCAGATGCTGCCGGCAAGTTCACTGGCCATGGACCACTCTCTTTTCTCAACGATTGGAAGTTCCTGCTCGGCGCCGAGATCCTAGTCCCTAATGGCAAGCAAGAGCTGTTTACTTCTGGTACCCTGCACTATTACCAATACGGTCACCTGTATCCCAACAATGGAAGCAAGGTCGTTGTTCGGAGTACAACGCAACGACGCATGACAGAGTCGGCAGAGTACTTCCTTGCGGGCTTCTTTGGTTTAGGTTGGTCGCAAAATGCGACGCTTGAGTTGGCCATTGAGGCGCCTGGTTTCAACAACACGCTTGCTGGGTACAAGCAATGTAATCATTCAAGCTGGCCTATGGCTCGGGAGGGTCTTATGGAGTGGATTGGCGTATATCTTCACGACGCTCATCAAAGGTTTAGGAGCAACCTTACTGGTGATCTTGACTGGACAATCAGTGATACATACAACGCTCAAGCTCTATGTTCGTATGAAACCGTCTCGCTCGGTTTCTCCCACTGGTGCGGTCTCTTTACGTACGAAGAGTGGGAGGGCTACGAGTATGCTCTGGACCTTTCATTCCAGGCCGGTACAGGGTTCGGCTCTTCTGTTGGCCGAGCTATTGGCGTCGGTATGTCTTGATAGCCTCCATTGTATTTCTCGCCTTGCTAACAACAGCCAGGCTACGTTGAAGAAGTCCTCGCTCGCATGCAACACCACGTCATCACTTCCCCTTCCGCTCAGATCAACATCACCCTTGATAACAACACCGTCACCTTTCCTATAGACCAAAACCTCAATCTGGACTTTAGCCATGACGCTGGCATTATAAGTATCCTCGTCGCGTTCGGCATCACGCAGTTTGCCGAAGTGCTCCCAACAACCCATATCAAAACGCCACGCGAGTTCATCCTCTCGCACCTCCAGCCCTTTGCTGGCCGTCTTGATATCGAAGTCATCAAAGCGCCTGCGCCTGTCAACCCCAATCGGTCGGACGAGAAGATTTACCTCGACGGACCGCCGACTAGCTACGTTCATTTCATACTTAACCAGAGGACTATTCCGCTGGGGCGGAGTCACAAGGAATGTGGTGATAGAGATGATGGGTGGTGCGACATGGAGACTTTCCTCAAGGTCATGCAGAAGCAGATTGAGCTTGCGGATTATGATTACGCTTGCTTTGGCGAGTATGAGGCTCCTGCATATGGAGAGGTTACGGATGGACGGCCGGTTAGGTAATGGAAAGGTTTTGGGAACGCGTCGCGATGACGGCGTTTGCTTTTTTTTCTGTTGCTATCTAATGAGATAATGATGGTTGATGCCAGGTGATAATACTGCGTCACGAAATACTAGATACTAGATGCACAAGAGTTGCTTAGGATAAGGTGTGTTGTCGTGCAGGACTTGTAGACGAACCGCTACCAGGCTACGACAGCGGTGACAAGAGACTATATAGTAGGGTTTCCTAGCATACTAGCCTAGATCAGCCCAATACAACCTATGACCTGAGAGCAGAGAGCAACGGGATATTCCTCCTTCCCTTAGAATAATGCCGGAAGCTCACTACCCTTCTTTAGCATCCTCGTCCATGTCCGAAGCCCCTTATAGTAATGGAGCGTACCTAATCATCCTCTGAGCCATCCTCTGAGCCATCCTCTGCGTCCATGTCCCATTCCTCTGAATCGTATACGTTTTCCGGAATCACTTCGTCTTCGTCTTGCACCCCAATGTAGCGCACCTCCTGAGGTGCCTTCGGCCGTCCCCATTGTGACCGATCAGCTGTATATACATGCTCGGCATCTAGCGCTCGACCTTCGAGGCGCAACTCAATGACACCCTCCCCCAGAAATGTAATGTAGGCGTGATTTAATTCACCATCTCCTCCAATAGTGTCGACATGGAAAGCATGTGTGTCCGCAAAATCTGGAATTTCGTCCAATTTTATCCAAAGCCCTTCATTTGGCTGATCCATAAGGTAACACTGTATTCCAAGGGCATTGCTGCGATTTCCATCGAAGGGCCTCAGGGCTCCTGGGCGGATCTCGATGGTTCCAACATCCCAATTATCGAATGCACCGAAGGAATGTCTGGGGAGCATGTCCTCGACGTAGAATCTGAGGTAATCGGATGAGAACATTACGTATGGGCCAGTGATATCGTCAAGTGGTATCTCCTCGCCCCTTCGTAGCCTTTCGCGAAGTGCTTCTGCTCTTCGCCTATAATGCGCAGCTCTATTCCTTTCCTCGGCGATTCTGACCGATTGATTATGTTCATCATCAGAATCCAGCTCTTCTTCTTGTGACCAAGTTAGATTCTGGCTAGGATTAGAGCTACTGCACCATACCTTTTTCCAGTTCGGGTAAGGGGTTTACTTGATGTTTAATCGGCGTATTGAATCGGAGACAGGTCCGGTGAATTTTGGCGATTAAGGTTTTGATGCGGAATCTAGAAAGAAGAAAGTACTTTGAACCTCTATATGTGCTGTTACAACGGGTGAAGAAACAAAAACGTGGCGGTGGCAAGCATGGATGTGACCTCTGTGAAAAGAGGATCTTCATTTACTCCCCGGTCGAACCCATTGGTCAGACCCATCGCGTTTCCGGGGAAATCCGCTTATTGGTCCTACCACCCGCACATGGCTTCAAAACGTTAACCATGAAAACGCGTTGTTGTATAAGGTGCGAAAGTAGTATCTGCCCGGAAAAGAAAACCATGAAATAACCGTCGATTGTTAGGGTGGTTACCTAGGTACCCAAGCTGTCGGATCCTAGAGACCAGGTGTATCCGCAATCCGGAAAACATATTTAACAGCACTTTGTTTCCCATCCTTTAGATCTTTCAGGGCCTGCTCCACGCCTTCCAGCCCCCCAGGCCTTACTTCGAACGGATGTCCGTCGAACGTTCCCGCCTGCAACGCTCTCGTGAACCAGCGACAAGTTACCAAACCCAGATCACTCGCATCAGCACCATGAGCGCCATTGTCCTGGTTATGAACAGTGCCGACCGATGTTTTCGTCTTGGTCTGCGAAGACCCAACGTCCCAGTCACTCGGCAGAACAAGATCGATTGATCCATCAGATGCGACGACCTCTGTCAACACCTTCTGACTGGGAAGCCCGATGCCAGGGTCAAGCCCGTGTCGCAATTCACCGTAGTTGCCTGCCTTGAGGTGTGCGCGAATCTTGCTTATCATTTCGTCAGCACCAATGCGGTAGTCAATGACAATATCGCCCTTGCTGCTATCGAGAAGCGTTTCGACGTAGTGCGAGCCCTTTCCTGCAATCGCGATGATGGGGTGAACGTTGCTGTTGCGTGCAAGCTTGATAGCAAAGGAGCCGACGGCCGAACTGGCGCCGTAAACCACAAAAGGTGTCGAAGTAGTTGCGGGATTCCAGGGAGTGGGGAGTTTGAGGTTGCGGAACACAGCTACGGCGGCGGTAAGGCTCGCGAGTGGTATCGTTGCAGCTTCTGTTAAGACACAAAGTTAATCATCTGCAACGCAGGGCTCCAAGGTGAAAGGGACGAGTATACCTTCAAAAGACTTTTCGGCAGGGATATGGAAAGTAGTCCAATCCCACGCAAGTGCATACTCTGCGTATGAACCTCCAGGCCCGCCCATTTCATGGAAAGCTGCGACGCGGTCTCCCTTCTGCTCCTTGCATTAGCATCTCTTCTCTCTGTCACAGTTTCTGGACTATGTACCTTGAACTCAACAACATCCTTGCCAACCTTTTCCACTATGCCCGCAATATCGTCGCCCTGGTTTACACCCCTCTTGCCCCTTGCCATTATTGAGTCGTCGTCAGGGCCATCGTAGCTAGCGGCGAATTCTGGTACTTTCCAGTCCTTGGGGTTGGAGCCGGAGACGACGACCTTGATGAGGACTTGCTTGGCGCTGGGTTCGGGGATGGGGGTATCAGACTCAATCTTGACCTTGACTCCTGAGCCAGGGCAGTTGACGAGATTCTTCATTGTGATGATGACGGTTTGAATCTGAGTTCGGTGAGATTTGGAAGACGTCTAACGTATCTAAGTACGGATTTCGAACGCAGCGAGGAACCGTACTGGTCCGTTTTCTAGGTAATAATTCCATCCTTTTATCATACAAGGTGTGCACGACGTCGCAATTGACATTTGCCGACTCCGTCGTTTCTGCGGCTGAATGTTACAAATGCAGGTGGTCTCTGACCACACTCTAACTCGAAGAAAACATGCGACACTCGACCGTACCTAGCTATATGGGGCCTAAGTGTAGCATTTCTCCTTCAATGGTGTAATGCCTACGTGCCTTCCCACGGAGTAGTCGACGGCAAGGCCCACTAGCGTGCGGAAGCGGAGTCTCGGATGGTTAGTTAGCTTGACATTTCGGACGGAGTGCACCGAACGCTGCAACGTCATGGTGCTTCCGATTTCTACCTAGAAACTTCCATTGCAAAAGGATGCAAGAATCTATGCTCCATCAAACGTCTAAGTTTACCAAAACGTTAAGAACTTGAAATCCGTAAAAGGACCAGACACGGTGTCGATCCTATTCATTCTCACTCACACACATACATTCGAACGACTGGGAAGAACGCTTATTTCATGCTATGCAGTCTTCAATTGCGACACTGCCACGATGCAACGCATCAAACCAATACTTTCGTAGCAAGTACCCATCCTTCGTGCTTCGCAAGTTCTCGCACGTCAAAAGTAAACACCACGTTGCCCCACTTCCATCTCTTCACTTCACGTCTTCATCTCCATTTCCATCTCCATCTCCAATTTCTCCAGATCCAAGTTTGGCGCCATCTTCTTCGCCCACCAAAGCGCTACCCAGCCTCTACTAGTATCCTTTAGTTTGATCGCCAGCTCCTGCTCTTGCTCCTGTTCGTCTGACTCCTGCTTGTATCGCTTCTCCATCTCTTGGCGCGTCATGCTGCGAAAGCTCGTATCGACCTTCTCACTGAAAGCCCCCGACGCCCAAACGCCAGGTACATATACTTCAGTCGTACGATGGAATTCAGGTCGCCGGCGGTGGTGCTCGGCAAGCGTGTGAGTAGCGTGTGGTAGTACTATTGCAGTGCGAGAGAGCGGCTGGAAAGGTGGAGGGTTGGCGACGTAAAGGTGTTCAGGCGACATAGTCACGGTATCTGATAAGCGAACCCGTTTGGGCAGTGGCGATGGCGAGGAGCATTGGCTGCCTGTCAAAGTGATGGCGCGAGGTCGCTTGAGGACTGGTTTAGGCATCGCGATGTTATGCTGGTAGTCCGGCAACGACGTGGCAAGCGTCTGCGCGATTGCTAGCAGTGGACACTCGAACTCGAACTGACGTACACCTGAAGGCTCTTGCGGTACAGGATATTGAAGCTGGCTGGTGGCAGGGGTTTGCGACGACGTTGAAAGTGAAGTGTCTACTGGCGGATTTGTTCGAGATGACTCCAGCTCTTCTTGTGTCATCTCTTTCTCAATAACCATCTTCAGCCATACCATCAGTAACCGCGCTTCTTCCTTCTCCTCATCAGTCGGTTCTCCTTCTTCCGCACCCTGGACGTATCTTAGACCCGGTACCCTAGTCAGCACAATCTTCTTCTTATCCCACACGTTCAATGCTTCTCTCAGCTTTGGAAGATCCTGGACTGGTGTGTTCTTGTCTTCAAGCAAGTCTTCGAACTTCTCTATGGTATTTGCCAATGCAATCTTGGCGGTACGCCAGGCCTTTCGAAGGACCTTGTGGGCGTCTGCTGTGTGGCGATCTTCTCCCCTTTTCTGGGACTTGAGCACTCCGCCACGCGCATCGAACTGTCCTTGTACAGATTGAATAGCGGCGATTTGTGAAGTTATTGTGCACGTCGGGCACAGCAATGGAGAGGCTGGCTTCGGTGCAAGAGCAGCAGCTTTAGCGTGGGTGCAGATGCTCGCGACGCAGACGGGCGCGGCGCCCTCAACTCGTACCATTTTGCGCGGCGTGAGGGTTGAGTGGAAGCGTTAAGCGTAAGTATGGCTGTGGCGAGAGATTGTTGCGATACTGTGCAGGACACCTGGGACCGTGCGTGACTGACCTGCGGTTCTATCTTGGACTGAAGGCAGCAAAGTGAAAGAGCGCATGCTGCCGCCTCGTGACGTCGCAATAACAGGTGAAGTAAAGGAGAAAATTGGGGAAGCTGTCGCAGTCTTCATGGCTCGGACGTAGACGTGTCCACGCTCCAGCATATCTCAGACAATATCTCTAGAACTTTTGGAAGCAGAATAAGGAGGTACCAGATGAGACAGCCCCACCTTGAACATCGTTCTATATACACACCTCAAACTTCATGAAACAGCCAGGAAAAAGGTCACATGTGGCGGAAGGGCGACAATCAGTGGCGAGATGAGAAAGAAGCAAAGAGCTATCTGAGAGTGATGTCATCGATACCTAGAAAAGCGTTCTGCAGTACCCAGGTATTGGTAGAGGGAAAGGTCCATCGAGTGAGTCGAATGATTGATAGTGAGTAGAAGTGCGTGGCCTTTGGTGAAGTTGAGGTACCGGGATGCAGGAAGTCCACGCGGGTTTTATGCATAGCTAAGCTTTCTTCAGTTCACACCAGAGGTACCCGCGACGACCACCATGCGCCGAAAGGATCAAGAAGTTAACTCACAACGTTCTGACCGGATCAAGACCTTGCTCGACTTTCCCACACGGCTTCGGTATGCTGCAGGCGATTGTCGCTATCATAGTACTGCACTGCTGAGCGTTGGTAGCAACAGAGAGTGCTGTCACTGCGCTTCGAACCACAACGCGCAATCCCGAGTTATGTGTTCGCCGAACACGATAGTATGATGCACAGCTAGGCCCGTGATACTACAGAACCTTGCTAAGTTTCGCTCATCACCGCCTACTCACATGGCCATCTCCAGGCACACCTATCAAGCACTTCTCTCACTTCTCTCAACAAATCGCATGGCTGCACATGTCTGTGTCTTCTCTTGCATCCTCAGCTATCGGCAAATAAGCCAAGTGCCGAACCGTCGTGTAAACAACATAGTCAATTACCGAAATGTGTCGGCTTGATCGGCGAGGCGACGTGGACCGTGTGAACATATACTACAAATAGTCGGTAATTGCTTCCTTGCGGAAAAACAAAAGTCAACTTGTAATGCATAATTCGAACGACATCAAGCGGGAGATGGCATGTTTGAGAGTCCTGTACGTAAGAAAGGAGTCTCCGAAAACTTAGAAAACGGTTCTCGTGAAGGATATGTTATGACATTAGCCAAGGCCGCGGCCCCGGGAGTCCGTGGACGCGAGGCTGGAAGGAAGCTGCGATCGCGCCACCACGAACGAGAGCATCATCTAAAGTGTGACACCAACATCGACGCCAAACACATTGCATCGTGTTTTCCGTCACTTTCGTTCCTTCTTTTTTCTGCTTGGAGAGATGTGTTGGTAATAGGACCGAAAGAGAAGACCAAATCGTGCTTTGGAGCCGGTGCAACTATCGTAGCGCCTTCTTAGGGCAATAATGGCAGACCATGCTATCGAAGAGCCACATGAAGACCATGGTACTGCTCCAAGTCTTCATTATGATGCCAGGACGAATTGCATACATAAGGATGTTCCGCGGCCTCCAACAATGGCAACCCCAGACATGGAGAAATCTTCGTGGCTGTCGTCATTGACGAATCATGGATCCAAGCCGCCGTTCATGCTCAAGGTCAGAAGCTCGGATGCATTCATCATTGGGACTATTTCCTTGGCTGTTTTTACTGTAAGTAGTCATTCCTAATATAGCTATCGCTTGGAGCTGACAAAAGAAGGACATGTTTCTGTATGGTGTCATTGTGCCTGTCATACCCTTCGCAATAGGTTCGCTTAGCCATATTGAAGACGCCCAAGTCCAGTACTGGGTCTCGGTACTCGTCGCCGTATATGGCGCTGCGCTTCTTGCATTCTCGCCCATTTGCGGGTGGCTTGCAGACCGCGGCTCGTCACGCCGAACTCCGCTTCTTCTGGGCTTGCTAGTCCTCTTGGGAGCTACCATCCTGCTAAACTTTGGCAACTCGATTGGCGGTCTCATCGTTGGAAGAATACTGCAGGGAGCATCAGCGGCTGTGGTATGGGTCGTCGGCCTCGCCTTGCTGGCTGACACAGTGCCTCAAGAGCGACTCGCAACAGCTACTGGGTGGCTGACTATAGGCGTTTCTCTTGGCATGCTCATATCCCCTATTTTGGGTGGCGTAGTCTACGACAAGGCTGGCTACAATGCTGTCTTTGGCATGTGCTATGCACTGGTTGGTTTGGACGTGGTTCTCCGGTTGCTGCTCGTGGAGAAGAAGGTTGCCGCGAGATGGGATACAAACGCTACGGGCCGCCCATCCGTCGACGAAAACGCATACTTAGACAAGACCATAACGCCGGTCATCGCTCCGGCAGATCAGGACCTTGACCAAGATGCTAGCAAGACCGTATTGCAGCAAGAAGCGTCGTTCGTCGAAACGCAGCAGAACAGTCCGCCTCGTCGACGTCTACGCGACCGTCTACCACCAGTCCTATCGCTCTTGTACTCCCGACGCCTACTCGCCTCACTGTTCTGCGCTCTTATTCAGGCCATGTTGTTGACAGCCTTCGACTCTGTTCTTACTATCCATGCCGCAAACACATTCAACTGGAATTCAACAGGCGCCGCACTCTTGTTCCTTCCGATCATCATTCCAAGCCTCCTCTCGCCGTTGTGGGGTTGGCTGAGCGATAAATACGGCGGACGCTATGTGGTTGTCGTAGGCTTCCTGTGTGGCTGTCCTCCCCTCGTCTGCCTCCGCTTCGTAGACGAGAACACAATGAAGGACAAGGTGTTGATATGCGCGTTGTTGGCTGTCACTGGATTGTTCGTAGGCATGACCTTTGCACCAGTCATGGCAGAGATATCCGCTGTTGCTGAGGCAAAAGAAAAGAAGATGATTGCAAATGGACGCCCAGGATTTGGCAAAGGTGGTGCGTTCGCGCAGGCTTATGCACTATACAACTGCGCATTCGCTGGAGGCTGCATGGTGGGACCCTTGCTGGCTGGATTTCTCGTGGAGGACAGTGGATGGGGCACGATGGCAGCGGTGCTGGGAGCGCTGTCTGCTGTCACCGCTGTACCAGGTTTTCTATGGCTGGGCGGATGGGTGCTAAGAAACAAGTGATTGCAGTCGTTAGAAGAGCCTGTCGGATTATTTGACTGGATATATTGACGTCCGTTGGTTGCACTCTGCGTGTGGTGCGACATGGTACCAACTGCCTCTGATTCGTCCCAACCTGCCGGCGTTACTCTTGTGGCCCGTAAGCCGCCACGCCACACCTTGATCGCACCTTCACGTCTCGACATCGCATCTCATCACTCCATCATACCTCCATCCTAGTTCGCTACCACGCCTGCGATACTGCACAAGTTCATCTAGGTAGATTGTTATGTCAGCTGCCGTTGGCATTCCCGGAAGCAGCGTCTTGCTTATCCCCGTCGTTCCTCGCCCCATGCGTTCAATCCAATCGACCCGCCACCCAACCAAATACAACCCTCGCTACTCTACCCTGTCGATACTTGCTGCACGCAATCAAACCCCTTTTGATACTCTATTCTCAGATGCTGCGCCAGCCGTGTGGTTGCACGAAAGGACCCTATTCGCGGCAGAGCTTCAGTGCGAGTCTTTCCCGAAAGAAGTGACAATGGAAACTGCCTTGGCGCCTTCGCTGCGCATCGGCAAAACCAATCTTTTGAGGATTTCCAGGGTGTTATGTCTCCGAGCTGCACTACGTCATGCAACCAGAGAAAAAAGTAGGAGAAACGCGCAGAGCGAACTGCCGACATCGCTCGTGACAGCTTTCCTCCGATGGCCTAGAATGATGCATGGAAAACTGCAACTGCATTGCCATGTCCTTGACCATACTACAGGTTCCCGCTAAATTAGCTTGTAAATCCTAGATCACCTGGCCTATACTACGCACTCTAGCTTCTGGGGTCGTCATACTCGGTCTGGGGTTTTCTGGTACCTAAATCTGCGACTGTCACTCTAAGCTTATGCCCGATCAATCACGTTGCGCGGTTGGAATGGCCTAATCCTATAACGTGTTTCAGGCTCTAGGCGACTACGCAAGTATGATTACTCTGCAGCAAGTCCGTCTTCTTCTCAAGACTTCTGCGAAAATGTAGAAGGTCACGCATCAGGAGAAAACACTCACGCCTAGAGTCTTGGGTCCACGATGCCCGTTTTCGCCGGAATCTGTGCGGGGTGTTACATCAGGTCTACGCGCGAAATACGTTCGCGTGAACGCGTCACATGCGCCACATCTACATACGGTGTGCTTAGCAAACAACCTCCTGACCGGATCGACATCTACGTAGCCTTCTATCCGTACTTCCGGGGTAAGGTTCGCTTCAACGGCGTCCAATTTGCCTTCCTTGTTAGGTCATAGGTCGCACGCCAGTTTACCTCCAAGAGAACTTGCTAAGCTGACTATGAGTATACCAAGAAAACTTGCTAATTTCACTATACGTATACCGCTCAGATCTGACAAGGTATATTTGCCAGTCATCCCTTGCTATAGCAGTTGCAACTCACCAGGTTAGCACTTGCAAGGGGCGCACGCGAACACCACCCTTACCAACTGTGGTTCCTATTCCAGTGACAGCCCATCTCAAGCGTAAACGTACTGCTCATTTACGCGCACCCCTTAACCTTTACCTTGGTTCACGACCGCCACATTTTCAGGGCCTTCGCTCTTACTCTTAGCTTCGTATACTACTCGACATCATGATTTTCAGCCGCGCACTTGTGGCTTTATCGCTATGCGCCAGCGCGATTGCAGCTCCCACGTAAGTGTTGTCTACGATGCGGCGGAATACGTCTTTCCACTTCCGGCTGAGGCGTGGCAACTCCCGCACTCACTACTCTTTCCCTAGCAAAGTTTGCTTCAAGCAGCTGCTGATATATTTCCAGTGAGAAACGTGGAGTCGACTTCGCTTGGGGGTCGGAAAAGATTCGTGGTGTCAACATTGGAGGATGGTTGGTCCTGGAACCGTAAGCTACCTTTGACTTCCGATAACTTGAGGATGTGTTACTAAGTATCTCCACACAGTTGGATCACGCCCTCGATCTTTGACGCAGCAAACCAGGGTCGTCCGGGGGATATAGTTGACGGTAAGGGTTTCCCGCAAGATGCGACAGGGTTAGAAGCTAATGCTTCACAGAGTTCACCTTGTGCGAGAAGCTTGGGCATGACGCAGCACTTAGTATCCTCCGCAACCACTGGGATACGTGGGTTAGATGGGAAGACTTCAACAAGATCAAACAGTCCGGCTTCAACATTGTTCGTATTCCTGTCGGCTTCTGGGCATACGACACGTTCGGTTCGGCTTATGTCAGCGGTGCAGCCGTCTACATCGACGCCGCTATTGATTGGTCGCGAAGCCTAGGGCTCAAGATCATCATTGACCTCCATGGCCTACCAGGCTCGCAGAACGGATTCGACAACTCCGGCCAACGGATGGACAAGCCCCGCTGGCAAGAAGGCGACACAGTCGCGCAGACTCTGCAGGTTCATCGGACCATCGCGCAAAAGTATGCGCAAGCACAGTATCAGGATGTCGTCGTTGGCATTGAGCTAGTCAACGAGCCTGCATTGTACAACGGTCTTAACCGGGACGTGCTTGCACAATTTTACCGCGATGGCTATGGCCAGATCAGAGAGGTTTCAGATACCCCAGTGATCCTTTCCGATGGTTTCACGCCACCAAACACTTGGAATGGTTTCCTCACCCCCGGGGATGCGAACGCGGTGAACGTTGCTATGGATCACCACGAATATCAAGTTTTTGACCCCACCCTCCTTCAAATGTCACCTTCCGGCCACGCATCATACGCCTGCAGTAACTCTGACACGTACAATGGCGCGGACAAATGGACTTTTGGTATGTGATCAGATGACCGAACTGTTTCTTAAAACTTGCTGACTTGCATTGCTTTTAGTTGGAGAGTGGACAGGAGCCATGACGTAAGACAGCCCTCACCTTTGTGACACGTGAGACCCCTACTGACACCGTACCAGAGATTGTGCAAAGTACCTCAACGGCTACGGCCGTGGCGCCCGTTACGACGGCACTCTCGCCGGCAGCTCCTACATTGGATCTTGCGCCTGGCAAAACAACCTCTCAACCTGGCCAGCTTCCTACAAGGACGACTCTCGACGTTACATTGAGGCCCAAATCCAAGCCTTTGAGTCCAAAACTCAGGGCTGGTTCTGGTGGAACTTTAAGACAGAGGGTGCGGCTGAGTGGGACGCTTTTCGACTCATCGACGCTGGTGTCTTTCCGCCGATCAGAAACGGGCAGGTGGAATACAAGTTCGGCACTATTTGTTAGGAGCAAACTGGGACGGTGATTTATCAGCCTCCAGGTAATTGGACAAAACCATGCATGGGTACAATCCTGGATAGGCGAGGGGCACATTTATGAGTAACGACTATGCACATTGTTCAGCTGATTGATGAGATATATGATAAATACTACATCTGCACATACATAGCGCTAGCTTCCAGAGCTGAAGTATTCTGCATCATGTGAGTAACGTGGGCAAAAGCAAGTAGGGCGAACCACCGGAAAACATGCCATCGCACGATGTGAGCCAACGGTCGCACCGCTTCCGAACAGTACGACGTTCCAGCTGAAAGACTTACCGCCAACGGATCACCTTATGCGAAATGCGCACAATGGAACCGCGCCAATGGATTCAGCTTCTCCACAGAAAAACAACGTTGTCGGCCCCAGTTGTTCCCCAGATTCCCAGCCAAAAGGCACCCCGTGCGAACCCACAACCAGGAAACCACACATATTCTCCCTACCGGCGTCAAAACTACTACCGAAAAGTCTTGGATAGTGTGCATATGGACTGTTTATTACGATAAGATCTGCAGGCCAAGCTTAGTGGCTGAATAGATTGGAGTGCGCGAGGAAGCTATATTGCAGTACAGTGCGGGGAAAAGTCTTGGATGCGTCCTATGCCAATACCACGCCAAGCGGGTGATTAGAACATGTGTGTTAACACACCATGCCGCCATTATGCATTACAAAAGGAAGCGCGCATCCTACTCTGCTTGCTGGCTACCTTTTCCAGTCGGTCCAGTCCAAAAACTTTTCCTGCGAAGAAGTCGGCTTGAAAGAACCTTGCCAAGATGGATACAAAACACCAACCTACCGTTGAGCCGACGGACGAGAAACCCGTGGCTGTGGCGCACTTGGAAGACAAGAGTGAGCTTGGTCCCGATAAGCATGCTGGCGCGGTGGACTATACCGGCGCGGAGGCGAAGACAGATCCGGAAGAGATTGCACTTGTACGGAAGATCGACTGGAGACTGATGGTAAGTTATAGTGGGAAAGATTGAATCGGAGCGAGAAGATGTGGTTGGCTAATGTGCATGGGGTACAGCCGACTTTATGCGTCATGTACTTCTTGAACTACGTTGACCGCAATGCTATTGCGCAAGCACGTCTGAACAATCTAGAGGAGGACTTGGGAATGTCTGGAGTTGAGTTCAACACTTGCGTTAGCATTCTCTTCGTGGGCTACGTCTTGATGCAGATCCCGTCGAGTGAGTATTTTTTGCACTGTCCGCGATTGATAGAAAGCTGATGTGTACAGATATGCTCATCACGAGGATAAGACCTGGTATTTACATGAGTACGTGGATGTTTGTCTGGGCCATTGTATCAGCTTGCACAGCGCTGGTGCAGAACTTTGGTGGACTGGTTGCATGCCGGTTCTTCCTGGGTATCACTGAGGCGCCCTTCTATCCTGGAGCTACGTACATGCTCTCCATCTTCTACACGCGGAAGGAAGTCGCAACACGTATTGCGCTGCTTTACTGCGCGCAAATC
>Ga0265797_10004117_pt1 | contig 22545 bp, 30 predicted proteins | sample P2T30metagenome_FD_192433 | JGI IMG/M metagenome (GOLD analysis project Ga0265797, IMG submission 192433) | Plant litter microbial communities from East Loma Ridge, Irvine, California - P2 T30 | ecosystem: Environmental > Terrestrial > Plant litter > Unclassified | place: USA: California... | reverse complement strand
TCTTCCGCAGTCAAGTCAAGGTCTACCGCCGCCTCCGCCTCTAGTATCTCCACCTCAGGGTGCTCTGTCACAGCATCATCCTCAGGTCCATCATGCTACGACGCCAGTGATGGGAAACCACAATGGGTACACTCAGGTGCCTGGCCCCATTCCGCACAACATCAATAGGGAACGGAGGGGGCAGTTGCGCGCGATGCGCGCCTGTGAAGAGTGTCGACAACGGAAGCGAAAATGTGACGAAGGCAAACGATGTTCGTACTGCGAGGAAAGCAATCTTACTTGCCAATACCGCGATACGCCTCCTGGAAAGACCGACAAGAACATGGACAAAGTAATTGCCAAGCTGGAGCAAGTTGCTCAAGATTATCAAGATCTACGTCAGAGTCTGGACACCACATTGAGCGGGTTTGATGATCAGTTGCGACCACGGGAGCAACGCGAATCAAGTCCGGTTACGCCAGGCAAGCCCTCCAAACGTGAGGAGCGGCCATCCAAGCGCAAGCCGGAACTGGACGACCACCGAACAGCACCGCACAAACTCCTTCTTCTGTGGCCAAGCGTGAAGCTTCTGTTGCAGGAAGCCAATGTCGATGTCAATGATGGCTACGTCATGGAAGCTGAGGATCTCGGTGTTTTACGCTTGCACAGTCGTGGCGAAGGCATCGAAGAGCTAGACAGTATCTCTGATGCACCATCCCCGCCCGAGGAATTTTGGGGTTATGGGCTTTCCGAGTATGCCTATCCGAGCTCCGAATCATGTTCACGTCCGTACACAGCGGGCGGCCTCAAACCTGACGGTACGCTGGACCTCGATCAAACAATCATCCTCGACCTATGGGAAAGCTACGTGAAACACGTGCACGCTATGCATCCCTTCCTCGACAAGGCGGGGACTTGCAAATTGATCAAAGACTTCATCGCGCGGCGCTGTTCTAACAGGCATCGCACACACAGTACTTGGGCGGTCGATGACAGCGAGTCGGACCGGTTCAGCAAGCGACAGCGATCAAATGACCCATATGGCTATCAAAGGATCGGTGCCGGCGCATCTCGAAGAGGGCAGTCCATCGACACAGAGCGCTCTGCGAGTAATGCTGTTGTTCATCTCGTATTGGCTTTAGGGAAAATTTGCACTCACAAGGGAGACTTGCTTGGAAGTCGAAGATCATCCTCCAATGATAGCTTCTCTTCTCAGCCGGCTAAGAACATCGAAATCATTCCTGGCCTTGCTTATTACGCCAAAGCCGCTGAGATTCTTGGCGACCAGATTGATGGCAACGACCTAATCCACGCACAAATGTTTCTGCTGGCTGGTTTGTACAAGGGTCAGTTGGCACGAGTGAAGGAGAGCATGAGCTGGATCACCATGGCTGGGCGAGTCATCCAGACGTTGCTCGACCGATTCAAGCTATACAACGACAACTACTGGACCACCTACAGTGATGTGCGCAGACCGCACGAAAAGGGCCAAAAGCTCATCACGGACATGCAACAGAACCTGATGGTAATTGCATCGTGGACGTGTCTACAGCTTGAAAGCGACATTCTCGCAGAACTTCGATTACCGTCCAGCGGTATCCAGAATATCGAGAACTTGTTGTTGATGCCGCACGACCTGGCCGAAGAGGAGACGTTCGAAGGTCTCGCACCCCACGAAGACAAGAAGGGCGAAAGTTACAACAACGTCATCCTTTTTTACACGGCTCAAATGTTCCTCAGAAAGCGCTTGAACCAGGTGCATAGAGAGCTTTACGGTTCTGATTGTCTGGAACAGCCTCTCGCAGAAGTTCAAGCGATATTGCATGGCCACGAGGCGATCCTGCACGGGTGGCGAGCTATGTTGCCACCTGATCTTACGTGGAGAGACGACGAACCGCCATCTGGCGGCATCCTGTCCGCCAGATTACGTGCCAAGTACTGGGGAGCGCGATACGTGATCAACAGGCCTTTCTTGGATTACGCTCTCCACATCATGCCTCATGTCAGAGACGGCAGCAGTGTTGCAGAGGTTGCATTGGACGTACATCGCAACCCTCGCGACAAGGCTGAGATCCATCTCTTCAAGGCTATCAAGTTGATGGGAGAGAGCGAAGTTTGGGAAGCGTGCAAGCGATGCATTGAGGCTGCCATGCAAAGTACTGTTGCCTTGGATGGCGTACCAGACCCGTTGATCGTGACCAACATTCACGGTACCGCTCATGCGTGAGTTTCGCTGATGATTTACTGCCTGAAACGAAGCACTTTCACTAACAACCGCGCAGACAATTCGGCAACATGCTTGTCCTTTCAACAACTTGGCGAACTCCACACTTGCGCGACCTCATCGATCAGGAACGCTTCCAATGCCTCCTTGGACGTACCATCGGTTTCCTCCGCAAGTTATCTGCCATCTCGCCAACCTGTCAACTTGACTGCTCAATACTGGAGAAAATTCAACGCGTTTTGTTCGGAATCCCCCCCGAGAGGAAGCCAATGTACCACGGCGAGAAGGAGTCCACGAACCCGTTCAGCTCGGCGACGATGATCGCATGAACAAAAGTGCATCAGTCGACCAACGGATTATGGCAACGAATTTCATTTCTTCTTTGTCTTTCCATGCTTTGAAATCTCGGCCACACGGAAATGCAATCAATTCTGCCACCAACACGGCCGAAGAAGAGCACATCCGGAAGTTCGGTAGTATGCAAAGTAATGCGTTGAGCAGGAGGCAGATCACGGCGGTTCCGCTTTTAGCCTGAAGCCGATTCTCTGGTCTTTGCTTAATTCGACCGTGTGCAGGACGGAGCATGATACGAAGTTGCCTTCATTGCAGCCTTGACTTGACGCTTGACAAAGCTGTCCGATGCAATAGTAAAGACTGAGCGAGCCTAAATTATATGTGCGCTGTCCTAGGTAGTGAATTGGTTCGAAGTTCTCTGGGACCAGATCGATAAGCAACTCCATATCTTGGCACTCACCCCACCTAAGTGCGGGAAGCTTCCAAGCATCATCGTCACGCTGTTACAGTATTTTTCTGAGGATAGCGAACAGCAAACCAACATCGGCGTGATCTCACATTTTTCTATACACGTCGGTCTACTGTGGCATAACTTACTGTGCCCACCCCTCCCGGGTAAAATAACCTACATCTCACATCCCACACCCAACAAAGCCTGCACGAACCGGGATATCTCTACCCACAAGATCCGTCGCCTGTGCCTATCACCTTCCCTATCCAAAGCAGCAGATCAGATTTCCAAGATTCATCATTTCGCAAGACGATGGCGGGACAGCCGACACGCAGGCGACTGATCACATGAAGCAGGCCAGACTCGTCCGCAGACATCGAGAGTGGGTTATAGGAAGCATACCTGCGCGCGGATCTCGACGTGGAGAAGATCATTGTGACAGAGAGGAAGTTTGCGATGCCTACAAGTGTCTAGAGCAGCCAGAATGAGTATTTTGTGGTTTAGTGAAAGAGGGAAGGAAGATGGTGCTACCTTGCTTCTACTTGTGATCAGCCCGAGCACGATTGGGCAACGCTGACGAGGGATGAGTCTCACCCTTGGCGGAGCATCCCAGCTTATGGATTGTTGAGACTAGAGCTAGGCGATGATGTACACAGGGGTGACGGATGACAGTGATAAAGAGCCTCAGATCAGCGTGTCCGGGAGTGCTCATGATCAGGCTGAAGGAGAATGTGATGAAGTGAGTAGTGGGTGCAGAACTCAGGCTTACACATCTCGGGGTGTGTGTGTTCGTTGACCGTGACAAGCTCAAAAGCGGCTCGGATGCCGCTGATGTGGATGCAGGAAATGGAGAGTCGCAGATATTTCGAATGGCATTGCACGGTGGTCTTTCTGCTGGCTTCCTACTACGCGAATCTGGGTAACTCAATCTCATCTGATAGCGCAACGCCATTCCGGCCGGTCCGTTTACTTTACCGAGTATCGGGAACTGACAATCGCTCGCGAAAAGAGCGGTAATATTATTGGTGCAGTTGCTGCTGAGTCGTGACCACAACGAGGGGCGAACACACGGCCGTCCTCCCATATCGTGCGCCTGCATGGCACTAACCACCATTGCCACCCCTTTGGGCATTTCGGGGGCCGGTTCATCAGCCAAATCTGCAGCATGATATAGGCTTTCAGTTGCTGGTATGGTTGCATGGAGGATGACTCTGTCGAACGTTCTGGCCCTTGCACCACTATCGTGTCGACCAACCCAGGTCACGTGCAGGTTGACCGTCGATGGCGAGTGCGAGTGCATGTTTAAACCTGCCGCCCGAGAGCGACATTATGAAGGTGGCGTGCGTCGGCTACTTCCTGACACGGACCATTGAGTTCTCTTACTTCGATACATCTAGGGGAGCCAAGTCAGAGCATGCGGAGTATCTCTCCCCAGTGTGAAGACGAAGGCTTGGACCGAGACTCCTTCAGCTGCATCTACGCCAGCATGAGCCAATGCTTTCGTCTCGTCGCTTCCCCCATTGCAGTCGACCCCTGGTCGGTGTGACATCCAATTTCAACATCACATCTCCCCTCTTACGTCGGAAGCTTACTCGGGGCCTGAACCACACAGCATCAGGATTTGTGGGACGAGCCAGGCGTACAGGATTCCAACATCAATCCGTGCATCTGAATAATAGCGGAGCAGCTTACGAAATGCGCGGTCAAAGTATTTAGGTAATAGGAAAGCCCATCGGACTCGACTTGCCATTTTTAGTGATCATAATGCCTGAAGAGGAGAAATACTGGTGCTCGAACAGTTCGAGGTTGTCCTGGTTATGCACACATTACACCATCCGACTACCACACCCTCTAATCCCCGAAGGAGGCTTCCAGAACTGCAATCGGGAAGGGGGTTGCAGCGTCAACGTGTTAGTGAACGACATGATGGTGTACGTATACACCTTTGGTATAGAAGCGATACATTACCAAAACTCACAGCCTCAGAAGTCAAGGAATGCACACAGCAAAGTGCTGTCAGTGACCCGAATCCATTAAAAGTGACTTCCACTGAACATATTAGCTTACTGCGATCCTCCCAATGGTGACATGATCCTCTACTCATACCATCCCAAAACGAAGGAGGTGTGCGAGTTCACGGTGGTCGATGGAAGGTTGGATATCGATCTTAAGCGCCTTTAGTTACTCCACCGTAAAAGGCCTAAAGCGTTGTGTGAGTATTGAAAGAGAGTCTGCAACAGCTTGGTCTCCTTCACACGCTTTCCGGTATCTCAAAAGCTTAGCGACGCAATGCTACCGTATGATTTCGTACATCAGTCTTGGAGTAGGTGGATTAGCTAGAGCAGCATTGTAGGACGTATCAATGAAAGCACTCGCTCCTCAACTCCTCACCACTTAGCTTTCCCGCCTTCTGATCGATGTCCAAATAATCCTTTGGGATCGGATCCGCGACTGGCTCATCTGAAGGGTCATGATATAGCTTGAGGTATGGATGTTTGAGTGCTCCTTACACGTTACTACCCTTGATGGGGTTGAATACCAGTAATTTCTCCAACATATCCAGGGCACAGTCCGAGGCCTTGGGGAAGAATTTCCTCCAAGGGGTCTATTCCTTGAACGGCAGGCTGCGGATGTACGCCCGTGCGCCGCGAGACTCAACGTTGTTGTAATCTTCCACAGTGGGAATTCCAAGTATGTTGAAGGCCAGAATGAACTGATTCCAGACATTTTTGCCAGGGAAGGGCGACTTGCCGCCTAACATCTCAGATAAAATGCAACCGACCGACCACAAGTCGATGACTTCGGTGAATTTCGTAAGGGTAAGCAATACGTCGGGCGCGCGATACCAGCGGTGGGCGACATACTCGGCTTCGAGAGCCTGATCGTTCTTGATACTGGCGGCAGTCCGGGCGAGACCGCAGCCACAGACCTCCAAACCACAGTTGTTATTAAGCAGCAGACAAGAGGGCTTGAGGTCACGATGCAGAACACCAAAAGAGTGAAAAACTTTGAAAGCATGTAATTATTGGCGGGGGATTTGCTGGCAATGGTCCTCTGGGAGCTGCGAATTGCCAACGTCACCTTGCATTACCTTTACGGACTTCCCTAACTTACGTCAGTTGCGCGAATGTGTGTTCGATAGATTTCAAACGCGCCTCTGACTGTACATCCCTCTTCTCCAATATACGTATCCGCTCATCCTGCTTCAAACCAGTCGCCTTGAGCTGTTGGAGCTCAGTCGCTGCAGTTCCCATATCTGGGAGATGGGATAGGGGTGCCCCCACAAGATCAGAAGCAGCGCTGGCGATTTTCTCGAGCCGCGGTCCGTCGCTGGTTGTTGTGGTGCCATGCAAACGGAGACGATGCCGGTCGAGATTTCCCTTGCGAGCGAATGGTTTGCCCTGAAATCTTTTGCATCCGACCTCTTTGCACCGCAGCTTTTCCTTTCGGCCACCATGCTCGCCATGGACCTCGCGCTTTTGTCGATCCAGGCCAATGTTGGAACGGTATGTGTCGTCGAGAGCCTGAGGTGGATTGCCATTTTCGACCCTAGGTGACATCATGTGCTGCTGTGGTATTTGTATGGCACCTGGCGAAGTCTCATGGATGCTCGCCTGGGGGCTCTGGCAATTGTCACGGAGTATCGTCTTCGCGGGCAATACTCCGGATGGCGTTCCCAAAGACCGTCGTCTGCAAAGGTCCTTCCTTGGTGCATCCGATGGTGAAGGTGGTTCACCGAGAGTTATCAAACCATCATTTGGAGGCGATGCAATTCCTTTGAGGGTCTCGGGCGACGGTTCTCGAGCTTTCGCCATATCGTCAGAGCTTCAATGTGCCAAACAGACCGATTTGTTCGAGGTAAAGAGGATGTATGGAAGTTTTGGAGCTGCACCCGGGAGTTTATATGAGGCTGAGTTGTGTAAGCTAGAGGATGGCTCAGTCTAGTAAGGCAAACCTGATGGTAAGAGTGGGAGATTCAGGGAGGCGCAGCATCGGAAGCGGCAAGTTAGATGGCTTCGAGGGCTGGGCTATACGAGAGTCGTGCGGGAACCATTCCATTCAAGGCTGGTCGCCCCATCACCTCGACAACCCTTCTATGATGGTCGTGATCATGGTGGGGTAATCACAAATTAGCCCAGTCGTCCCAAAATCATGCGCGGGTGGAAGCCGCAATCTCCAGATGACTGCTCCCATATAGCACCTCAGCTGTTGACCGACGGACCCAAACGTCGCAGGCAATCTGTGAGGACTGTGTCAGTGTCGGTTACGAGGGGTAGGCCACGTCGCATAAACAACCACGGCACGGTTGAGTCGGCGTTCGTTGCATTCTCCCGCTGGCTGAAGTTGCGCCGTCGTCACTTTCTTGGTAGTCAATGCGTTGATCGAAGTTGTCTACATGCGCGTTGGGTGCCCTGTGAGCGCATTGGATCTCTCGAAGTGCAAGGTGCCGCGGACCGTATACACCAATCGTCGGTGTGTCCCCTAAGTAGTCGCCCGGACCAGTCATTCTCTTGAATTTGGGGACGATCCGGTAGCTCGAGCTTTTCGTCGGTCTTAGTGTTCGCCTGATATCGTATACCCTCGCACCGTGTTGACCACAACTGCATATATCATCGATTCAGCACATGCTCTTCCGACGTTGGCTAAGAGGTGGGGACAAGCAGGCCGATGACGTGTATCTTGGCACCCCCACTCTCGTCCTCAACTCCGCTGTGCATAGCCAGCTGTCACCCCTCTTCTTCATCAGGACCTGAAACCACACGGACCATATCACGACTGCACGCCTACGCGCCCTGAACGACCTGCGACGATCATGGCTGATAGTCCCGCTCCTGCACAAGAGGTCACCGCACCCTCTGAGGACATTCATGGCACCGCGAAGGCCGCCGGCTTGGAGATGAAGAAAGCGTTGGAACAAAACAAGGAATTTGCTCAGGAGAAGTCTAATCTGGTCTGGTCGTATATCAAGCCCTATGAAGGAGTCTTGGGCCCTGTCATGAAACACTTCGAAGATCAGGTGAGTCGCGCCAAACGCCGCGCGTGAGCATGATAAAACAGCTGACGTTTCCCATAGGTGTTTGATCGGCGGCATCCTGAAGGCGGCAAGCTCATCTGGGGCAAGATTTTCGTCACAGTCAACGATATTATATTCGATGGAAGTAAGCATAGCAATAAACCAGGAGACTTCTGGGTTTTGGTGCTATCCATCTCAGAAGGAGATATGATCGGACAATCGTTGAATCTCAAGACGAAACTTGAGATAAAGAAGGGGGGCATTCTTCTTGGATACGAGATCACAAAGGTGTGATAGCATGGTAAAAATCATCCACTGAAGTTCGCACAGGTGTCAAGCCATTCTTCCTCGCTCATTCCAGCCCAAATCGGGCCGGTGTAAGCTGCTTCAGAAGCCAGGTGATCTCCGATAGTCATGTCAGCTTGGCCAAGCTGATCGAAAGGATAACTTGGAGCGTTTTTTAGAAGAAGGACATTGTCAGGTGCTGATTCGTACGATCCATTTGGTTCCATACCTGGCCAAAAACTGGTTTCTAAGGATTCTCCGTTCTGTAGACAGGTGGTCACACCATGCGGCCATTGGTGTGAAAGGTGTTGTCCGTAAGTTTGGTGGTCCGTCCTGTTCGTTTCCTGGGTCGCAGACGTCCGAACAGCGGGATCTTGCGGACCACCATTTGGTGCTTCCTCGATATGGGTAGTTGAATCAATGTCAAGCTCACTCACTCGAGGGTCGAGGCCGTCTTGCAGCCGATCATGGTGCCAAGCGGCTGCTGCTAAGGCCTTCATCCCTGTGCTTCCGGCACATGACCTCGATGACAAGCTTGCGTCCATGACGTTTTCGGTCAGAGTCGGATTGTTCGCATTTGGTGAAGGCCTAGAGCAAGCTGATCCAGCGGCTGTTTCTTGTCCCCGACCTAGCTCTGCGTCCGGCTGCCATTGGGGGTGCAAGTTGTGCATATCTCCACCCCGTCGAGATAGCGTGTGCCTTCCTTCTGCAGACTGTCCGGTGATCTCCTGCAAGGGCGGAAGGGTGCAGATTTGGCGATCAGCAATGCACGAAGTAGCACTTTCGATTTGATTCCTCGATGACATCGGGGATGCGCCAGGATCGTCGGTGTAGCATTGGGGGCGCGAAGTTGGCATGGTTTCGGTCCGTTGACTCGACACCGCCGGGTCCGGCACTGAGAGCGACGCTGGTGGTGGCATCTCATGCACAGGTGCTGCGAACCCAGGTGTCCAGCGAGTGCATGGGGTTGATACCATAGGAAGCTCAGCTTCACTGCGTTGCGCAATCCAGCCGGAGGCGACATTCTGTTTTGCCAGGGCTGTCATTGCTGAGCTCTGGGTTGCAGCATTGGCTAAGCCGCCTACCGCTGATCCGTTTGTGCCATGTCCTGCGACTTCAGGTTGTCCGTCACTCTGTGGTCGACTCGTCTCGACAGTTGGCGTCGGAACAACCTCCCAAGCCCTGGACGACGCTTTGGCGCCGATTCTGAGAGATTGAGCGACAAGGTTGCTTTCGTCCTCGAAAAATTCAGCAATTGGCATCTCATGGCAGTTGAGCCCTTCCCGTACTATCGTCTCGGCAATCACGTTGAGCTTTTTGGCCGCCTCAAGCACATGCGGCCGATTTGACATACAATAATTGTGCAACAAAACGTAGTCTTCCCAACTGATGTTTTTCGAGTATCTATCAAAGCTTCATGTTAGTTGCATCCAGCTGTCTATAGACGGAAGCAAAGGGACACGATGTGACAGGGAAGCCGTTTCGACAACGTACATTGCATTGACTCCCGCCAGGATCATTGCTCCTGGACCAAAGACACGGACGAAGTTCATCCATCCAGTTGCTTCAGTGCGACAGTTCGTAAAGTCCTCAACACTGACTTCATGATCCGACGCGACCTTTATGAGTGCCATTTTCAGGTCAGGTGTTTCGGCCATAGCAAGTCCGTTCTCAGCTCCGGCGTTTTTCAGTTCTCGATACGCTTGATACCATAGTAACAGAGCGGTAAAGCGGCGCCCTTGTCTGCCCTTCTGCTCGAGACGTTTGAACGTGTCGTATCTGTTCAGAAGTCGATTCAGAGGGTCCAGTGTCATACTGTCCGTGGTTGCACCACACTGCGTAGTCCAGAACTTGTGTGGCTCAATCTGCAACAGTTCCGATAGCCGTTTCGGCTGAGACTGGGTCTCAAGATCTCGTAAAGCCGCGAATATCGTCTTCGGAGACTTTGTTGGGTTTTTTGCATGAATTGCCCACGTATTGCGTCGGAAGACATCTTTCCACGTTTCCTTCGCTTTTTTTCTGGTGCAGACTTTCTCCAAGGACGATCCCAACCTTTTTCGAGTCTCTGTATCACATTTGGGGGCGAAGTCGTTGAGCAGCCACTGATTGAACTCCTGCCTAACGTAAGTATGCGTTGCTTGAAGATGGAAATAAGACACGTACCTTGGAAGAAATCAACCTCGCTGCACCAACTTCTCTCAGCACCTTCACAGCGTCAGTGATGGATTTGTTGTCATGCATTGGATTTTGCATCAGGTATTGGCTATAGCGATGAGTTGTCTTTGTGAAATGAAGAACCAAAGCTGGGGGACTGAGACCTCTCGACCCCTCTCGTTGAGTCTGGGCATGAGCAATGACCCCAGGATCCCAATGTTGGAATCCTGGGGTCAGTGCATCAAGAGTGATGCCATAACCACCCGAGGGTACAGAAGGATGCTCAACGTTCGTCACATTTGCCGAGCTGAAACCCTGGGCCAAACCTCTGATTGGGAAATGTCCGATGTTCGATCATATCGGCTCCAGGCACCGCGGTCTTGGTGACTGGGCGCCATGTCTGCGCGGCGATTTTCCGACTTCAAGATGCAGCCTACACGAAGTTGGTGCTCCCACTGTAGTGGCAAGACCTCTCCGCTTACGAAATCAGATCAATCAATGCTGCGTGAACCCTGAAGAGACCTCGATCATACTACAACGAGCCATCTCCGTGAGAACACTACTGCATACATATCACAATCTCGGCTGGAGTGTGGTCTGTATGATCATAGAGATCGATTTTGCTTGAAGGTATGGTGTTGCCGTCACCAGGGTTTGCCATTCATTGATCGCATATGTAGAATGGCCGAGCCGCCGTCCTCGAACCGTTTGCGCAATGCACCCTTTGCTGCCAACATGGTCTACCAGGAACTCCTTGCAGCATTACTCGTGGGTTTCGTCCTCGCCGCAGCTTTCGTCACGCTTCGCTACTCACCGCTTCCACTGAAGAACGACTGGTCAGGATAGCCTGCGAAGTGGCTTCGCCTGACGGGAACGGTACGTCCGTCGGAGTGCAAGATCCAGATTACCTTGCTGACCGGTTCAGGTCTTCGGCCTTTCGTTCGGCATCTTCTGGCTGTGCCATGAATCGATAGGCGCCTCGGAAACGGTGGGTACGAGTATGATTCGCCATCTCGGCCGCAGCTGACACACGACAGCGCCACATCACCCGGATCATCCTCTTCTGTAACATCTATGTCGTGCAAGTAGCTTCACTGCTCGAGGTCACTCGAGTCCACTCCAAACCTGAAGCCGGGGTTTATCTCGGTGTGGGAATCAGCTTGGTCGTGCTGTTCGACACAGCATCGATCGTGTTGGCAGCACTTCGCCACCAACCCCATGTGCGTATACCGAGATCGAATTCAGCGTGCGCTCACTGACGTTCTACCACAGACCATCCAAACCCTAGCTCGGTGGTTGCCGCCAAGCTCTGCCACGCTCATTCAGCTGCCCATTACAGCGCTACCGGTCTGGAGGCCAGGGTTGGACAAGGCTAACACTTCGACATATTGTTGGCTTACGGCGATCTCTGTCTTCACTAACCTACTGTAAGACTTGGCGAACCTCGAACGTCGTGTGCTCACGAATGACTGACAAGATCTAGGAGCATCGTGCCTTATTGGATCTCGGTGGTTATGCAGCAAGAGCGGGGGTTAGCCATCCTGGGATGCCAGTTATCCCACCTGGTGCTCTTGAACTGGCCTCCAGCTTTCTCGCCACCGATGCTTGCACAGATATATCTGGGCCCAGCGGTTGGCAGAAAGGCGTTCCAGCGTCGCATGGACTGGTCATGGGGTCGGTTGTAGGCCGGAAAGACGATGAGGTAGAGCTTACTGGCAGTTCGATCCGTACTACAAGCGTTGCATCGACTGCGGGAAGCAGATTGGTGGAGGTCGTTTCTCCAAAAGCCGTGTATCCATGATCGCAGACTACGTCGTCGCATTCGGGAGACGCCCTGTCTCCGGCGAACGAACCATAGGTCAGGCTTTCTACAAGTGTCGTATCAGCATCGTCATAAGTGGTACCGGGCATCGCGTGCCTCTTGAAAAGATGAAATGAACACGTCCCGTTCAGGCCGTATCTTCAGGCTATACTCTTCCTCTCTGCAACTCTGCACACCACATTGGCGTTAGTGTGCTAGTATGAGATGCGCTGGGTAGCTGGTTCCTCAAAGACTCTGACCGGACTGGGCGTGCACTTGCGTGATTAATCATTCTGTTCATTATAGATCATACATCGCAGTACACTTTTACGAGCTACTCGAGTCTATCAACCTGTTCAACCCCGGGTCAACGCAGCAACGATTACCGCGATCCTCTGATCCAACCGTAGCCTTCGCCGAACTGGTTCTCTCGCTATCATCACAAGACCCCGTTGCTTGCGACATGAGATCAATTAAAGCTGAACTAGCCCTGGCGATAGCCTTGATCCATACCCCAGCGAACCATCGCATACAGATCACAATCTCGGTTCGAGGAGGGTTTGAGGCATTGCGTGTATAGATATTGCGGGAAGCAAGGTTGATCGTCAGGAGTGCTATCAACGATAACACAAACGTAAGGAGACAGTCAGCACTACTACGCGATGTTGAGAGTATATGTGGATGATGATCCATTGAAGACACACCTTGTTTCTCGTTCTCAAGATTCGTCGATACCCTCTGATACATCAGCAACAACGATCATGGCAACTTCTTACGTTATACCACCCGGATACTCGCCGTCTCGATACACGATCACAACCGACGACCACTCCGGTTGGGCAGTCGTTGCAAGCAGCATAAGCCTCATGGTCGCTCTGTTCTTTGGATTCATCATCGTCTGCTATAGGTATATGGCCGGTCGTTTCGCGGGACGAAAGTATGACGCCTGTATCGTGACCTTCATGGTAAGCCGATCAAACCATCTCGAAGACTCATGTACTCAACAGGGCGTGCAGATTTTTGCTCTACCACAGAGCGTTTTTGTGATCTCTGCGGCGTCGCAGAGTCTTGGGAAATCGACATCACTCCTAGATACAAACGTGCAAACGGAGACAGAACAGGTGAGTAACACGTGCAACGACGGCTTGAATTGGACTCCACTGACCCGAGCAAGCTCCTATACGCGAGCGATCTTCTTTACCTTATCACGGTGTCCCTCTCTCGTTTTGCCGTCATCTTGCTCCAGCACGCCGTCTTCGGTGGAGGTGGAAAGCACAAAGGTTCCGCCACGATTTGGTACAGCATGGGTCCTAATTTCGTGGTGATGGTGGCTTCTGTTCTCATGATTGCATTAGGTTGTGACAACAGGTCGCCGTGGCTGCAGTACTCGAATGGGTGCGATTCAATGGTAATTCAATCATCTCTGCAAGAACCGGCCATGATGAGACATTCCTGACATCTTGATCGGTAGGATAGGAGGTGGATCATCACCGTCTGCTCAGGTATCCTACTGGAGCTATACATGGCTTCACTCGTGGCGACAGCGTTGAGTAAGGTGGAGATGACTACGAAGAGAAAGTTTATGGCGTGGGTACCTTTCGCGATGAGACTGTCGTGAGTTTGCAAACAAAACCGATACCTAAAGCACTCATAAGCTAACGATACACTCCGCAGCATCATCGGTCTTTCAGTCTTCCGCCTCACCAAGCTTCTGGAGCTCCGCTCGTCTCTCGAACCAATGTTCGACCGTGTTCTTGTTGTCGCGTTGACTCAAGCGGAACAAGCACTGAGCCTCATTGGGGCCATCATTCCTACGATAAAGCCTTTCCTGAACGATTTCAACACTCGAGCCCGTCGCATCCAACAACGAACGCAACAAACGGTCACTGGAACCCCACTAACGACGTTTCGCACTCTTGGAAGTCCTTCCGTTTCGCGTTATGGCAGCGAGGAGAACATAATATAAGTGGACACGGCTTACCATGTGACGAACCAGGAAATACAAACTTCAACACCAACGGTCTTAGATAGGCACCAAAGCAATGTGAAGGCGTGAGTTGCACCCACAGAATCGCGTTGGCGAAATCTTCGGTAACACTTGGAGCGGCCACAGGGCTGTGGAAGTATGCCTCACGATAGCACCATAGAAGCTTCCCGCAATTTATTGTCACAATTTCTCGCAGTACGGTACCAAAAAAACCATTTCTGCTTGATTTACAACATACCTTGACATTTGAGCTTCAAGATGTCGCAGCCACGGAACTTCGTATATCGAAAACCGAAGATCACTGGAGCAAATGATAAGTATCATTCAAGCCTTATCGCTTTATTTACTGCGGGATTGCCGCCCACCCTACCCTAGTACTCCATAATAGACATGGGCCTCACACAATGATCCAAAGCTGTAGCTTAGCTTCCCAACGGGTGCAACCTTGACGAAGGGTAATAACCGCTGGTAGATCCGGGCGTCTCGCTTTACAAGCCCAAGGCGCTAGTTTGCTGCAAAGGATATTGGAGATGACTCTGCCCGGTCGCGATCGCGAAGAGAGTCTTCGGTAAGAACCCCTTAATATCTGCCCTGCAGTGGTCTCTCCGGGGCCGACTGTTTAAAACTCTCTTCGTGTCTTTGATCATTTCTCACCTGCTATCACTTTTCTTCAAGCCTTTCACACGTCGGCCTGACTTTTGTTTATTCACCCTCAAACAGCCCTTTGCAACGTGACGAAATCCGAAACAAGTCTTGCAATGCCAGACTCCGCTGTCCCGGTCAAAGATGTGGGAACTCAAGCTGACATAGACGACATGAAGAGGTCCGGACGCAAACAAGACACGCGACGCTCGTACAACCGCTTCCAAATGTTTGGATTCGGATGCACATTGATCGCGACGGCAGAAGTGTACCTTGCGAGCTTTCAACTTGGTCTCAACAATGGAGGTACAGCTGGCTTGTTTTGGGGTTTCGTGGTCGTTGTCATAGTTCTCTGCCTCGTGTACATGAGCTTGTCGGAAATGGCATCCATGGTAAACCTTCACTTTCGGCGTCACGTCAAGATCTTATGCGCTAATGAGGCTGTATAGCAACCTACCGCTGGCGGACAGTACGAATGGTAAGTCTCACAATCACTTCATTCAGTACGGGTACTGACTTTTCCATTCACGTGGCAGGACGAGTCTACTGGCGGCTGAGGGAAGTCAGAAGTACCTCTCTTACGTGGTTGGTTGGCTTTGCGTCATTGGCTGGCAATCAGGCGTCACTGCGATTGCATTCCTCATCAGCAATCTGATCCAGGGCCTCATCGCGCTCACCCATCCGGACTACGTTTTGGCGCAATGGCACGGTACTTTACTTGCAATCGGCGTGGTATCTTTTGCCGCTGCTGTCAACATTTATGCTCCGGCACGAGTTCCACAGATCGAAGGCGTCGTTGCGATAGCTCGGTCGGTCGGGATCGCGGCGATACTAATAGTGCTTTGGGTTTTGGCACCAAAGAACAATGCCCACGATGCCTTTCTGCAATTCCGGAACGACAGCGGCTGGTCACTCGACGGGCAAGCTTTCGTGGTCGGACTCCCGAACCTAGCTCTTTCGCTACTCGGGTTCGATAGCATGGTGCATATGTGTAAGTCGTCGTTGTTTGGTACCTGACCGAGGAGGTAAAATTGAGAAACTAACACGGAACAGCCGAAGAAACTAAAAGCGCGAGCAAAAATATCCCGCACTCGATCATGAGCTCCTATTTCGTCAACGTGGTCCTCGGTGCCTTTACGATCGTTACTATTATCTTCACCTGTGGTGACGTTGATAAAATACTGCACTCCCCATACGGCCTGCCAATCATCGACATCCTTTACAGCGCAACCAACAGCATTCCCGCAACTGTCATCATGGTTCTTATCCTCGTAATGCCACTTTTCGCCAGTGAGATCGCCGTCGTCGCCACGGCCAGTCGACAATTTCGAGGATTTTCCAGGGACTTGGGCCCGCCGTTTGCCAATTGTACTGGTTTTGTAAGTCGCAATGGGTGTGCAGCAGAACAACAAACACTGATAGCCTACAAACTAGATTCACCCAAAGGCCCATATCCCCATCAATGCGATAGTGGCAACCTGGGTCGGCAGTACTTCGCTTAGCCTGGTCAATCTCGGCTCGTCTACTGCTGTCAACGCCTTTTTCTCCCTCAATGTTGGCTGCCTATTCGGATCCTACAAAGTTTCAATTGGCTGCATGATACGCAAACGCATTCGCGGCGAAGTGCTTCCCGATTCACAGTGGTCACTTGGCAGGTGGGGGAAGTACATCAACATGGCAGCTCTATGTTCGCTGGCGCCGATATTCGTATTTGCTATGTTTCCGATCGGCTTGCCTGTGGAATCGGATAACATGAATTGGGGCAGTTTGATGTTCGGAGCTGTAATTGTCTTGTCGACGGCGTTGTATCTTCTGCACGGAAGGTCCAACTACACATCGCCGAGGCAGCGGCAAAACCCTGACGAAAGTGTCTTGTCAGCACTGTGATGGGTTTAGAGGAGGACTGTTTTTGGGTCCGGCTTGGTCGATTGTACAATGTTCAGTTCTGGATTTCTATTCGGGAGTTCACCTTTGTAGTGTACTTTGCAAATATCATCAAAGCACCATCCCAGTCATCGTCTTCGCTTGTTACACAAGCAACATAACTTAATGACCTTGTGATGACTGCTAGATTGTCCCACATGTCAAGATTGAGTTTCGTAGTCTCCATTACTATACGCGGGCAGCTATCTGAGCGCTTGCACCAATTGCTTTCCACCAATATAGGATGCATTGTTTGATGAATGACTTGCATCGATGCCAGAGACTATTCCAGAGGCTTACACAAGATTGGAGCCGAAATACCACGTATTCACAGAGAAAACACAAATGACAGTAAACAAAGGCTTGTTGTTGAAAGGGGGTGATCCCGCTGCCCATTCTGGATTTCACTCGTGTTTACCCGTTCAAGGCTTGCAAAACATAAGGCAACACGCCCACACCACGTGCGACTACGAACGAGCAACACACGGCAGACACAACAAGCCCATGGGGCCAGGAACCTTTCATTCATTGCAAGCTGCTCCGATGCCTCCAATGATTGGGACGATCATCTCTGGTCCTGGCTTCGGGCCCCCCATCTGTGGGATCGATTCTGGTGTTTAGGCTACTGATTTGGATCGAATTCTCGTGCTTTCCGTCGAGATCTGTGGAAAAGTCACCATCTGGTTACGGTTGATAGGACTAGGTCAGGCGCTCAACTTCAAGTTGAATGCACCAACGCTAGACTCGCCTGTGGCCGCTATGGAAGTCTCAGCAGAGTCAAAACCCGAGCAACACAGTGAATTGGCAAAGTACGATGCGGGAACACGGGGATGCCTTTTCGCGGATGCATGTGCCTTTCTCTATCAGCACAGCCTCGACAAATGGACACTAAGAAGACATACCGCTTCCGAATGTGGTATTGAGACTTTGGTATGGGCGTTCGCGATGACACCTTTTTCTCCTGGGACAGAAGTTGACAGTCGCACAGGTCTTGCATTTGCGCGTGTCTGGCGCCACAGGATGCGTTCGCGCTGACGGACTGTTTCACCGGCGAACTTCCCCCGTTCTGTCACAGCACAAGTCAGCTGACGACGGGCTATTATCTCCAAGAAAGCATCGAGATGAAGGGAGAAGCGTGGATACGTCATGTGTTGTGGCGGCTGAAGATATTTACCGACAGGTACATCGACGATCTCAGAAGCGCAGAGATCCGAGCTCGGCATGCAGGCCAACTACATCCCAGAGAAGAGCCTATCGTCACTAGTGATCTCCAAATTCACTTTCAGACAACTGAAAGATGGGAGCGATATATCTCGACCACGCGACAGAGAAACGAAGAGCAGCGCGGCAGAGGATACGACGCTGTAGACCTTTGTCGCCGAGCCATGCTGTATGTTGAACCGAGTGCTGATGGTCTAATGCTACAGTGATTTGTGGCTTGCAAACCCCTGCGGTCGTAATGAAAAGGAGTTGTGCGACGGGGCTGAGTTGCGTGGTGGATATTCGGAGCCTGTAGGAGCATAGACGATGGCACAACTGCACCCTGAACAGATCAATTTGGGGATGCTGATTGGACGGCCATTGTCTAGCTTTAGGAGGACTCATTAGATCAGTATCCCTTGCCCTGCAAGAAATCTCCAAGCGCCGGTCGTGTTCATCCCGTGTCGAGGAACAAACATTGGGCTGCGGGTAGAGAGTTGTTTCACGTAGTGACAGTAAGTCAACTTTTCCAGTTCTCGGTCTCGAATTGGTCTCCAAGTTCGATACTCTCTCTCACCTCGTAGCGTTCTCGGTCTCGCCGCAGGCAGAGTTGCTGCAACCTCATCAGTAGGCCGGAAAGTCTAACCAGAAGAGCTTAGTGGTGGGCCATTGGCTCGTCTCCAGCTGAGGCACTGATCGTCAGAGGGCGCAACCCGACGATGCACCCATGGGCGATCGTCACCACAGCCGCAGCGACAGAAGCAGACCAAGGGGTGTGAGCGACCGACTCGTCATCGCGTACACTGTTGGCGAAGTCACATGCTGACTTTGAGTCTAGTGCAAGTGCAAGGATTTGCTCAGTAGCAGAGACGAGATTGAGCATGCGGCCAACACGGAGCCGTGGCCTAGAACACTTACGCCCTCTCGAAGGGAGAAGTTGACACGTGTTCTCGTGATCGAAGTCTTTTGGCTTGTCTTCGTTCGTGCCTTGGAAATGTGCGTGCAATTGTTGGGAGGTAGTCGAGAAGCGTGGTACGATCGATTTAGGCCATAGAGGGCTTGTTCTTGGATTGATTGACGCCCGCATGCAACCTTCTCAACGACGAAGCCACTGCTTGCCGTTATCAACTGTACTGTAGCCGTATCTGAAGCCAGAGATTGCAGCGACAGGGTAGTACCAATCCAACCGCGCTTAGTAGCTGGGCAAACAGGATTGGCCGTCTGACCGCCTTTTGATGTCCAAGCATCGAGTGCGACTACCATGCCATACTGAACTACTCCCAGCTCGAACTGAACGATCGATTTACCTCGGATCGCTTGAATTGCCTGATCGTCTCGCTCCTCGAGGTTGAAGAGACCCGCACTTCGAGTTAACAACCTGCATTGCTGATGCGATTGTGTTCACCTGCAAAGGCATCACTAAGACACTTCTCTTGCCCATCCTGTGAATTTCAATCGCATTCTTTTGCGCTCCCTCCTGTACTCATCGACGGCTTTCCCTATTGGTACTGGACGCGGGCGCGTGCTTGATCTCCCAATCCCAGCACTCGATGTTCTCAGTCAGCAACGACAGGATGAATGGAAGTGTACATCAGGCTACCCCGGCGTCTCAACCACTTGTCACTCGGGTATCACCCGCCTACGCAGATACCCAGTGCGGACTGAACCGACAGGACTATCCGGAATTCTATCTTGCTGTGACAGAGTCATCGATGCCCCAATGGCCGCCATCAATACTGTTACCATCTTTCTTTGGTCCAGTGTCATCATCCAAGACGAAGTCAGAGTCGCTATCACGTAAAGTGACAACGAGAGAGGCAAGACGGCGCGCACAGCAGATACGAGATTTTAAACTACGGAATCCCAATGCCACACAAGATGAGATCGCCAGTCCGTCAGGCCTTGAGTATCTAATGAAATTTCGTTCAACACTACTGACTATGTCGCAGGTAGACACAGGTGTAGTCGAACGTAAAAACATCGACATCCGCGTGTTTGAAGGATTGCGCTGACTCCTCACCAGCACTGTTCGAAGACATTTGGAAGCCCATGGCGACACTACCAATAACGAGCGATCCTCAGTGCCAAAAAGATTCGGTGACAGGGTACTTGCGCCAAAGATACCTGGGCAAGCCGGAACGACCTTAGGCACAGCGCCCATATGCTCACGATCACAAAGGCCTGCCATGTTAGCCCCAACGGAAATAAGCCCAGCAGCGGCACTCGAGGCATTTGACAGCGTGCTTGAACATTTTCACGAGCGATTGACCGAAGAATTCGAACCCTTCGATATCTTGAAATTGGGCAGCATCCGACAGAAAATCTCTTCACGCAAGTGCAGCGATTGAACGATCAGGCTATGGAGTCTTCCAACTCTCTTTGTTTATCCTGGTTGTGATAGTCAGACCAAGTCGAATATCGTTACAAAGCTCTCGCCAGTCTAATCAACGTTGCTGCCTTGCTGCATCCGTAACTCACCCGTACGAATGTCCTAGTTCCATACGGAGAACATCCTGTGTCGACAAACAAGAATGGGGCAACGAGAAAAGTATTCTTTGAGTGGTGACGGAGGGCAACTGTTCTAGTCCCCGATCTCGAGCTTTTTGTCAGGTTTGACACTCTCTAGAGATCCGCACCATCTCAACTTGAGTTGCTGCGACTTCTTCAGCTGCCCGGAAGGTCCGACCAAAAGAGCTGTAGCTGTAGGCGTAGCTTGCGGATCCATCGGTTCCAAGGCCGTTCGTATCACTGCTCCAGCACGATGAGTGCGGTGCCGCGTAAAAGCTGCAGCGAGAAGGGTCGTGGGCCATCGTTTGCGAGGGAATGCTACTGGATGGAACGGCAAGACACAGACTCTCAATCGCGATATACGGCGATCGCTGCGTGCTTGCACTTTTGTGGAGCTCCTTGCATGCCATAGCTTTTACTCAGGGGCGATACGGCAAGTTGCTGGGAGGGAATGGACCCGGATCCTTGAGAAACGCTGTACACCGGATGGCAATGACCGTTTTCGGTAAGACTGGGGTCACTGCCTTCCCCATGTGCCGTCCATCCTGTGTGCGCTCATGCTGCCAAAAGTAGACGAGCCACACTGAACAGGGGATTGGAAGGGAGACTGGAGCATCATGTCGGACGAGCTGTAAGAGCCATGGCACTTGCCTGCGTGCGATGCAGAATAAGGATTGTTGTAGCCCGACAGCTGTAAACTGGCATGCGATTCTGCAGGTTCCGCCTCCGACTGAGAGCCAGATGTGTAGTAGCCTCCATAAGATGAAGCAGCTGTGTAGCTTGGGTGGCCAGCATAGCTGGTCGGAGGTTGCTGTGCCCATTGAGTGCCAGGCATTGCGCTGTACATAGCGGCGTTACCAGCGTTGCTGATTGCCATTGGGGCATACATTCCAGGATACTGTCCTCCTGGGTAGTACTGCGCAGGACTCATGTTTTGCCCGTTGGCGGCCATCGAGTACATCATTTGAGGGCGGGTATACCTTTCAAGATGCTCTCTAGTTGAGTAGTACTGCCCGCGACTCATGGGTTTCCCGTTGACGGCTGTTGGGTGCGTGATTCCCGGGTATAAATTACGTTCTTCGTCGACAGCGTAGTACTCGATCTCCTCGATCCGGGCGCCAAACTTCTGATTGAGGTACAGCTCAGGTCTGATGGTGATGTCCTGGAATCGTGTATCCTGGAGCGGTTGTGCGAGCTTGTTGTGCTTCACGTCGTCTGTCTTGTAGTATGACACCAAGTGGTATTTGGTGTCATTGAACGAAATGCTCATGGTCTTCTTGACCAGGCCGTTAGCGCGAAAGTTGTAGTTGTCAACCAAAGAACCGATCAGAGGACGTTCAGCATTGTCCTGCTCGGAGCTTGGCAATCCAGGTTTGATCTCAGAGTTGGCCGGTGATTCGGATGAAGTGATACGCCTTGGCATCTCATCATTCTCCTTACTGTTCAGATTGCAACGCTTCAAGCCGTCGACACCACGATTGCTGCTGCGTTTCCGTTTGATGGTACGCCTCTTCTCACCGGGCGCGAAAGGTTTATCCAGCTCGCGGTAAATCAGGAAACCGTCCAAGATGCGACAGGGACTCCACGCGACACCATCAGTCCAGCGTTTGATGCCGCTGCCTTGTTCTTCGTAGATGAAGATGTTGCCGCTCCTGACGAGTTGGCTGTACTCTTGATCGTTAGGACGTCGTGGGAGGTGGTGAAGCCTGCCTCTCAAGCAAGCCTCGAAGAGGATGAGCCCGTCCATGCTTTTCTGGACGAAGCCGGTGAAGGTGGGCGATAGGGGTTTTGCTGCGCTTGCATTCATGGCGAAAGATGTGTAAGTTTCGAAGAATGGGAGAATCGTTCAGATCGGAGTAGCAGGCTGAGTCAATGGAACAAAGTATGTCGTTGAAAGACGTCGTTTGTTTCTGATGAATGAATGACGGTCGGGGTGTCAGCCTTTGTATAGACTTACATCGTCGCCTTTATTTACTGTTTGTATGCTGAAGCGTCGTTCGCACCATCATCGTCAATGTTATACAGAAGCGAGAGGCAGTGAACGTACTGCAAGGGGGAGTGCAGGGGTGCTCAGCCCCCTTGC
>Ga0265797_10004114_pt1 | contig 22554 bp, 15 predicted proteins | sample P2T30metagenome_FD_192433 | JGI IMG/M metagenome (GOLD analysis project Ga0265797, IMG submission 192433) | Plant litter microbial communities from East Loma Ridge, Irvine, California - P2 T30 | ecosystem: Environmental > Terrestrial > Plant litter > Unclassified | place: USA: California... | reverse complement strand
TCGCTGTACACCGCGGACAACGACCGCAACTACAGCCACTACTTCTGGAAGGCCAACTGGTACGCGACGCCGACCGGGCCGATCGCCGTCACGCTGGAAAACGGCGTGGCCGACGTCTACGTGCTCGACCTCGACTCCGGCAAGAAGGCGACCGCCTTCCACCGCGGACTCGGCCTGTCGAAATTCGACTCCGGCCAGGCGCCCGACGGCACCGTCGCGATCCAGGCCAACCTGGCCTTCGACCACCAGGAAATCGCCGATGCCGGCAAGTTCCTGAACGACTACACCCCCGAGGTGGCGGCTGCTGGCGGCGCCCACTAAGGCCACAAGCAAAGGGCTGTACGACACCTCCGCATCCGCAAGTAAGCTGGCAGGTGCGGGAGGCGCCAGCGCTTGACGCCATGGCAGGGCTGCGGTCTACTCTGGCGGCCCCCATCCTTGAACGCGATCCATGACCCTGCACCCGGTGCTCGACCTGCTGAATGCCATTCCGCGCGACCTGATCCTTCCTCCCACCAGCCTGTTCCTGATCATCGGTGTCGGCCTGCTGCTCTGGCGCCGCTGGCCGCGCACCGGCCGTGCCGTCGCCGGCAGCGGTCTGGCGCTGCTGGCGTTCCTGTGCACCGGCGCCGGCGCCCAGCTGTTCGTGCGGCCGCTGGAAGCGATGACGATGGCGTTGCGGGCGCCCGAGAGCGCCGGGGCGCAGGCGATCGTGGTGCTGGCCGCAGGCAGCCTGCGCCAGGCACCCGAATACGGCGGCCGCACCATTCCCGATTACATCGCACTGGCGCGCCTGCGCTACGCGGCGCACCTGCAGCGGCGCACCGGTCTGCCGCTGCTGGTCAGCGGCGGCAACGGCAACATCGGCGGCGATCCCGCGGCGCCCAGGCGCGTGTATGCAAAAGCCGATGCGATGGCGGCGGCGCTGCGCGAGGACTTCGGCGTGCCGGTCAGGTGGATCGAGGCGCGCTCGTACGACACCGCCGACAACGCGGCCTTCAGCGCCGCCATGCTGCATGCGGCCGGCGTGCGCCGCATCCTGCTGGTCACCGACGCCATGCACATGCCGCGTGCCCACGCCGTGTTCGTGCGCGCCGGGCTCGACGTGGTCGACGCGCCGACCATGTTCTTCAGCCGCGGTCCCTTGTCGCTCGATGCCTGGGTGCCCGAGGTCGAAGGCATGCGCCTGTCCTGGTATGCGATCTACGAATGGATCGGGCTCGCCTGGTACCGCTTACGCGCTGCCTGAGCCGGGGTCTTTGCGCATGCGCCGCGCGGCCTGTACCGGCGGCGTGTCGCCCAGCGGCAGCAGGGCGGCTGCGCGCCCCAGGCCGCGCACCAGCGCCGCTTCGCCAAAACGCAGGCCGCGGCCGCGCAGTTGCGGCAGCGCGCGCACCGGTGCCGGCGCGATCTCCACGGCGGCGCGCACCAGCAGCCGCTGCAGCGGGCGCAGCGGTGCCGGCAGGATCGCTGGACCATCCATAATTTCCAGGAACTCGGCCAGGATGGGCGATCCCTCCAGGCCGGGCGCGATGGTGGCCAGCAGCGCCTCCCAGGCCGTCCACGACGCCGGCACGCCAGTGGCGCCATACAGCGCGGCAGCCGCCAGGCCCTCGGCAAAGGCGGCATCCTTTTCATGCGCGGACAAGGGCCGCACGTAGCGGTGGTAGGCCTGGGTGAAGCCGAAAGTGGCGGTGGCCTGCACCCAGTCGAGCAGGCGCGGATCGTTGGCATGGTAGGGCACGCCATCCGCGGTGCGGCCCTCGACATGGCCGTGCATGCGCACGACGCGCGCGATCAGTGCTTCGGTGGCCGTGCGCGGGCCATACACCGTCATCATGGCGGCAAAGCCGGTGCGGCGCAGGCGCATCTGCGGGTCGCGCCGGAAGCTGCTGTGGTCCCACACGCCCGAGCGCACCGAGGGTTCGGCCAGTTCCAGCAGCACCGCCGTCACGCCGCCGACGAACAGCGCGACCGGATTGGCGAACACCTGCCAAGCGATGCCGTCGGCAGGCGCCAGCGCCGGTTCGCCGGGCGGCTGGCTGAAGTCGAAGGCCATGCCCGGCGGGGGCTGCATCAGGTCGCGCAGGGTGTCGAGCATCGCCACGATGGCGCGGCCTCTGCGCGCTCAGGCGGCGGTGTCGCGCTGCGGCAGGCGCCAGTCCTTGCGGATGAAGTGGCAGGTATAGCCGTTCGGGCGCTTGACCAGGTAATCCTGGTGCTCCGGTTCGGCTTCCCAGAACGGCCCGGCCGCTTCCACTTCGGTGACGACCTTGCCGGGCCACAGGCCGGAGGCGTCGACGTCGGCGATGGTGTCCAGCGCCACCGCGCGCTGCTCGTCGCCCGTGGTGTAGATGGCGGAGCGGTAGCTGGTGCCGATATCGTTGCCCTGGCGGTTGGCGGTGCTCGGGTCGTGGATCTGGAAGAAGAATTCCAGGATGCGGCGATAGCTGATCTGGTCGGCATCGAACACGATTTCGATCGCTTCTGCATGGGTGCCGTGGTTGCGGTAGGTCGCGTTCGGCACGTCGCCGCCGGAATAGCCGACGCGGGTGGACAGCACGCCCGGGATCTTGCGGATCAGGTCTTGCATGCCCCAGAAACACCCGCCGGCGAGGATTGCAGTTTCTTGTTTCATTGGTGTCCTTTGATGGTTGCGTTGATTGCACTATAGCCGGTTTGGCCGCCCGATAAAAATCTTCCACTGGTCAACAGTGCAAGGGTCTGACGAGTCTGCCTATATCCTTTTACGTCCAACGCTTCCCATATGGCGGCAGCGTTCAATATAAAAAGGACCCACATGAAAGCACTTGTTTACAACGGCCCCTGCGACGTTCAGGTCAAGAACATGCCCGATGCGAAGATCGAAAAGCCGACCGATGTGCTGGTACGCATCACGACCACCAACATCTGCGGCTCCGACCTGCACATGTACGAAGGCCGCACCAGCATGGAAACCGGCCGCATCCTCGGCCACGAAAACATGGGCGAAGTGATCGAAGTCGGCAACGCCGTGCAGCGCGTCAAGGTCGGCGACATGGTCTGCCTGCCCTTCAACATCGGCTGCGGCTTCTGCGAGAACTGCGAACGCGGCCTGTCCGGCTTCTGCCTGACCGCGAATCCCGGCACCGCAGGCGCCGCCTACGGCTTTGCCGGCATGGGCCCGTACAGCGGCGGCCAGGCCGAACTGCTGCGCGTGCCTTTCGCCGACTACAACTGCCTGGTGCTGCCGGAAGATGCCAAAGAAAAGGAAAACGACTACGTCATGCTGTCGGATATTCTGCCGACCGGCTATCACGCGACCGAACTGGCCGGCGTCAAGCCGGGTGAGTCGGTCGTCGTCTACGGTGCCGGCCCGGTCGGCCTGATGGCGACCATGTCGGCCTTCATCAAGGGCGCCAGCCAGGTGTTCGTGGTCGATACGCACAAGGACCGCCTGGCGCTGGCCGAAAAAATGGGCGCCGTCGCGATCGACGATACCGAAGGCGAAGGCGTCAAGCAGATCCTCGACTTGACCGACGGCAAGGGTGCCGATCGCGGCTGCGAGTGTGTCGGCTACCAGTGCTGCGACAAGCATGGCAAGGAAGTGCCGAACCTCACCATGAACAACCTGGTGCAGACCGTCAAGGCAACCGGCGGCATCGGCGTGGTCGGCGTGTTCCTGCCGCAGGACCCGGGTGCGCAGGACGCACTGGCCAAGGAAGGCAAGATCGCCTTCGACTTCGGCAACTTCTGGTTCAAGGGGCAGAAAATCGGCACGGGCCAGGCCAACGTCAAGCACTACAACCGCAATCTCGCCAAGCTGATCCATGCCGGCAAGGCCAAGCCCTCGCAGATCATCTCGCACGAGCTGGCGCTGGACGAGGCGCCGAAGGCTTACGAGAAGTTCGACAAGCGGGAAGAGGGCTGGACCAAGGTTGTGTTGAAACCCGGCAAATGAGCAGGTAACAGGGCTCGAGTGAGCAGTCGATGCCTCGAGCGCTGCGTCCTCATTCGACGATCTGGCGCACCTCGACCGCCTGCAGCCACTTCACGTGGCGCGGTCCGGTGCGCAGATCCTTGCCGGCGACGAGGGCCAGCGGGCCTTCGGCGGCGGGCAGCGGCTTGCCGTCGCGCTCGAACAGCACCAGCACGCTGTCGCCGGCCGGCGAGTTGAACAACTCGCTCCAGGAAAACACCACCTTGTAGCCATCGCTGGCGCCGGCGATCACGGCCAGCTTCTTCACCGTGTTGTGGTCGCGCGTGACGATCTTCGCTTCATCCAGCAGGTCGCGCAGGCGTACCCCGCGCACCACGCTCGGCGCGCCGCCATCCTTGCCCGGCAGCTGCAGTTCCACGATCTGATGCGCGGGGCGCTGGCGCAGCCTGTCGGCGCTCAGCTCGAGCGGGCGTTCGACACCGCCCGTGATCGCCAGGGAACGGGCTGGGGCGGCAGTTGGTTTTGGGTCGGCAGCGAAAGCGGCGCTGCCGGATGCCGCTGTGGCCAGCGTGACAGCGAGCAGGGCAGCGAACAGGCCAGGGCGGACGGTGTGGCGCATGAAGACTCCGGATATCGTTATGTACTCAAGTATATAACGATATCCGGCACAAATCAGCCGGCGTTTGCGGTCTCCTTGACGACCCGGTGCATCAATTCGGCGAAGCTCGCCACGCTGGCCTTGCGCAGCGGATAGCAGGGGATGCCGGCGCGCGCCGCGATCTGCTTGGTCACGTGCATGGCATTGTGGCTGACGCAATCGACCGGATACACGGCCAGCGCCGCACGCGCCAGGGTCGAGGCCAGCAAGCCCTTGCGATCCTCGACGCCCCCGTCGTGCAGCAGCAGTTCGCCGCCGGCGTCGGCGACCATGCGCGCCAGGATCTGGGTCGATTGCTGGCGCCCGCCCACGTAGGCAATCGCCAGGCCTTGCAGCGCCGGCAATGCGGAGGCGCAGGATGCCGTGACCATTAGTGCCAGCGTCTTTTCCAGCACCTCGGCTTCAGCGTGCGCCGCAGCCAGTTCGGCCGCATGCCCGCACTGTTCGCTGCGCAAGGCGGCGATGGCATCGTCGCCGGCGCGCAGCCGGGCCTCCGCCTCGAGGCAGCGCTGCTCCAACAGCGCGTTCTGCCCGCGCTGCGCCGCCAGGGCCATCCTGGCCTGTGCGAGTTCCTGGGCCACGTCGTCCGCCAGCAGGGCGGCCAGCTGCGCGCGCAGGCTGCGCAACTGGCTGGCCTGGTCTTCGGCCAGTGTCACGGCCTGCCGGTATTTCGCACCCAGGTCGTTCAGCCTGCGCTGCTGGTCGGTGTGCTGCGCGCGCAGCTGCGCGCATTCGTCTTCCAATGCAGCGAGGCGGCGGATGTCGGCACGGTTGGATGCGCCGACCAGGTGCGACAGCATGTGGACGTCGCCGAACGCCAGGCTGCGCAGCGCAAAGGTCGACTGCGGATGCGTCATCAACGCCCAGTAGGCGCCCGGCACATCGCCGGCCGCCATCGCGTCGCGCCACAGGGCGGCCAGCGCGGCTTCGGTGCTGGCCGTTTTGAAACGCTTGATCGATTGCGCGTGGCGCGTATCGAGCGCCTTGGTCAGTTCCTTGGCTACCGTCTCGCTGGCGGTCGACAGCTTGACCGCGGCGTGGTGGATGTCGACGTCGCGCGCGGTTTTCCTGTCGACGGACGGATCGTGGCGCGGGACCAGCTTGCGCAGTTCGCCGGTGCTCAGGCAGGTGCCGATGATCGAGCAGTGCACATGGTCATCGAGATCGGACAGCCTGGAACGCCGCGCCACCGGGGCGGCGGGCGGTGCCGGCATCTTGTCCGCCACGCAGCAGGCATCGTTGTTGGCGATCGTCAGGCGGCGCAGGGATACGGGTGCGGTCGTTTCTTGATGAAGGAAAGGCATCTGAACCTCGAGGCGTTATATATAGATGAATATAGCGCATTCGTTGACAGCTTGCACGCCCTAGGGATACGCGTGGCCCGAGTGCCACCGCTCAGGAAACTGCGGCTCCCTGCGCCGGGCACCCCAGTCGGCCAGAGTCCAGGGATTCTTGCGCGATTCGGTCCGCGTGCTGCGCGCCGCAACCGACCTGCACGGCAGTGTCGAGGAAGCACTGTTCTGGTTTTCCAATTACCCCTTGCCTGTCTTTGAATACAAGACAGCGCATACCCTGGTGACGGAACGCAGGACAGAAGCGCTGCTGCGCTATCTCGCTTCGCTCGACGCAGGGTTTGCGGGATGAAACTCACCCGGCTCGATGCGGCGGTCTATCGGGTCCATACGCCGTGCAGCATCAACCGCTGCGCGCCTCATCCTTGATGACCACCTGTCCCTGACCACCCCGGCCAAGCGCCTCGTCAATCGCCACACTACCCAGGGCCACCTGCTCGGCATCCTGCTGCAGCAAGTTGAGCCTGCGCTGCAATGGCACCCAGCCCGCCCACGGCGCCGCCGGCGCCATGCGTTCCCGTGCAGGCCCGGCACCGGCAGCAGGCGCCGCCATCCCCAGCCGCGCACGCAACGCGCCAAACATCTGCTCCAGCGCCGCCTCCACCTGCGCGCGCGGCATGTGTTCGGCGTAGCGCTGCAGCAGCAGGCGCACCGCCGCCACGTGCGCCACCAGCAGGTAGTTCTGCACCGTGAAGCGGTTCAGTGCGTCCGGCGCGCGCTGCTGGGCCGCCGGTTCGTCCAGCATACGGCCGAGCGCCGCGCTGAGGTTGGCCAGGCTGTCCATGAAGCCCTTGCGGCGCACGCGATAGTGGAAATCGTCGACGCTGCGGCCCAGCAGCAGGTCGGCGGCGGCGTCGATGTATTTGCGGTTGGCGTCGCGCACCGCATCGACCAGGCGTGGCAGGTCCTGGTATTCCCAACTCGGCAGCACATAGCTGAAGAAAGTGGCGATCAGGGTGCCGAGCAGGGTGTCGAGCAGGCGCTCGCTGATGGCGCTGGCGCCGTGCGGCAGGGTCAGGCCGATCAGCAGCAAAGCCTGCATGCTGGCGGCGATCGCGGTGTAGCGGTATTTAATATAGAGGAAGGTCGGGCCGGCCGCGGTGGCGACGAACAAAAAGCCGAACAGGATCGCCGGCGAGTGCACGAAGCGCAGGATGATGGCGGTCAGCACGCAGCCGATCAGGGTGCCGACCAGGCGGTCGGCGCGGCGCTGGCGGGTGATGCTGAAGCTGGGTTTCAGGATCACGGCAATGGTCAGCGCGGTCCAGTAGCCGTGCGATTGATACGGCAGCCATTCCGACAGCAGCAGGCCCGCCGAAATCGCCATCGCCACCCGCAGCGCGAAGCGGAAGGCGGGCGAGGTCCAGCGCAGGTTGGCCAGCAGGATGCCGATGCTGTAGCCCTGCTGGGTGAGGAAGGGCGTCAGGTCGGCGCCGGGCTTGATCGGCAGCGGGCCGTGCGCGGTGCGGCTGGCCGCGTGCAGGCGGCCGATCATGGCGATCGTTTCGCGGATCTTGTTGGAGGTGGCGCGCAGCACCGCCTGGGCTTCCAGGGTTTCGCCTTCGCCCGAGGGCAGGGCGCGCACGATCCGGTCGAGCGCGCGCAGCTCCTCGCGGTAATCGACGATGCGGCGCGAGGGCCGGTTGCGCGTCATGGCATAGGCCACCGACTCGATGTCGCGCGCGGCCTTGCCGATCAGGTCGGCCAGCAGCGGCAGCACCAGACCGTCACTGTCGCCATCGACATGGCCACCCAGCGGGCCGCCCGCGGCGCTGCCGGCGAAATGGCGGCGCAGCAGCACGTAATCGGTGTGGGTCGACAGGATCAGTTCATACAGGTCGAACATCGCGTAGTGCACCTGCACCAGGATGGTCTCGTCGGGGCCCGGTTTGCCGCGCAGGATCAGGTCGCGCGCAGCCTGCTGGCGTTCGGCCAGCACGCTTTGCTGGCGCACCAGCTTTTCCAGCTGGGCCGGCAGCGGCTTGCCGGTGTCGTAGCAGCCGGCCTTGAGCTTGGTGTAGCCGGCCAGTTCGTACAGGGCCTCGGCCAGCACCTGCTGCTTCAGGCGCCGCTGCAGGCTACAGACCACGGCCATCGCATACGCCATGTAGCCGGCGCCGCCGATCAGGAACAGCCCGCCGTGGCGCAGCGCCTGCAGCGGCGTGGCGGCTTCTTCGGCCGACAGCATCATCACGAACAGCGCCACGAACTGCAGCGGCATCGCCTTGCGTCCATACACCACCATCATGCTGGCCAAAAACGAGACCAGCACGATGACGGTGCGCAGCAGCCACGGCACCGGCGAACACAAACTGACCAGCAGTGCCACCAGTGAGCACAGCAGCACTGCCGCCAGCATCTCGTTGAACTTGTGGCGCAAGGGACTGGGCATGTCCATCAGGCTGGTGCACAGGGCGCCCATGGCCACCACCATGGCGGTGGGCAGGTCGGCGATGGCGTAGGCCAGGTAACTGAGGCCGACGATGCCGGTGGCGATACGCAGGCCGGTATAGAAGTAATGACTGAAGAGGAAGGTGCGCGGCGCGAGTGCGTATTGCATGGGGTCAGGGCGGAAATGTTGAGTGCATTATAACGCTGCCCGTCCGGGACACTCGCGCGCGCCTGCGCGTGAGAGTGATGCCGCCACGCCGCATGTTTCGATCAATCGCATGATTATTTGTGGGCTCGCGCGCAAGTTCTTGTCGTGCGGAACGTTTTTGTTGCCTGAATCGGTAAGCTTGTCGACACGCTAATAAAAAAACATCCCAGGAGATACGAATGCACCCCCATGCTTTTCCCGGCCGCCTGCACGCCGTCGCCCTCGCGGCGGCCCTGTGCGCCGCCAACGCTTCAGCCCAGACCGCATCCGTGCAAACCACCGACACCGACCAGCCGGTCCAGCAAGTCGTGGTCAGCGGCATGCGCGCCAGCCTGGAAAAGGCACAGGACCTGAAGCGCCGCGCCGACCAGGTGGTCGACTCGATCGTCGCCGACGATATCGGCAAGCTGCCCGACGCCAACGTGGCCGAAGCCCTGCAGCGCATCACCGGCGTGCAGGTGTCGCGCAACCGCGGCGAGGGCGACCAGGTGCAGATCCGCGGCCTGTCGCAGACCCAGACCCTGCTCAACGGCCGCTCGATCTTCACCGCCGGCAAGGAGCGCGGGCTGTCGTTCCAGGACGTGCCGGCCGAGCTGCTGGCCGGCGCCGACGTGTATAAAACCCCGACCGCCGACCAGGTCGAAGGCGGCATCGGCGGCCTGATCGACCTGCGCATGCGCCGGCCCTTCGACTTTGCCGGCGCGCGTATCGCCGGCACGCTCAAGGAAACCTACGCCGACTACGCCAGGAAAAAGAACCCGGAAGGCTCGATCCTGCTCAGCAACCGCTGGAAGACCGGCATCGGCGAGGTCGGTGCGCTGCTCAGCGTGGCGCACCAGAAGCGCGACTACCGCTCGGATTCGATCGAGCTGGGCGCGCCGGCGCAGCTGGCCGACGGCTCCGGCACCTATGCACCGGTCGGCGCCTATTATTCTTACGAGACGGGCCAGCGCGACCGCACCGGCGTCACCGCTTCGCTGCAGTGGCGCCCGTCGCGTCAGCTGGACCTGTATTTGGACGGGAATTTCACCCGCCTGAAGACCGCCACCGACACCTATTCGATGTACGCCTCGCCCTACTGGGCCAACTGGAGCGCCGACACCAACGCCGGCGCCATGTGGCCGAAGGGGACGATCGAGACCAATGGCGATGCCATCGTCAAGGGCACGGTGTATGGCGCGCAACTGAGCACCTCGGGCTTCATCGCCGACGACCGCACCAAGACCCAGCAGCTGGCGCTGGGCGGTAAGTGGCGCGGCCAGGACTGGACCCTGCGGTCCGAACTCGGTCACACGAAGAGCGATTACGCCCGCCTGTACCAGGAAGTGCGCCTGGGTGCCGGCACCAGCGACGCCGCCTTCAGCTACGACATGACCACGCCGGTGCCCTCGGCCTATCCGGTGCTGGCGAATGCCAACGACCTGCTCACGCCATCCAACTACTGGGCCGGCAATGCGTTGTACTTCCGCCAGAAGAACGAGGGCAAGGAAACGACCTGGCGCGCCGACGGCGAGCGCAGCCTCGACCTCGGCGCGGTCACCCGCGTGCGCACCGGCATCCGCTATGCCGACCGCGATGCGAGCAGCGCCGAGATCAACACCATCGACAATATCTGGCGTGACGGGAATACGGGTGCGGTGGGCGGTGCCGTGCCCGGCCTGGCCAGCCAGATCGCGCCGATCCCGTACAGTGACTTGTTGCACCGCGAAGGCGCCGGCACCTTCCCGCGCCAGTGGCTGTCGGTCTCGAACCTCGACTGGCTGCGCGATCCGCAGGCGGTGCGCAGCACGCTCGGCTTGACGGTGCCCGGCTTCGACGTCGCCCAGACCTTCGACTTCTCGGAAAAATCGACGGCGCTGTACGGCATGCTCGACTTCGATTCGACCCTGTTCGGCAAGGGCTTGAGCGGCAACCTCGGCGTGCGCTACATCCACACCAAGACCGGACGCTCGTGGCAGGAGGCCGTGGCCGACGGTAGCTACATGACCCGCACCGGCAACAGCACCGACAACGACTGGCTGCCCAGCCTGAACGCCAAGCTGGCGCTGAACGACCAGCTGCAGGCGCGCTTCTCGGCATCGAAGGTGATCACGCGCCCGAACTTCGACCAGCTGACCCCGAGCCTGTCGCTGAACGCCAACGACCGCACCGGCTACCAGGGCAACCCGACCCTGCAGCCCCTGAGTGCGCGCCAGCTCGACGCCACGCTCGAGTACTACATGAGCAGCAGCGACTACCTGTTCGGCGCCGCCTTCTATAAAAAGGTCGACGGCTTCATCCAGACCGCGGCCACCAATTTGCAGTACGGCGGCACCTCGTATACGGTCAGCACCCCCAGCAACGGCCAGGACGGCACCATCAAGGGCCTGGAACTGGGCTACCAGGGCTTCTTCAAGAATTTGCCGGGCGTGCTGCGCGGCCTCGGCGTGCAGGCCAATTTCACCTACGTCGACAGCCGCGCGCCGGGTCCGCTGGAAGGCCAGCAGACCGCGCTCGAAGGTTTGTCGCGGCAGAGCTACAACCTGGTGGCGATGTACGACTGGGAAAACCTGTCGGCACGCCTGGCGTATAACCACCGCGGCAAATACCTGGCCGGCACCACCAACTACTACCCGAACGACGGCAAGACGATCGCGCAGACGCCGTACTACATGGATGGCTACGGCCTGGTCGACGCTTACCTGAGCTACGGCTTGAGCAAGACGCTGAAGATCGCGGTCGAGGCCAACAACCTGACGCGCACCTCGCGCCACAGCTATTACGGCGTGAGCGGATTGCCGTTCGGGCGCTATGTGGATGACCGCCGCTTTGCGGTGAGCCTGCATGCGGACTTCTGAGCCACGGCGCAGGGTTCTGCGTGGGGTGGCGGCGGCGCTGGCGCTGGCCTTTGGCGGGGCGCCCGCATCCGGCGCCGCGTCCGGCGTCACCGGGCCCTTCCTGGCCGGCGGCGACGTCTCGGTGCTCGGCTGGCTCGAACGAAGCGGTGCCCGCTACCACGACCGTGCCGGCCGCCGCCGGGACGCGCTGACCATCCTGCGCGACGCCGGTTTCAAGATCGTACGCCTGCGTCTGTACGAGCAGCCCGGCCCCGGGCGCGGCCACGACGGCTGGCACTGGCCGGCGGACTGCATGAACCTGCCCGACCTGCTGGCGCTTGCACGCCGCAGCGCCGCACTGGGCATGCAGATCCAGCTGACCTTCCACTACAGCGACTTCTGGACCAACGGCAAACTGCAGACGGTGCCCGCGGCCTGGCAGGCGCAGCTCGATGCTTTGTCAAGCGAGCCGGAACGCTTCGCGCGCCTGTGCCAGCTGGTGTACGCGCGCACGCGCGAGGTGATGCTGGCGCTGCAGGCCCAGGGCACGACGCCGCAGTTCGTCTCGATCGGCAACGAGATCGAGGGCGGGCTGCTGTATCCGTACGGCGCCATCAACGGTCCAGACGCGCAAGACAACTGGCCGCGCCTCGGCAAGCTGCTGCAGGCCGGCCACGATGCGGTGAAGTCGGTGGCGCCGAATAGCCGCACCATCCTCCACCTGGATGATGGCGGGAACATGGACAAGTACACCTGGTACTTCGACCATCTGCGCACCCTCGGCGTGGCATGGGACGTGATCGGCGCCTCCTACTATCCGTTCTGGACCAGGAAGATCGTGGCCCAGCTGGCCGACTTCATCCGCGCCGTCACGGCGCGTTACGACAAGGACTTGTTCGTGATGGAGGCCGGCTTCAACTGGACGCCGCACCTGCCGGGCGGCCACCGTGGCCAGCTGAGCGACAACGGTCCGTATCCGGCAACGATGAGTTCTCCCGAGGGCCAGCAGCGCTTCATGATCGAGCTGCTCCAGACCCTGCGCCGCACCCCGCGCGCGCTCGGCCTGCTGTACTGGGACCCGGTCATGATCGCCACCCCGGGCGTCGGCTGGGCACTGCGCGATGCCGACGGCACGCCCGGTCCGAACGTGGTGGCGAATACCACGCTGTTCGATTTCCAGGGCAGGGCGCTGCCGGTGCTGGACAGCTGGCGCGGCAAGAAATAACCAACCAGAGAGACGATGACCAACACGATCCACTCCCGCCATGCGGCCTTGCTCGCCTGCGCGCTGCTGTTCCCCACCGCGGCCGCGCTGGCCGACACTTTACTGACGGTCGACGCCAGCGCCCCCGTAACCGCGCCGCTGGAAGGCCACCTGAAACAGGGCAGCAGCCGCTCGCCGCAGGGCGCCACCATCGGCATCAACAGCCGCTACCTGACCCGCGCCGGCAAGCCCTGGCTGCCGGTCATGGGCGAATTCCACTACACGCGTACGCCGGCGGCGCAGTGGGAACGCGAGCTGCGCAAGATGAAGGCGGCCGGCGTCGACGTCGTTGCCAGCTACATTATCTGGAACCACCACGAAGAGCAGGAAGGCAAATTCGACTGGAGCGGCCGGCGCGACCTGCGCCGCTTCGTCGAACTGTGCCGCAAGGTCGGCCTCGATTTCGTGGTGCGGGTCGGGCCATGGGCGCATGCCGAGGTGCGCTACGGCGGCGTCCCGGACTGGGTGGTGGATGCGATGCCGACCCGCGGCGACGATCCGCAATACCTCGGCTACGTCGAGCGCTTCTACGCCCAGATTGGCCAGCAATTGCGCGGCCTGCTGTGGAAGGATGGCGGCCCGGTGATCGGCCTGCAGATCGAAAACGAATACAACCTGCGCGGCGAAGGCCAGGGCGCGGGCCACATCGCCACACTGAAAAAGCTGGTGTTGAAGGCCGGGCTGGACGTGCCGCTGTACACCGTCACCGGCTGGGACGGCACCGTGTATCCGCCGGGCGAAGTGACCCCGGTATTCGGCGGCTACATCGACGAACCCTGGGCCACCAGTACCAAAGAGCTGCCGCCCAAGGAAACCCACGCCTTCCGCTTCGATACCCGCGTCAGCGGCGACCTCGGTGCGCAGACGGCTTCGCACGGCAAGGGCACCGCCGACGAGGAAATCGACAAGACGCCTTTCCTGGGCGCCGAATACGGCCCCGGGCTGCCCTTCATGTACCGGCGCCGCCCGGTGCTGTCGCCCGACGACGTGGCCTCGATGCTGCCGGTGCAGCTGGGCTCCGGCCTGAACCTGCTCGGCTACTACATGTTCCACGGCGGGCGCAATCCGGAAGGGCGCACCTGGCTGCAGGAGAGCAGCGGCAGCGGCGGCTACAACGACCTTCCGCTGATCAACTACGACTTCCAGGCGCCGCTCGGCCCCGACGGGCAGGGGCGGCCGGTGCTGGCGCGCCTGCGTCCCTATCACTGGTTCCTGCACGATTTCGGCGCCCAACTGGCCCCGATGACGGTGCGCCGCCCGGACCTGGTGCCGGCCAGCCGGACCGACCTGAAAACGCCGCGCTTTGCCGTGCGCAGCCAGGGCAAGTCCGGCTTCGTCTTCATGAACAACCACGTGCGCCAGTATGCGATGGCGCCCCAGCGCGAGGTACGTTTCTCGGTCAAGCTGCCCGGCGAAACCCTGGTCTTCCCGGGCAAGCCGGTTGACGTGGCTGACGGCGATTACTTCATCTGGCCCTTCCACCTCGACCTGGACGGCACCGACCTGCGCTATGCCACCGCCCAGCCGATGGCGCGCATCGATGTCGGCAAGGAGGGCATCGTCTACGTGTTCGCGGCCCACAAGTCGATCCCTGCGGAGTTCGGGTTCGATGCCGGTGCGGCGAGCGGTATCGAGGTGGCCGGCGCCCGCAAAGCTGCTGGCGAGGGAGCGGGTGCGGGCAACCTTGTGGTCGACGCGATCCAGCCCGGCACGGCGGCGGCGATCACGATCCGCAAGGCGGGCGCGCGACCGGTGCGCATCGTGGTGCTGAGCGCGGCGCAGGCCGAGCAGGTGAGCATCGAGCAGGTCGCCGGCCAGCGCAGGCTGCTGATGAGCGCCCAGCAGGTGGTGGTGGCCGACAAGGCGCTGCAGCTGCGTTCCGTCGGCCAGCCGCACTTCCACATGAAAGTGTTCCCGGCCCTGGCCAGGCCGCTGGCGGGCACGCGCGCCGGCCAGGACGGCATCTTCCAGACCTTCGACGCCGACCTGCCCGAGCGCCGCATCGCCGCCACCATCACCCCGGTGCGCGCCGCGCGCGAAGCGCCGCCGGTCAAGATAGGCGGACCCGCGCGTGCGGCCGTGGAGCCGACGCCGGAAAGCTTCAAGGCCGCCGCCAGCTGGCAGATCGCCGTCCCGCGCGCGCAGCTGAAAGGCCTCGACGACGCGCTCCTGAACGTCGACTTCGTCGGTGACATCGGCCGCCTGTACAGCGGCGTGCGCATGCTCGACGACTGGTACTACAGCGGCTATGGCTGGCAGTTCGGCTTGCACGAAGCGGAAGCGTCGCTGGACCGGCCGCTGACGCTGTCGGTGCTGCCGCTGCGTGCCGATGCGCCGGTGTATATCCCGAAGGAGGGCCGCCCGGACTTCAAAGGCAAGTCGCAGGTGGCCGAACTGCGCGGCGTCAGCGTGACGCCGGTGTATCTGCTGACGCTGACACCGTAAGCATGGCCGGCCGCAAGCCCTCGGCATCCACCCGTACCCGGATGCTGCCGGAGGCGCCCGGCCGGCCACGCACGATCCCCAGCACCAGGCCATTGAAGGCGGCGCGTTCCGGCGACTGGAAGGATTCGAAGCTGGTCGGGTCGCCGTTGTCGGTGGCCACCAGCTCGCCCGGGCCTTCGACCGTGAAGCGCACGCGCTGCTTCGCACGCGGCACGTCGATGCCGTCCTTGTCGACGATGCGCACGGTGATGAACGACAGGTCGCGGCCGTCGGCGGCAATACTGCTGCGGTCGGCGTTGGCCTGCAGCGCGCTGGCATCGCCCGCGGTGCGCACCGACGATCGCGCCCATTCCTTGCCATCCTTGTAGGCGACCACGGTGAGCTCGCCGGGTTCGTAGTTCACGTAATCCCAGCGCAGGCGGTAGGCATACGGCGCCTTCTTCTGGCGGCCCTGCGATTTGCCGTTGACGAACAGCTCGGCCTCGTCGCCCGAGGTGAACACGTGCACCGGCGTGACCTGGCCCACCCGCTCGGGCCAGGTCCAGTGCGGCAGGATGTGGGCCATCGGCAGCTCCGGACGCCAGCGCGACTGATAGAGATAGTAGCGGTCCTTCTTGAAGCCGGCCAGGTCGAGGATGCCGGAATAGGAACTGCGCGCCTCGTAATAGGGCGTCGGCTCGCCCAGGTAATCGAAGCCGGTCCAGACGAATTCGCCGGCGGTGTAGGGATGCTGGTCGAGGGCGGCGAAAGCGCGGTCGGCCGAGCTGCCGAAGTCCGCGGCAAACAGTTCGTAGGCGCTGACCTGGCGCGTTGCCGGGTCGCCGCCGGCGCCGGGCCGCACGGCGGCGCTGGTCACGCCCGGCACCGGGAACTGGTATTCGCCGCGGCTGGACAGGGCCGACGCGCTCTCGGTATGCAGGATCGCCTTGCCCGGATGGGCTGCGTGGAAGGCCGGGAACTGGCCGGGCAGGGTGCGGATGCCGCTGCCCTGGTAATTCAGGCTGATCACGTCGATGGTACCGGGCAGCGGCATGTCGGCCTTGGCCCAGTTCATGGCGGTGGTGACCGGGCGCGTCGGGTCTTCCTCGTGCGCAATGCGCACCAGTTCGCGCCCGATGGTGGCGCCTTCCTCGCCGGTGTATTGCTCGCCGACCTCGTTGCCGGCGCCCCACATGATGATCGAGGGGTGGTTGCGGTCGCGCCGGATCATGGCGCGCAGGTCCTGCTCGTGCCAGTCGGGGAAGATCAGGTGGAAGTCGAGCGGGGTCTTCTTGCGCTGCCAGGAATCGAATACCTCGTCCATCACCAGCACGCCCATGCGGTCGGCCAGGTCGAGCAGTTGCGGGTCCGGCGGGTTGTGGCTGACGCGCAGCGCGTTGGCCCCCATCTCCTGCAGCAGTTCGAGCTGGCGCTCGGCCGCGCGCCGGTTGAAGGCGGCGCCGAGCGCGCCCAGGTCGTGGTGGTTGTTGACGCCGCGGATCGGTACGCGTTCGCCATTCACCAGCAGGCCGAGTTGCGCATCGAAGCGCACGGTGCGGATGCCGAACGGCGTTTCGTAGCGGTCGACCACCTGTCCATTTTGACGCACGGTGGTGACCGCCAGGTAGCGGTGCGGGGTCTGGGTAGGACGCGGGCCCCACAAGCGCGGATTGGCCAGCACTGCATCGCCGGCAATGGTCGCGCTGGCGCCGGCCGCGACCGTGGTGCGCGGCGAGGTCGCGCGTGCCACGGCGGCGCCGTCGATGCGGCCCTGGGCGTCGAGTGCGAACAGTTCGGTGCCGACATCGGCGTCGGCCGCGGTGCTGCCGGCATTGTCGAGCGTGACCTGCCAGGCCACGCGCGCCTTTGCCCTGGATACCTCGGGCGTGGCGATCCGCACGCCCCAATGGCCGACGTGCAGCGGCGCAGTTTTTGTCAGCCAGACATTGCGATACAGGCCGGCGCCCGGATACCAGCGCGCCGATTCCGGCGTGTTGTCGAGGCGGATCGCCAGCTGGTTGGCGCCGCTGCGCAGCCAGGGCGTGAGGTCGATGCGGAAGCCGTTGTAGCCGTAGGGCCAGCCGCCGGCCAGCCGCCCGTTGACCCAGACGCTGGCGTAGGCCATGGCGCCGTCGACGTCGAGGAAGACCGACTTGCCACGATCCGCGGCGGCGACGGCCAGGGTCTTGCGGTACCAGGCCGGGCCCCAGGTTTTCAGACGGCCCATGCCGCCATACGGGCCGCTGGTGAGGAAGGGGCCTTCGATGGCCCAGTCGTGCGGCAGGCGCACGGCGCGCCAGGCGCGGTCGTCGAAGCCCGCCTGCGCGTAGGGCGCATCGACCGCCGGGTCCTGCGCGGGCCGCGAGTGGCGCCGCGCAGGCTCCTTGATGAAGGCGTTCCCGCTGGGGAGGATCCAGGGCTTCAGCACCGCCACCTTGGCGCCGTCGACGCGCGCCGCGGCTTCCGGCATGGCGTCGGCCACCTTGCCGTCGGCCGATTGTTCGATCTTCGGCAGCACATCATATAAATAGGGGGCGGAATTGTTGCCGGGGTCGCCGAGGTGGAAGCGCCAGCCGTCGTTGAAGTCGAGGCGCTGGCGCGGCGCCAGGCGGTCTGGTTGGGCGAGGGCCGGCACGGTGACCAGCAGCAGCGCCGGCAACAGTGCCGGCGCAAGGATGTGACGCATGTCTCTCAATGCAGCCTCCAAGGATGGTGCGCCGCGCGGATGTTATCGAGTATCGATCTCCGTCATTTTTGTTAGCGCAATCATCTGGAGTGTATTGCTGTCGGGGCGGCCGCGTCAATGGCGGGCCGCCGCGCAATTCCGGCTCAGGCCAGGATGCTGCCGTCGATCTCGCGCACCGACTTCACCCCGGTCAGCACCATGCTGGTCCGCATGTCCTTTTCCAGGATCGCCAGTAAGTTGCGCACGCCGGCCGCGCCGCCCACCGCCAGCGCATAGATGAAGGCGCGTCCGATCAGCACGCCGTCCGCGCCCAGCGCCAGCAGGCGCACCACGTCCAGGCCGGTGCGGATGCCGGAGTCGGCGAAGATGGTCAGGTCACCTTTCACGGCGGCCGCGATCGAGGGCAGTGCCCTGGCGGTGGACAGCGCGCCGTCCAGCTGGCGCCCGCCGTGGTTCGAGACCACGATGCCGTCGGCGCCGAAGGCCTTGGCATCGCGCGCGTCGTCGGCGTCGAGGATGCCCTTGATGATCATCGGGCCGTTCCACTCGTCGCGGATCCACTGCAGGTCGGACCAGTCGATGCCCGGGTCGAAGTTGGCGGCCAGCCAGCCCATGTAGTCGGCCAGGCCGGTCGGATTGCCGCGGTAGGCCGAGATGTTGCCGAGGTCGTGGGGGCGGCCGAACACGCCGACGTCGAAGGCCCAGCGCGGGTGGGTCATGGCCTGGAACACGCGGCGCAGCGGGCCGCTGCGGCCGCTCATGCCGGAGTGGGCGTCGCGGTAGCGCGCGCCGGGCACCGGCATGTCGACCGTGAACACCAGCGTCTTGATGCCCAGTTCGCGCGCGCGGCGCAGGTAGTCGCGCATGAAGCCGCGGTCCTTCAATACGTACAGCTGGCACCAGATCGGGCGCGCCGACTGCGCCGCGACTTCCTTCAGCGGGCATACCGAAACAGTGGATTGGATGAACGGGATGTTGCGCTCGGCTGCCACCTGCGCGGCTCGAACCTCGCCGCGGCGCGCGTACATGCCGGCCAGGCCGATCGGCGCCAGGGCGATCGGCAGGTCCTGCTTGACGCCAAACCATTCGGTACTGAGGTCGAGCGTTTCCGAACCCTTCAGCACGCGCTGGCGCAATGCCACCTCCTGCAAGTCGTCGACGTTGGCGCGCAGCGTGGATTCGGTGCCGGAGCCGCCGTCGAGGTAGTGGAACAGGAAGGGCGGCAGCTTGCGGCGTGCCGCTTCGCGGTAGTCGGTGGCGGAAGAAATGATCATGGTTCGGTTCAGGAGAGGATGAGCCCGACAAGAATGACGGCCCGGAGGCGTGCCTGTCAACCCGGCCGTGGACTCGGTCATGGAACTGAGCAGCGAACTGATCATTTTACGCATATTGATATGCTTTAAATGATCGATTGAGCGGCTTCCGTACCTGACTGGCGCAGGCGCGTAACATTGGTTCTGGCGAGGTAGCAAAGAGGTCATGCAGCGGCTTGCAAAGCCGCCCAGACAGGTTCAATTCCTGTCCTCGCCTTCTGAATTCCTTCCCCCTGCGTTTCCTCCCGTGCCGACGCCACGCTCGTGCCCAGGTAGTGCCGTGCGACCATCGACCTGCGCCCAGGTAAAAAACTTCCCTGCATATCTCTCGTTTATTTGTGACCTCGTTACATTTCGAGAGTTTCCCTTGGTGGCGCCTCAATATAATCGACCTTGTCGCCAGGCAATTCAGTCTGACGCCGGCCAGCGTCGAAGTCCGAAAGGAGGCCCCTGCAATGCATATTCTTACCGTCGATATGACACGGGTGCCGATGAACATCGTGTTCCGGCTTCGTGACGAGCTGCGGAACAACCTGGAGCACGTCAGGACAATGCGGCGCCTGACGCTGGACCCGCTGCAACCGGATCGGGGGCTCAGCGGCACATATGGGCTGTTCGGGTCGCGGGAATGGTGGAACAACATCGCGCTCGGCAAGTTGCCCCTGCAGCGCGTATCAGGCAAGGTGGAGCGCTTCCAGCTTGCCGGCCCGGATCGGCATGCCCTTCACGTCCTGGACATCCGTGCGCTGGACGGCAGCCTGCATGCCGTCGACATCCACGCTGCCGGTGCGCCCGGCCTGCCGCTGCTGGAGGTCGGGCAAGAGGTGTCGGTGTTATGCGCGCTGGATGGATGCAAGCGCCAGCCCGCCGAGGATGGCGAACGCCATGTCGCCAGGATCGCACTGGAAATGGCCGTGTCGCTCGACCCTGCGACCAAGTACGATGCCGGCGCTCCCGCTCCCGCTCCCTGCACCGGTGAAGCGCAGCCGGCGCACACCGATCGTATCTCCTGAAACGCCGCGCTTCGCCTAGCGCCACAGTATCCGGTTACGGCCTGCAGCTTTGGCCCGGTACAGATGATTGTCCGTCGCCTCGAACAATCCGGCCGCGGTTTCCGCACCGTGGGTCCCGAGCGTCGCCCCACCCACGCTGACGGTCAGCACCGGCGCCACCCCGGAGGCCGCGTGCGCCAGCTGCAGCCCCGCCAGCGCCGCGCAGAGTCCGTCGACCACGGCGCGCGCTTCCTCGGCCCCGGTCTCGGGCAACAGCAGCACCACTTCTTCGCCGCCGTAGCGCGCCGCCAGGTCGGTCGGACGGCGCATCGCGGCGCGCGCCACCCGCGCGACCGCGCGCAGCGCACGGTCGCCGGCCGGGTGGCCGTAATGGTCGTTGTACTGTTTAAAAGAGTCGATGTCGAGCAGGGCGACCGACAGCGGCGCGCCGCTGCGCCGGGCGCGCGCCCATTCCTGCGCATACACTTCGTCGAAGCGGCGCCGGTTGGCCAGTTCGGTCAGGCCGTCTACGTTGGCCAGGCGCTCGAGCATACGGCGCTGGCGTACCATCTGCAGGTGCAGTGCCACCCGCGCCATCACCACGGTGGCGTTGAAGGGCTTGGCGATGTAGTCGGCGGCGCCCAGTTTGAGGCCGTTGGCTTCGTCTTCGGGCCGGTCCAGGCCGGAAATGAAGATCACCGCCAGCTGCGCCGTGGCCGGATCGGCGCGCAGGCGGCGCAGCACGTCGAAGCCGTTCATGTCCGGCATCATCACATCGAGCAGCAGCAGGTCGGGCGCGAGGCGGGCAGCGCGTTCCAGCGCCTGTTCGCCGTTCTTTGCCAGCAGCACCGTGTAGTCGGGCTTCAGCAATTCGGTCAGCAGCTGGCGGTTGATCGGATCGTCGTCCGCGATCAGGACTTTCTGGGGTTCGACCGGGTTCATGCCTGGGTTTCCGTTGCGAGGTCGAGCGAGTGTAGCAGCGTCGCCAGCCGGGCCAGCGCGGCCTCGTATTCGAGGTCGCCCATGGCTTCGCCGAGCGCGGTCAGTGCGGCAGTCTGGGTGGCGTCCTGGCCGGCCGGCGACAGGGCTGCATGCAGCGCCGCCAGCGCGTCGTCGGCACGGGCGTCGCCGTCGCGCAGGTAGGCTTCCAGCTGCGCGGCCAGGGTGCGCAGGTCGGACGCGGCGGCGCCGTCCGCCGCAGCGGATGCGGACAGGATGGCCGCGCTGGCCGGTGGCGGCGGCAGTGCCACACGCGCCAGCCCGGCCAGCACGCCCTCGAGGGCCAAAATCAGGTCCGGCGCCAGCAGCGGCACGCGCTCGTGGCGGCCGCCGCGCAGCTCGCCCTCCAGGCTGCCGGCCAGCGCCGCCAGCGGCGTGGCGCCGATGTAGGCGGCGCCCGACTTCAGGTTGTGCGCCAGCGATTCCAGCGGTTGGTAGCGGCCGCCGGCCAGCGCGTCGCGCATCGCCTGCGGGGCCGATCGGTATTCCTGCACGAAGCCGGCGATGCGCTTGTGCAGGCGCGTCGGCTGGCCGCCGGCACTGGCCAGCGCGCGCTGCCAGTCGATGCCGCGCACCGGTGCCAGGCCGGCATCCAATGCGCTGCCCGCGTCGGCGACCGCCGCCGGCACACTGCGCCCGACCAGGCGCGCCGGCGCGATCCACTTGACCAGTGTGCGGAACAGCAAATCAGGGTCGATCGGCTTGACCACGTGGTCGTTCATGCCGGCCGCCAGGCTCTTGTCGCGGTCGCCGGCCATCGCATGCGCGGTCATGGCGATGACCGGCAGCCCGGCGCACTGCGGCAGCGCGCGGATGCGGCGGGTGGCGCTCAGGCCATCCATCTCGTGCATCTGGATATCCATCAGCACCAGGTCGTAGTCGCCCCTGGCCGCCATCTCGACCGCCTCGAGGCCGCCGGTGGCGACGTCGACCCGCATGCGCGCGGCGGCCAGGAAGTCGAGCGCCACTTCGCGGTTGTTGGCATTGTCGTCGACCAGCAGGATGCGGGCGCCGTCCAGGCGCGCCAGCTCGTGGGCCTGGGCCGGCGGCGCGATCGTGGGGGCACTGTCACCGGCCAGCTCGGGACGCAGCACCTGCGCCAGGCTGTGGTACAGCAGGGCCGGGCCGACCGGCTTGGTGAGGAAGGCGTCCAGCGGCAGCTCGCCTTCCTGCGCCAGCACGCTTTCGCGCGAGCAGGCGCTGACCATCAGGATCGCCGGCGGCGCCGCGAAGCGCGCGTCGGCGCGGATGCGGCGGATGGTCTCGACGCCGTCCAGGCCCGGCATCAGGTAATCCATCAGCACCGCCTGGTAGGGTTGGCCGCCGTCGACCGCCGCCGCCATGCGCGTCAGCGCGTCTGCGCCGGAGGCCACGGTGTCGGCCTGGATGCCGAAGCCCTCCAGCATGCCGCCCAGCGCGCTGCGGGCGCTGGCGCAGTCGTCGACCACCAGCACGCGCATCTGCTGCAGTCCGAAAATGGAAGACCGGTCGAGGACGTGGGCGTCGGTGCCCCCCACGTGCTCGACCATGCC
>Ga0265797_10004113_pt1 | contig 22556 bp, 12 predicted proteins | sample P2T30metagenome_FD_192433 | JGI IMG/M metagenome (GOLD analysis project Ga0265797, IMG submission 192433) | Plant litter microbial communities from East Loma Ridge, Irvine, California - P2 T30 | ecosystem: Environmental > Terrestrial > Plant litter > Unclassified | place: USA: California... | reverse complement strand
GAGATAATCTTCTCATACGCTAGGTGTACAGCGTGAGCATCGTACCATGAACATCCATCCATCGCAACGACGCTTTGCTTGTGAGGTCTGCAAGAAAAATAAGGCGAAATGCCAGCGCTTACAGCAGACTGATTTAAAATGCTCACGATGCACAATGCTAGGTGTGGAGTGTCATACCGGCAGTCAGAAGAAAGTCGGCAGGCCGAGACGGTCGGAACGCACTTTGGAGCAGAAGGTACTCAAGTCCACACCAATCTCCTTGAATAAGAGACCGAGAAAAGCGAACAATGAATGCCGTCAGCCGCCCATTGGACGCAAGAGTATCATCTCTTCTAGAGGAAACGATGACGGATGCACCCCAGTGCCCCCAATTTCACAAACAAGATATCAACACATCACGCCAAACCCGTCGACGTACATCCGAACGCCTACACAGCTCAGTCTTTTGACGGAACCAGCAAGTTGGCAATTACAAGCGTGGACCCCCAATGAGCAGGTCCCTATCGATACATACAATGCAACCAGCCCAACTAATCAATACATTCCTACGATCATGCCTTCGCTTGCCTCAAGCCCAGACGATAATTCCGACCGCGAACCAGAATGGCCGGACATTGCAATCATTCCTGCATTCATGCACGCAAGCTCGCTTGCTTGGGTGTCGCCGCCTGGTTATGAAACCCGATACTGTAGTCCAAAGGCTACAGGGGCTCTGTACTTCGATACCAGCCTTCGTACCGTAGTGGACGAACCTGCACCTGTGCTCCGCGCGACCACTAACCATAGCGAGCTGCCAGATATCGTGGACACATTGTTGAGAATAAGAAAGGACATGGATCTCCGGCGTACAGTTCTCAGGCGCAACAATTCGATGCTGAGTCTGGACCTTCTGATCTATAGACAGAGTCCACTTTTCATCGACAACTACACTCTGAGTGAATTCCTCATCAGCGCTTCTCAGGATTTCTTGCACATCTTGACCCGACTTCAAGCAAGCAGAAAGTGGAAGGAACCAAACCCATCGTTCCATGTCGCCGCTGCGTCGCCAGAACGCTTGCCTCCCGCTCTGGCTTACACCATCTTAAGCATATTCTCCCAAGTCATCTCCTTCTACGAGCTCTTCCTAGAACACTTGACGAGTCGAATCGAGCATACTTCCACAAATCCAGTTACACCAGTTCCTGGCCTTACACTTAACGGAAAACCTCTGGCGAGACTGAGCGATCAGGGTTTGCTGTTTTGCAATATGGTGCTTGGGCTTCTGGAGAGACTGGAGAGCGTTCTTGGATTGGGGGTGGAAGGTGGAGGGAAAGGCCTACTTTCTACCGAGCAGGTTGAAGATCTCTGGAGCCACATGGATGGCAGCAATGGTGTTGCGTCTGGCTATGGCATTATGCGGCCGGCGGATGTTAAAGCACTGTTTCGGAAAGTGGCTGCGGTGCTTGAGCGGTTGTCGATTACGATGTGAGACTGGGGTTGATGTGCTTGCACTTGCATCACTTGGTTTTTGATCAGCGCGGAGAGCATTGCATCAGAGTCTTAAACATTAATGATAATAATGACTACATGTCATTCGCTGCCATAGAAAGCTAGTCGCCACCATCCACTCCCAAGGCTCACACGCAGCTCGTAAATCTATTACCAGCACAGCTGTATAGGATACTTGCGCGCCAGATTTGGAGAAGGATTCCCGGTACTGCTCCTAAAAAGGCACAAACAAGCGTCACGAGGACTTTGTACACCATTAATAATCTCGAGCCATCTTCAAACTTCGGCGGAACAGTGTCGTCGGTCGGCAGCGATGTAGTAGTCGTGAGCACTGACTGTAGCCTTTCTGAGCCATCAAACGGTCTGCCCAAGGCCTGTACGGCATTTGAGGCGTTCTTTGGGACCGATGGCACGATGATGTCGACGTTGGTGTTGTTTGGTGGATTTACTGGCAAGGCGATTGCACTTGAGCTGGCAAGTAGGGCCACCATGGCAATCTGCAAGCGCATCTTGAATGGAGGAATTGGTATGGATGATCTGTCACGGTGAGCCTTTCAAGGTCTAAGAGTAGAGGATGGACCACCTTACTGGAGATTTGTCAAGGTGAATCTGGCTGATTGATGCCATACTGGAAGTTGGGCTAACATGCTGGAGGGAAAAGTGATAGTTCACCAGTCTATATTCACAGTCATGGGAGAGGCGGAACCTGACATTGATCACGTATTGTATGGTGAGCTGCTCGCAAGCTCGCACTGTCTGTAAGACAAACCTTTTTACGCGCTGACCTGCCATTGTGATAGCATTGGTTGGGACTCCATTGCGCTTCTGGAGCTGGCCCAAGTAGTAGCATAATGTCGCGGAGCCACATGGTAGCCACACCGTACATTTGGCGAGTCGCTAATAGGTGCCCGATAATTTCGAATTAATCTGTCATATGCCTTGATTCCTGTGTCTTGATCCATTTCGAACATTCGGTCTGCGAGTAGCCAATCGTGCATTATTGTGACAAGCATGCCATAACCCAAGACACCCGTCAGATCAGAGCCTCCGATGAAATTAGAACAGATAACGTTGCCAGCATCGCCGTCTCAAAGGCGTCGACGCAGAGTGTCGTAGCTGAAGATCGGGAGAGGAGCATGTGCCAAGCCTGGCTTCTTGACTTCATCTCATCTCGAGTGGCATCCAGCTTGACAGCATCACATGGAAGAACCTCACGCGCGCACTAACAATTTAATGCGAAGCGGACTGCGTTCGTTTCAGACTCACTGCCTGCCAATTTGAGACTGAGCCTTGTCGTAAGTTGACTTCTGGCTCCCCAAACTGTCCTGTGTACCACACATCAGCACAACCATGTCTACGCCGCCAGCTCAGTCGGGCGGCTTCATCCTCTCGCCTCCGCCCTCGTCAGTGACATCTGCAATCACAAACGCGAACTCGGAACTACCGCATCCTCGTTGCACTCCCCTGAAGCCGGGCGGTAGCAAAGAAAGCGCGTTCATCCGATACGTGGATGACCGTCTTCTGAAGATACAGAGGCGCTTTGCCAAGCGTGAAACACCATCCATCAATGGCGACGACGCAGAGAAAGATGCTGCTGCCATATGGGATAGTGTACAAGGGTACAAAAGCATGCGCGAAGCATGTAAGGACCTCGAAGATCTTCTGGGCGTAGTGTGGGTGAGTGGAACACCAGGCCTTCAGATCCCATACTTGATCAGCTTGGCGCTTCTTTTGACGACAATCATCGCTGGTATGCCTGCCAATCCGAAGCAGCTGTTCCGAGTGCTGGCCAAGCTGGATCATGCGTTCGCGAGCCTGCTGCAGGGCAAAGATGTGGACAGTGGGGAGAGACTGCCAGGATTCGAGAACAGAAGAGGCGTGAGCGGAACAGAGAAGGTGCGGATAAGAAGCCTGATTGAGAGGACAAGAAGAAGCGTCATGGAGAGTCTGAAGTCTGGAGAGCTGGACGAAGCATATGAGTCGGACGAGGAAGAGAATGATAACGGCGAGAAGATGGATGTGGACGGCGAAGATAATCTCGAAGGCGAGCTCATATTGGAAGGCGATGGGCCATATGCTCCAGGACAAGAAGAAGAGTCCTGGGAAATGCAGATTGCAAGGGTATATGATCGCACCATGGTCGAACTGGGAGACAGCCTCGAAACACCGAACATAGGCATCATCACCGAGGGTTGAGGCTGGCCGAGCTGGATTGCCATCACTATGCTCACCATTCTTCCAAGTCCCGTGGATGGAGATCATCATCCGCCCAGCAGCAGATACAGCTGCTCCATTGCTCCATGACCCAGCGTCTGCGAATGTTGCACGCTCGGTGCCTTCGCGAGCCATGGGTCGTTCAACACCGCGAGTTCGCCAGTTCGCCCTCGCCCCTGCAGCATTGGGCACACCGAAGTAAGACGGTGATGGGACTTGCACGGCCTGGTTACCAGTCTGCTATCGCTCGAAATGCCTGCCTGTCGACTGGGTTACTATCGAGAAATAATGCGTGTTGCCATGCCGAGCGACGTAGGATCGACAAAGACGCTCGTGCGTGCACGGCAAAGGATGCGTCTGCATTCGCATTCGGCAGTGGAAATGGTCTAATTGTAGAAATGCTCCGCCGTACCGCACCACGAATTATGCCTCGTCGGCTGATTGTTGTCGCGGAAGCGCGTCTACAAGCTCAGATACACAAACAAGCCGAACAAAACAAAGTGCGACGCCGCCTTTCTCAGACCAGAATCACCTCCTTCGTTCCCACTCCCCTGCACACGACCTCTTTTCGTCTACCTTCAACAGGTTCGCGGAACCGTAAACACCGCGTCCGTCCACCATGCCGACGTACAATTCGTTGGGGTTCTCCGCCTCATTGCTGGTGACGAATCTCGACCAGACTCTATCCGATGAAATCAACCTTCGCATGGGCAAGAGCCTCCAGAAGGACACCAAGCGCATCCAAGATCAGCTTTCCAATGGTCGCGCATTGCGAGAGCATCCGACTGGCCCAACAAACTCCGAGGTAGGCATTTTTCAGTTGTTAGGCGAAGACGAGGACATGGTACTTTTGGTGGTGGCAGCAAGCGATGGGCAGGGCGATGATGAGGGAATTGGCAAAGACAGTGATGAGGTTGAGGGCGAACGCCCTGAGACTACTAACGCAGTGCCTACATCAACGGACGATACCACGCCACCTCACTCGACGCCTACGCAAACCACGTCAGGGCGCAAGAGAAGCAATCGCATCGCCAACAATCAGCGTGCCGCCAAAACCCAGCGTACAGGCTCGAACGGCGGCAAACGCGGTGAGCAAATGACAGAGTCGTCCTCCACACCTTTTGACCAGATCGCAGCACCTGCAACACAATCCAGTAACACCCGAAAGCGCTCAACGAGCCACCTTCAGCCTAACCACCCCGCCGAAGAGCTCGCATTGTGCCTCAAAGTAGACTTCACCAAATTCTACGAGAAAGACAAGGCGGCTGCGCCGCTCCTCAATGGCAAAGACCTGAAGCTTGAGGTCTTCATCAACGGCCAATTGATGGAGGTGACCTACGAAAACTCGCGCCCATACAAGCGGACGGGCCTCATTCGGTACAGCGGAACAAGGTTCCATCGCCAGGTAAGTCTGCTTTGAGCAACGCATCTCACATCACGACCAGGATACTAATACAACACGCGTTCCTTAGGCCGAAAAGCCATGGGTCTATGTACCATCAGCAGCAATCACGTCAGACGACGCCGACATCACACCTGATCAGCGTTGGAACAACATCAGCGAGTCATTGGCGCAAGAAGCCAACATGCGAGGCACAGACATATGGGGTCAGCTCCCCATATCCGCGCAATTCCTTGCAGCTCTAGCTCGTTCCAAGCTCCCTAGAGGCCCCCAAAACAGGAGCCAGCACTTTGCCGTCGTTGATCTGGTCGTCACCGCCGGAAAAGGCAGGAAATTTGGGCCTGATACAGTCTACCTCGCTGAACCAACCCGCCTAGCCGACAAGAAATACGCTGGCTTCGCTCCGATGACATACGACTTGGAGCCACTTCCTCACCAAGATGGCGACGTTATGCTACCGAATGACAGCCGAATGTTCGGTGTTGGCCCCATGGACTCCACAAACTTCCAGCCTTCGGGCTTGTCAGGAGATATGTTCGGAATGCTTTCAAAGCAGACTCGCACCCCAGCGACTCCGCACACGCCCAAGACGATGGATATGAAGACTTCTCAGAGACTCAGGGAGGCTCTGAACACAACGCCTATGAAGCAGACTCTTTCGAAATACGAGAACTCAAAGGGACGCGTCAAAGGCGCCCGCACGCTGAGGCAGCGCGTTGGTGACATGTCGAAAATGTCGCCGAGGAAGCAGCAAGAAGTCTTGAGCCAATTGGAAAAGGAGCTTGACGATGACGCCATGAACGCCATTATGGCAGCCTTCGATGCTGGCGACCCCGAACCAGCACGTTCGGAGCCGAAAAACGTTGGTTTCAGCTTCGGCGATTTTGTTGTTCCAGCTCACAATGTGAACGACGCATCCTACACTCAGACTTTCGCCACTACTGTCGATCCGCTGAGTCTTGCTGTCGATCCAGCTTACAAGCCGGAGGACACATCCTTTGCTCAGACGCTCGCCGACACTGTGGATCCGTTCAGTCTTGCTCCCCCCGAGACCAATTCATCTTTGCTTCAGGGTGGCATCTTCAGCTCATACCCTCAGCCCCACCTATCCATGACATCGGAAGGCAACTCTGACTTCCTTGGCTTCAATCCTGTCATACCTCCTGCAGACCTGGCACCGTTCAAATTACCGAACAGAATGACGCCTGCATCTGCTCTGAGCGGTTCGCCGACTTCTACCGCTGTCAAATATCACCACTCGCACCACAAGTACGATCCCGCGATGGAGCTGGCGGATCCCTTCGTCGACGATCAGCCGACATTCGGCTTGGCCTCACTCCACACAGGGTCGCCATTTACACCGCAGCCGGCTTCCGCTTCCTCGCAGAAGAGTAAGAAGGCCCTCGCCAGAGAGGCCTTACCTGATCATGCGGTCACAAAGTTTCAAATTCCTGATCTCTTCAAAAAGAGTACTGTCAGCTACGCTGATGGTCTCAAGCAGCGTCAGGCGACCAAAGCTCGCGGTGGAGAGTTCGAGGAGCAGCAGTTCGTGGTGGGCATGCGTTTCATTGTGCTCTAAGTGGCAGGCGACGTGAAGCGAGAGATTGAGAGACAAATGTTGAAGTAGTTAGTTGGGATTCTCGGTTGACATGGTGTTTGGTGTAATTATAAGCACTAGGGTCTTTGCACACGACAACGACGTTCTCAATGGCAAGTAAGACTCTTTTGATTTCCATGCTTGATTACAATGGCAAACTCGTTCTTGAAGCCGCTTTGAGTCCCCGTCAGCATCTCAGTGGCACGTGTGGTTTTCTAGTGTCACTTCCCAGCTAAAGTGGCACGTACCCAACGGAGATACTACAACTGAAATGGCTAAGTTGGCGACGATGTTTCAATGGCCTTTAGGTCGTTTTGATGGTATTTCATTTTTACAGTAGCACATGCGTGACGGAGATACTAACTATATCTCACTGGCAGGCACAATTGTTTCTTTATACATGCTTTCCGGTAGTAGCACACTAGTGAGATTGCTGATGGTGCGACTAGTACATGATTTCAATGGTAAGTGAGACTCTCGTGATCTTCATGGTTGGTTACAATAGCAAATTCATTCTCGAACGCGCTAGGAGTTCTCGTCAGCATCTCACTGATAGGCACAATTGTTTCTTCACACATGCCTTCTGGTACCAGCACACCAGCGATATTGCTGCTGGTGCGACCAATGGAAGATTTCAATGGTAAGTAAGCGCTCTTGCGATTTCCATGCTTGATTGTAATGGCAAACTTGTTCTTGAGACAGCTACGAGTCCACGCCAGTATCTCACTGGCGGGCACACTTTATATATATAGTCATGGCATCCGATATCAGCACACTGGTGAGATCGCTGATGGTGAGACCAATGGAAGATTTCAATGGTAAGTAAAACTCTCGTTGTTTTTATGCTTGACCATAATAGCAAACTCGATTTCGAGACCTTAAAGAGAACTCGTCAGTATCTCACTGGCAGGCACAACTGTCTTGTTATACTCAAAGCTTCCGATAACAGTACACTAGTGAGATTACTGCTACAATGCGAACGGACCACACTCTCCGACACAAATGTTTATCTTTCGATTGGGAGCCGGAGGTACGACCTCTAATGTCGAGGGCCGCCTGCCGTGTTTGGTGACGACATCCCCACGACATCGTCCTGCGACTTCACGGTGCTTTCACCCTTTCACTCGATGTGGCGGATGCGGTTACGTCTAGCGCCGGTGATCTCCCCAGAATCATGCGTAATGGACTTTCGTATGGATCGTTATTGGATGGAGACAACCGACTGGAAACAGGTATTTATATATTAACGCTTTACTAATGGAGGAATTCGTACTAAAGACAACTTCGAGAATCATTATTGGCTCGGAAATCTTCACAAGAACATACACATTTCACGTCAAATCTAAACACATAAGAACATGGGCGAAACTATCTCAGAGGCCATTGCTGCCGACCACGCTTCTTTCGACGAATATGCAGACTACCTAAGGACTGCCACCGACGACGCTGAGAAGGTGAGGTGGCGCAACCAGCTCACATGGACGGTGGCGAGACATGCGCTCTCTGAAGAGCTCACGCTGTACCCTGCCATGGAGAAGCACCTCGGCGACGAAGGCGTGAGATTGGCAAAGACAGACAAAGAGCAACATCAGGGTGTACGTTCTACGTTTATTTGAAAAAACTGTTGCTCGTGCGCTAACGACTAGATCAGGTCAAGAACACTTTGTATGAATTACAGGACATGACCCCCTTGGACTCTCGATTCGGGCCTTTGTTGGACACTCTCATGGATAACCTCCACCACCATATCGAGCATGAGAAGAACGAAGACATGCCACGCTTGGAAGGCTTGATCTCTCGCCAAGAAAGCGAGGCGATCGCGAGAAGTTTCCAGCGGACCAAGGGCATCGTCCCTACGCGAAGTCATCCCGCTGCACCGACCGAGTTTTATGCAGAGTCAATCGTGGGTCTGCTGACAATGCCCATTGACCGGATGCGAGACTGGCTGAGAGACTTCCCGGACGCGAACGATGTACAGAACGCGAAAGCCAGGATTTGACATGTGTCGGTACCAGAATAGAACCTTAGCCAGTACATTGTATTTGAGTCCAAGCGTGTACAAGAGATCTTGCGTGGTTGACATTCTGTTGTAGCCCCATGCTTGAGCCGGGTACTGTGAGTTGTATTGCAATATATGTTGCAAGATATTTCCAGCCAGTGTGGGAGCTGTCCGTAGGGTTTAATATCGCCCTTTACCCAGGCATACCGAGCTTGACGTGTGTAGAGCCGGCAAATCTGGTGGCTATAATGACAACCAGAATATTATATTGTGAACGCTTTCACAAGCGCCATCAACGTGCAGCCGTGCAGAAGACACGCTCATCTCACACGTTGCCTGACCTTGAACTTGGTTCCGTTCTTGTTGACGCCACCGGCCTTGCCATTCATCTGCACCCTCTGGTCTTCCAGCTCTCGTAGCGCAGTCGCCAGATTCTCCTCGCGGTCTTTGAGCGCCTCGAGCTTGTTGCGACGGGTCTCCATGAAGTGGCGCTTGCGCTTCGCCAGTGTTCTAGCCGCCTTCTCTTCTTTGGTCAAAGGTTTCGCGTCGGTCTTCTCGGCTGGCGCATCTGACATGGCATCGTCGTCAGATCCATCGTCAAGACCGTCCATGGCACCCATTTCTCCGAATCCTTCGAATCCTGCCAGATCGTTGAAGTCGTCCATGTCGTCGTCCTCAGACATCATCTCCGGCTCTGATTCTCCTTCCTCCGCAAACACCGTCTTGCGCTTAGCGTTGACATCCACATTCACACCCTTGTCCCCAGCAACAACCTCCTGCTCCAACCTCGCAATCTCTTTCTTCGTGCTCTGCAGCACCGTCCTCAAATACGCCACATCTTGCGTCTTCATCAACTTGACCACATCCATGTTCAAGCTCTTCCCTCCTCCACCAGCATTATCCGCGCCTCTCTTCGCAACCTTGATGCCACCCTTGGTGGTGCTGTTCATCATCCCAAAGTAGAACTCATCCTCGTTCCTGTCGGCGGCTTTCGCCTTGAGCAGACCGAGTTTGCGCTTCTTCTCGTTGTGGTCTTTGGCTCGCTTGGAGTAGTCCTTGTGCTTCTCGAGCAGACCCCATTTTTGACGCTCGAGCGGTTGAGCGCGCTCTTTGTGGTTGCGCCGTTGGACGGCATTGCGCATGGAAGACATGATTGCGGTAATGGGTTGTTTGTGTATTTGCTTCAGGCGAAATGTTCATGTTGCCTTGCAGACTTTCATAAATTCTTAGAGACCGAGGGTCGAACTTTGCCGGAGTTTAACCGGTGATGAGAAGCTTATTACCCTAAGAACCCCAACCCTGTGTGTTCGCTACGTACACACATGGAGACATCATGTACATTCGATCATCGTGTTCGGTCGCATGGCTAAGGTCTTTACGGGTATATTACCAATTACTATGCTTTGATTGGGCTTTCATGCATATATGACATCCCTTCAAGAAGGAGTATGATTCTCTATGTGACGCAAGAGAGTGTAACGTAGAAAGCTGGCTGTTCTTGTGACATTTGAGAGGATTCTCGTTCAATTGACCATTGGCTACTAGATGCCGCTCTCATGATCCGTCTAACAGAATAGAAGTATCACTTTCGCTAGGTCACATCTGTGAAATGCAAAGCTGTGGAGAACTGTGAGCCTCATATAGACTAGCGAGGCAGATCGCCATATGAGCAGAAGTGTAACTCCTGGAGATGCCAACTCAAATGCACCCGAGCTCCGATAATACGTTCTTTCTTGGTCGATATACTGTACGTACTCGCCAGGAGTCGCGCAATCAACCCCACCCTGTGCTATGTGATGGAGTATAAGGTTGAGGTGCCGAGCTCGAGAAATTGTGTGCATGAGAGACGGATAGACGCGCGTCGAGAACAGCTGAGCAATCACAAGAAGCTATACAACCGCTATAGTGAGCCCTCAACACAGTAGGAAATCGCTCCGCGGCTTTGCGAAGACAGGAAGTGGTCCTACAAGTGCATCAATACGTGAAGACACGAAGGATTGGCAACGCTCGCCAATGGCATCGACAGCGTGGCTTTGTGATACCAAGGGTCCGGTGGTCTTGTGATGTGCGCGGCGAGAACACAGCAGCATGCCAAAGATGGACTTCCTATACGGCGGCCGTTGAGCCGTGTAATTTCATTTCACGGAGGCGATCGCCCGTGACCACCACTGCATGCCGCATGACTTTGCTCATCATGCAATCACAGTAGCAAGAGGGTGGCAACCAGCGTCAAGATCTGTGATCAGGACAGAATCGCAATGATGACATGTATTTGTTTTGTTTATCCATTTCTTGGATTCTCAGGAATGCATGGAAGTGCTGTCGAACGATTCACGCCATTGAGGCTGCTTCCGCTAATGCAAGGAACACGGGTGGGGCCGCGCAGAAATGGCAGGGATGCGCGAAGGCCAGAGCTGCGCTTGAGTCTCGGACGTTGAGCTTTAACGCGAAGGTTTTATGGTCCGACATGCATGGTGAATCGCTGAAAGATACTTGGATACTTCAAGGCGCATCGCCGACAGACGCTGAGACGACGAAGAAAATCGGACAGACGGCGTGGGAAAAGCGGCATCCACGTGGTTGGGGGGCATCTTGAGACATGCGTCTGCCTCACCAAACAACGCTCACGACCGCAGAACGGTAAGACAGTGCAGAAAGGCTTGTGTGATTGCGGTGGGTCGTGAGTAAACGTCCAGGTCTAGACTCGTAGGTGGCTGGTATGCGGCCTGCTCTGCGATATTGCACTGTGAGCGCAGGACAAGGAGGTTTCAGTGGTCGACTACGAGATTGTTAGCGGGCGACGAACAAAGTGCCTGTAGGCTGTAGCAGAGTGCACGATTGATGAATAGCCAGCACAAAGCTACGGCCAAGGGTTGAATGGAGCGTGGCGTTCGAGACACATTGGCATCAAAGCACGGGCGCCGCGCTAGCCCATTGAGCGAGATTGCGACCTCCTGTCGCGCCTCCCCCATGTTTGCCCGGTGCCCTCGCCCAGGACTCCCCGTCACTTACAACAACCCACTCTGCCTCCTCCCAATCCTGGCTTGATGCTGTGAGCGCCGTGTCCTTCTCTTCCCTACCACCACCGTCGTATCCACCTGGAGCCTTCGCCTCCAATTCACTCTTTGGAACGTTCAGTCCCTACAATAAACATCAACATCAACAAGACTTGCACGCCTTACCCAACCTCTCGCCACGCGATTATTCCTGGAGGATCTGCTCGTGATTCCTCCTGTCAGCATCTCTTCAATTCGCCTCATTAGCACCAGCAACCCACAATGAAGCACGCAATCATTGCCCTCGTCGGCGCTGTCGCCGTCTCTGCCGCCAAGCCGCACAACCACGGCCACCAGCATGTTCACCATGCCAGGCGTGACGAGGCTGAGAAGGTCGCCACCGAGTACGCGCCGGGCCCGACCGTCGTTGTCTACGAGCTCAACGGTTCCTTCATCACCGACGAGGAGGTGCAGCAGGGTCTAAAGAACGGAACCCTTGTGCTAGCCAGCGACGGCCAGCTCTCGTCTGCTGCTCCCAGCTCCATTGCTCCCTCGACCCAGGCTCCCTACGTTGCACCCAGCTCTAGCAGCTCCCCCGAAGCCGCGATCGAGGTTGCGTCTGTTGCCTCCTCCTGGTCCTCCTCCTCCTGGTCTTCTTGGAGCGAGTCGACTACTTCCAGCGCCTACGTTGCTCCGTCTTCGTACGCCGAGGCGTCGTCCACTTCTTCTGCCAAGGCTGCTCCTTCATCTTACAGCTCCGGCAGCGATGACGACGATGACGACAACCACCCTGGCAACGGTCTCGACGAGGACTTCCCCGATGGCAAGCTCGACTGCAGCGACTTCCCCGATCAGTACGGCGCCATTCCCGTGGACTGGATGGGTCTTGGCGGCTGGACTGGTATTCAGCACCCTGGTAGCACTTCGGGCGGCTACGGCAACATCAGGACCGCTCTTCACGGTGACGGCTGCACTGACGGTGCTTACTGCTCTTACGCCTGCCCTGCTGGCTACCAAAAATCGCAGTGGCCTACTACTCAGGGCGCCACTGGTCAGTCCGTTGGTGGCATCAAGTGCGACGGTGGCAAGCTCTACCTGACCAACCCTTCTATGTCCAAGAAGCTTTGCATGACCGGTGCCACTGAGGTGGAAATCAAGGTTGAGAACAAGCTTAGCAAGAACGTTGCTGTCTGCCGTACCGACTACCCTGGCACCGAGGGCGAGACCGTCCCTCTCAACACCAAGCCCGGCAAGACCTACCCCCTGACCTGCCCCAACGCCGACAACTACTACAACTGGCAGGGCGGAAAGACCAGCGCTCAGTATTACGTCAACCCCGCCGGTGTCTCCATGTCAGATGCTTGCCAGTGGGGCTCTGCCGCCAACCCCTGGGGCAACTTTGCTCCCATGAACCTTGGTGTTGGCTACAGCAACGGTCGCGCCTGGTTGTCTATCTTCCAGAACGCACCCACCACTGATGCCAAGCTCGAGTTCACTGTTGAGATCAAGGGTGGCGATGACATGAGCGGTACCTGCAAGTACTCCAACGGCCAGTACTGCTCGCAGAACGGCTGCAGCTCCACCACTGGTTGCACTGTAAGTTTTACCATGATCCGCAATCACTGAATCAATACTAACAATGCATATAGGTCTCCGTCGGCTCCGGCACCGCTACTTTCGTCTTCTCCGATTAGACGCAATAAACTCAGAATCCAATTAAGTGGTCATCACTTGCCAACGCGTTCTCAGCAGGCACCTGGCGTGCGTCTACCCACATCCTCAAGAATCTCCGGCCGGCCCTGTAGGCACTCTATCGGCTTATGTACATGTTTGACCACATCCATCTTGCCGCGACAAGTGCCTTTTTGATATTAGTCTCTCGGCCGGCCCTGAGTAGACGGCAGCACGCAACCTGTATCCAAATACCTAGCCTCATTTTCGTCGACAGGGACAACAGCACGGTTGAACTTTGCTATTCCTCTGGAAAACCTCGCGTGGGCCAGTCTGCTGGTCCCGCGAGGCAAAACTTTTCTTTGTTTCGTTCCGTCAGTTTCTTTCCTCTTTTTTCTCTCTCTCCCGTTTCTTCATTCTCATTATGTCGTTTTATGAACGAGACACAAAGGTGGATGGGAAGATCTGTGCATAGCGTTTCTGGGGGAGGCTCGATACAGGGTTTTTCTATACCCTGTCGATGCTTCTCTCGTTTCTGGCAGCAAATCTCCACCAGGCGGGCTCTGAAGAGGCGGTGCACTCACTGGCAGCAAGTAATTGCTACAATGCCACGTCTTTTTGGAGAAAAGCCTGGGGGAATTTTGGGGTCGGAAATTATGTGAGTGGTGCACGCTCGCTTGATTTGTACATAATGTCTTTTGATTAATGCTATCTGTTCTTTTTCCGAGATTGTTTCTTGAGTGTTCTATCTTATCGTGCATCCATCTGTCAGATCACGCCTGCTTTGTGTCATGGCCATGAGGAAACAGCAAGGTCTTGTCCAGTCACTTAGATGCTCTTGCAAGCAATGGCATACCAATAGATCAAACCGAAACAATGCTCTTCACTGCCACATCACCAGTCCGTCTGATCAACCGAGCGAGAGCGCAGAAACGACATATTTGTCGCGATCCATCCATTAGTCTAGGGCCCACGGCTGTTCTGTGCCGGCGACTCGTATCCGTGTGTCAGGGAGAAAACTCTCCCCTAGGCTAAGTGGCATGCGTGTCACGGCCGTCAACTCACCATATCCGTGTTTGTTTCACATATCCCGATTGAGCGACTCGCTTGTGAGTTTTTGTGATACTCTCTATGTTCGTGTGGGTGTTCGTAGGAATCGTAGTAGGGCGCCTTATGGGCCGGAGTAACTCGGAGCCGGAGTCAAGCCCTTTTGGTTCGGCTTGTGGTTTTGGAACTTGACGTGCTTGTCGTACGGTGTTTGGTATGTATTGGTGTGCACCACGATACACAGGGCTTTCTGCTGGGCTAGACAGACTGTTGAAAGTGCTGCATACACTTACGGATACCTTTTCTCCTAACAGTGCTCAGGCCTTCGAGGACGGTAGAGGCTGTTGCGGGGTCTGCCGTCGAGAGGCGATATGTATGTATGTAAAGCGATCCAACCTCGATGTGGGTAACGTGCCTTTCTTTCGACATTCATATGAGCGCAATTCTGGGTGAGAGAAACGATAAGGTGCCTTCGAAGATAACTGTCCCAGCACTGCACGGACGAGGCAGACGGGTGTTGCATTCTGTATACATGTAGGTAAGTTGGTCGAACGAACGCCCTGCTTTCGGCTTGGCCTACCTGCGATCGCATTCTCAATCGTATATACAATGCAATACCCCACTCACGAGGAGACCCATATGCGACCCTGTGCATCACGTCTCAGCATGATTGATGGAGTAAATCACCTATGCAGTCGCAGCCATGAACGTACTTGTAGCCATCGGGAAAGGCGGGCGACGAACACGTGGTTTCGTGTGTCGTCAAGATGCAAGAATCTCAAGACCTCGAGCCGAGCGAGTAAAACCATGTCAGATCTCTCTGTTTCTCTCCGGTTAATTATCTGTTTTCGCCATCGAAGGCATTGGGGCGCAGGTATCCTGTAGCCGTGTGGCGAGGTGAAGTGAGGTCAGAACTTGTTTCCAGCTTGGAAACGGAGAGGAGATCAAAGTGCTGCTTCATGTGCCATGCATAATTGCCGCTGATAGTATTTTTTCTGACACGACCACGAATGCTCCAATTGCCACCCTGCCTATTGACATCGCTCGAGAATGGGCAGTATTGCCAGAGCCCTTCGCCTCGTGATGTCTCATTCTTAGTGATAGGTTGCCCTTACTTTGTCGGAACAGCGCCCTTCGCGGGCTTGATATTCGACTTGGTCTATTTCCTTATTTCCTTCTTCCGCTCGGATAGTTAGAACGAACAAAAAATATTTGCTTTCATGACTGCATATTGTGACTTTGGGGAACAATTCTTCTTCTTTTATTCCTGGCCCTTTTCTACCTCGCGCCCAACTTCTCCAGCGCGCGCACGCCTTGCTCTTCCCACTCGGCCTTGCTGACCCACATGTTGTCGCGCTCGGCCATGATGTTCGCGAGCACGGCACCTCCAAGGAAAACCATGTGGCGACGACGCGGCGGGTCCTCGATGCGCACCTTGAACTTCTCCAAGCGCTCCGGGTTGCCGCCCAGGACCTTGTGCAGCCATAGCTGTTTGATCTCCTTCTCCATGCGTGAGGGCAGGCCGGGGTACATGCTGCTGCCGCCGGAGAGGACGATGGCGCGGTAGAGCGAGGAGCGGATGTCGACGTCGGCGGACTGGATTGTGTTGAAGAGGAATTCGGCGATGCCGGGCTGCTCGACGTCGACGAGGTGCGGTTGGAAAAGACACTCGGGGGCTTCGAAGCGTTCGCTGCCGACGCGGATGACGCGGCCGTCGGGGAGGGTGTAGTTTTCGACAAGAGTGGTGGTGTCTTCGCTGAGCTTCTGGTCGAGGGCGAGGTCGTAGCTGACGTAGCAGAGCTTCTCTTTGATTGCGCGCACGGTTTCGAAGTCGGCGGTACGGTTGAGGGCGTAGCCGCGACGCAGCAGGAGGGAAATCAGGTTGCGGGTGACGTCGCGACCAGCAACGTCGAGTCGTCGAGTGAGGTGGTTCAGGACGGTGGATTCGTACACGGGTACGATGTGGGTGACACCATCTCCAGAATCGACGACAACACCAGATGATAGACCCTGCGCATAGAGGGCAAGCACGGCCTGGATAGCGACATAGACGCCGCCGAAGTTGTAGCGCTCGAACATGACCTCGCACATGTGCTCGCGGTTCTTGAGCGGGTTCATGGGAGGCTCGGTGAGGAGGATCTTGCGGCCGGTCGGGTCGATCTTCATCTTCTCGTAGAAAGTGTAGTCCCACAGATGTTGCATGTCGTCCCAGCGCTTTACTATGCCGTTCTCCATCTACGGATTCGCAGACTCCAAGTTAGCTGTGCTGCTCTTGCTGCTTGTCCTCCCACATATCCAAATGGTCGCATACCGGGTAGGTGATCTGCAGCATCGATCTCGCGGCGGCGGCCTCGTCACCACACATGATATCCTTGAGCACGACATCGCCAGACGATTGCTCTTCTGTTCGGAGGATGGGTCGGCCGATTATGGAGGGGTATTGGTGGTCGGGGAAGTTCTGGGCGATTGTCTCAGCAATGTGCGCATGGAGTTGATTGTCCTTTTTATGGGCATACCGTGCCGGCAAAACCAGCCTTGAGGAAACCGGTACCTCCGTCGAGGACTATGGTGGGGAGTTAGCAAGCTGGCATTGGCGATTGGGGCGGGCATGACGGTACCGATGGGTGTTTCTGCCATGGCGGATGTGTGTGTTGGTGAGCAGAGGTCGAAAAGAGGAGCGAGAGGGAGGTAGAGAGCGCGCGGTGGAGTCGTATACAATTATCGGTGCAGCAGCATGGGCAGTAGTGTAGTCCGTCGTCGGTCCAGCTGCTGCGTAGTCGCCGCCTGGAGCATGGCTGTGGAGAAGCTTAGAGGGCTGTCCCACGATTCGCCAAGCACGTTGTCGTCACCTTTCAAGGTCGAGGCGAGTGTGAAGCTTCCCAGACATTTGACATTTATTAATAATAATCCCATTAAACACCTACAACCATCAGACCACAATCCCTCCATCACCCACAATGGCCCGTCTCTCCGGCCTCCAACGCGATGTCCTCTCTCTCTACCGCCGCTGCCTGCGCGCCGCCCGCCTAAAACCAGTCGCGAACAGGCCCAACTTCGAAGCCTTCACCCGCCGCGAGTTCGCGCGCAATCTAAAACTCGACAAGAAGGACTTCAGCACGATCGAGTTCCTGCTACGCAAAGGCCAGAAGCAATTGGAAGTGTACGAGGCGCCGAACATCAGGAACATTGCTGCGTAGAACAACATGAAAGCCACAAGCACGACAACATCAGGAGATGTCAAGAAAGAGGCTCTGTTCGCGAGCTATTGTAATGACTTCTCTGGAAGGGATACGCCTCATCGATGATGGATCAATCTCGAGGTAGCATTGCGGAGCTTCCAATCAATTAGACCGGCTCGCGAGCTGTACGCCGCTGGAACTCTCTCAGACTGGCTTGACTGGAGGGAGGAAGACAAAGCTGGACCGGCATTGATCTTACCAGTCGCCAATTTGCAGATCGGAAGTTGATATTCACCTACGCTATGCCGGCGCCACCATTGGATATAAACTTCACAGTGGCATCTCTTACTATGAGACGCATGGACTGGAGGCCAGTCACCAGTCGCCCACCAATCCTGCTGGAGGTTCCATGTTAGTTGGACAAATGCGGCGCATAAGCGATGAAGCCATTTCGCCAGCAAGCAGGCCGATTAGCAGGACGTATTGCGTTCATGGAAGGTAATCGTGACTGGAGGACTGGGAAAATCCCCAGGACGAACGCGAGGCAACCCATGGAACGTGAAGCTAGCCGCAGCCCGAACCTCAAGGAATAGTTGCGAGACACAATTGTAACAACACTTTCCACTCAATTTTGTTTTCGATATCGGATCTTACGACAACTCTTTGAGAACCGTGTCTGAATAGCAGCGACGAAAGCCATACAAGTAACAATTGATGTATCTCAAGACGGATCGAACAAATCCCACTCAATCGGACAGGGCAGCAAACTGAATGTAATTATAGAGGAAAAGGAAAAACTCCTGAAATGCATATCTCTCTACAAAAAAGAAAAAACAGCGTTACAATGATTCTATTCCGCCTTCTTCTTTCTTCAGTCTCCCTTCTCCCCCTTCTATATCATCACCACTCTACAAAAGGCTGGCACCGAAAAGGGTGCTGATGAGAACAACAGCGGCGCAGACAACAGGGGCCTTGCCCATGTCGCCAACGAGGAGAGAGTTGGCAGCAGCGCTGGAAGAAGCAGCAGAAGCAGAGCCAGTCTTGGAAGCACCAGAAGAAGCGTTAGAAGCAACAGCAGTCACACTGCCGGAACCGGCCTGAGCAGTGGAGGTAGACTCGCCGCCGGCGTTCTGGCTACCATCGCCCTTGAGACCGGGGCCCTTGCCGGCGCCGTCCTTCATGTACTCGTCGGCACCGTCGGGGATGGCGGGCAGCTCGCCGGCCTTGAAGTCCTTGACGTTCCAGGAGTCGCTCTCGGCGGGGCACTCGCTGGCCTGGCCGTCGGACTTGTAGCCGCCGTCGCCCTCAGGGGCGGGGTTGTCCTTGAACTGCTGCATCAGGTTCTTGAAGTCTTCGTTCTCGGTGTAGGTGTTGCCGTCGATGGAGCCGAGGCCGTACTTGGATTCTTCCTGGGAGTACTCGTAGACGAGGCCACCGGAGTAGACGGAGGTCATGTCGTCGTCGTAGAGGGACTTGACGGCGCCGAAGGTACGGGTGTTGGTGTTGCAGCCATACTCGGAGAGGCTGGAATTGAGTTAGTAAGAGGTCGTGCTGTTTTGAATGTTTGTGGTGTCAACTTACAAGAGAGGAATGCTGTAGTCGCCGTACTGCTTGACCTTCTGGTCCCAGCCGGACTTGGTGAAGGAAGACGGGTCACACCAAGAGTAGTCGTTGAAAGCGTAGAAGTCACTGCGCTGGTCGTCGGTACCACAGTTCATGTACTGGGCCATCTCGAAGCGGTTGCTCTCGACATCGGCGGCGGAGTAACCGACGGGAATCTTGCGGTAGCCACGGCTGCCGATGTACTGCCTCAAGTCACGGGTGACGGCCTTGACGTAGGGCGCGCAGTTGCTGGTCTTGTCATCGTTAATGACTTCGTTACCGGAGAAGAAGAGGAGGGTGTTGTCGTAATTGGCGAAGGCGTCGACGGTGGCGAACAAGCTCTGGAGGTAGACCTTGTTGTATGAAGGGGCGGGGTCACCGCGGTTGATGGAGTACTTGGGGGTGTTCACATCAAGAGCGAGGTAGATGCCGGCGTCGGCAAGCAGGCCCATGCATTCGTCGTGGTCGGCGGTGTTGTCGACAGTGTACACGCGAACAGTGTTGATGCCCAATTTCTTGAACTCCTCAACATCGCGCTTGCAGCCATCGACGTCGGCAATGGGGTCCTTAGCATCAGAGGCGCCGCCGGGCTGGTAGTCAACGCCACGAATGTAGAAACGCTTGTCACCGGCCCAGAAGGCTGTAATTGTGAGTTAGCATGGCTGGTTGCAAGTGTCATTGAGCGCAAATCGCGTACCATTGCCCTTGACGGTGACCTGAGGGACGCTGCCGGAGCTGGTCGAGCTGGCCGAGCTGCTCTCAGCTCTGGCCGCGACCTGGACAGGAGTGGCGGCGGCGTTGGCAAGTGCAGCAGCAGCCGCGGTGATAGCAATAGCGCTCTTCATGGTTGTGGAAAGTGAGAATATGGGTGCTCTGTTGGCGACTGAAGTGGGAAAAAGGCCAGGCAATGAAGAATCTCCTGGGTGGCGGGTTTGTTGTGGATTGGCGTATCCAAAAGCGAAAGTGGTGAGAGAGTGACTGATGAAGTGGCAATTAGAAGAAGTAACAAGTGGAAAAACGAAGGTGCTGATGATTGCGCAAGGCAAGAAGGTTGAAGGAAGGAAAGGAAGTCAGAAGGCGTGGGACACAAATCTAGAGGTCGCGATCATGCCGTGTCGCTCGCTCCCGTGTCCCAACTCTCAACCCCAGCTCCTTTTCGGATCAGCCACCAGTGCAGCCATACCAATCACCCGCCAATAAACACGCGAACTGCAGGCCCCGGCCCACTCTTCTCATCACAGTACGAGACAGGCCCTCTGCGCGCTCGCCCGTGCGAAATCCGCGGTGCCACTGTGAAACGCTCCATCTCGCCGCCAGCACCAAACAACGTGCCAGACCAGCGACATCCTCAAATAACGATGTGCGCATGCCTCGTAGATCGCCAACCTGCGACATCCACTCACTCTACAAGGAATGCTGGGCAGAGTGTCTCTTCAACCTTCATTTCGACATGATTGCAGCCGCGCGTAGCTATAGCTTGCCTCGCTTGCATAGGTTCATGCATGCATCTATCTTTGATACCAGCAGACATTGATTGATGATCTCGTTTAACGATCTTCACGTGCATCTCAGCATAAGCAGTTCGCAATAATTGCTTGAACCCCCGGGCCAAGTCTGGCGACGGTTGAGCGAAGAGGGCGAAGCCTCCTGGGTACGCGCGGCGCCATGCAAGCACGTCCCCTGAACTGCCCGTCCACCCCACGATCTGCTCTAGGAATAGCGGGCCAACTGCCACTGTGACGGAGTGACGGTCTCTCTCCGTTGGCCGACTGCGAGACATTGATGATGACATAAAGGACATCGCAATCAAGGTGAGGGTGTCGACGTCCAGCATGGCAAGAGATGGTAGGAAGAAGAGAGGAAAGAGAGGGATATTTCCCCTCAGCAGCCATGTCAAGCTCAGCCTTACCATCTTGGCTCTCAGTCAAGAGAAGATGACAAGCACACTAAATATTGGCATAGTTGGCACAATTGGCAAACCGGACTTTCTCTGGACGTCAGTCTCTATCACCGCGTGATATAATATTGCAACAGCACGAGTACCACTGGAAACCACCGCCTCCAGCTCTCAAGCGACAACGGCGCTGACACTGTGGATTCGGATATCTGCTCACCATGAGACCGGATGCATGCATTCTAACGACGGGATTGCAAAGCCGGCTTTGAGGCAGAGATGGGCACAATCAAAGAATTGATTTGATTGCCTTATCAATTCAGTGCACTGATAGCTAAAGGTCCCATTGAAGATTTGATAGGCCTATCAATCAAATCTCTAATGCCATTGATTAGATAATCATGTTGTTGCTAAGGTTATGGTATAGGCAAAATCTGGAGTCTTAGATTTTGTGATTTTGGCTGTAGGAGTCATTGTTGATCGTTTCATTGTTACTACTACACAATCTATACAACCTCGTCGTCCTTGTCGTCGTCGCTATTGTTAAGGGCGACTATAGCGATCTCGTCGTTAATTGGTGCACTGTCTGCTACCCTGACTGCCTAATCAAACAAGGCTCTATCGAGCATTATAAGACTACTGCCCTACCAACTCTTTAGGCATAATGCCTCCTACACGTGGTCTCCTGAGAGTTGGCGTTGTCTTGGTGTTAGTAGATTGCCTCCTTTACTAAAAACACGCTCTAGTTTGTCGCTCATCAGTAGTGTGCTATAGATATTAAGGGCTATCTTTACGAGTTGTAGCCATATGGTGAGTTTGCTGATCTAGTAGGGGATTGGCGACTGATCTACAGCTACATGTGCGAAGCCCTTAGCTATATAAGCTTGGAACTGATCGAGCTTGTTAGCCTATTCATCAGGAGTTGACCATTCATTGCGTATAACTGTAGGGGACGACGTGAGATTAGTATGAAGGTGATTATCAATTAGCGTGTGTTTATACTGTTACCATAAGGTATCGACTGATTCCCTTGCTACCTTAAGCCATTCAGGCTGTTTAGACCAGTATCGCTTGAACTAGCGCCACTTAAGACGTGGATAAAGGACTACTACTGCCCTATAGATAGGCGTAGCGTCAGTCTTATTGTAATAGTGGTCAAACTTCTGCTAGCTGAGATTGATGTTTGTCGAGAAGTGTGATTCAGACTCGTTAGGGCTAGGGTTCTCAGCTCTATCTGACTCGGTCGTCTGCTCCTCACTTACTATAGGCGTATTTTGGCTCGCAGGGCTATCAGTAGGCGTAGAGATCTGAGGTATATGTATACTCTAAGAGCTCCTTATGATGCAGATCAGTGTTAGTAACAGTATAGGTAATAGTAACAAAGGAGCAGACAATTAAGAGTTAGATTGCTATAAAGCTTAGCTAGCAATTGTTGCTATAGGCAAATAACGCTCCCGCGCGTGTTTG
>Ga0265797_10004110_pt1 | contig 22566 bp, 19 predicted proteins | sample P2T30metagenome_FD_192433 | JGI IMG/M metagenome (GOLD analysis project Ga0265797, IMG submission 192433) | Plant litter microbial communities from East Loma Ridge, Irvine, California - P2 T30 | ecosystem: Environmental > Terrestrial > Plant litter > Unclassified | place: USA: California... | reverse complement strand
AGAAAGAAACCAAGCATGTTGACCATGAGAATCATGGAACAGATGGTGTAAAATGCTGCAGCCGCGATCGCATACCAAAATCCTTGCGTATACCCTTGTTCCGGTCGAATGGGTGGTTGGTAAGTGTTCATGCATATCGTTATTGCTATCAGAAACGCGGATGAAAGATACCATAGAACGACTGTAACAGGTAACGCAATAATGTAGCGGATCCTCTGTGTGAAGTTGAGGAGAAGGAAGAGGTTTCCAAGAAAACCGCAGATGAGTGAAGCTACGTTAATCCAGTAGCACCATCTCGGGTCGCCAAAAGGTACACCTTCGAAGTCTGAGACTCGGACGCCATCGATGATGTTTTGCTGCCTCCAGGGGGTGACGAGGGCAGCTATCGAGCTTACATTTGCCAGTGGACCGAGAGTTGCAGCGAGCAAAGGAATTCCGGTGCTGGCAAACCACCAGTCACTGTCCTGCCCTTCCCATTTCTTCCACACGTTCCACCATCTCTTCCGGTTTCTGTCTTTCAAAGACGTATTGTCTTTTCTTTTCTCCTCTTCTGATCGAGATGTGTGCTGCCTCAAATCGTTTGCTTGCTCCGGTTCTTCTTGTTCATGCGCCATCATCGGTGCGATGCAACATCGGACATCGTCAATCTACTATGTTAATGTCTTTAGTGTCTCCAAATATGGCAGAAACCGTCCAGAACCCAAGATGAACCTGGCTTTCTTAATAGCACAAGGATTCAAGATTTGTGGAAAGCCGGTCAATATGTCCGGTAAGAATGTACGCCGATGACTAGATGCTTAGAAAGTGGCGCTAGGCGATGCATGTACCTATTCAAGAAGCGTCCACGGCTGGCGGGTAGATACGGAGGAAGATGTGAAAAACGAAAGAATAACGACTGCCTTACGCAGAGAAGTCATGGCCACGCATCTGACCCAAGTCTCCAGCAAGGCCACGCGATTGACTACTCGGCTATCGCGGCGTGGTGGAGACCGATCGTGGGTGCGTGGGTGCTAGTGCCGATCAGCCGTTGACGCACGCCAAGCAGTCATTGACTAGGGATACTTGAAGATCCAAAATTAAGGCTTCACATGCTGTCAAGGACTGTCTAGAAAGCGTAGGACGTGCTCGTCTACTTCATTTCAGAAATCACAATGAGGTATGGAAATCTGTCAGCATGATACTCGTGCCTGAACGTCCGAACAGTCCATGTTGTTCATCTTATTGATTTCTTTTCAAACTATGTACAACATGTATGTATGACACGCCCAGTGCTTACTGCGACTTGAGCTTCTCGGTCAACTCTGGGACCTTTTCGAAAAGATCTCCAACGAGACCGACGTCTGCGACCTGGAAAATGGGTGCCTCGGCATCCTTGTTGATAGCTGCAATGACCTTGCTGTCCTTCATGCCTGCCAGATGCTGAATAGCACCGGAGATACCAGCACACAGGTATAATTGTGGCGCAACGTTCTTTCCAGTCTGGCCTACTTGTAAACTGTTGTCCGCAAAGCCGCTGTCGACTGCTGCTCTTGATGCACCGATAGCCGCACCGAGCGCATCTGCTAGCGGTGGCATGAGCTTGTCGAACTCCTCCTTGGACTTTAGACCACGACCTCCCGAGACAACTTTCTCTGCCGAGCCAAGGTCTGGACGGTCGGACTTCTGGAGGTCTTCGGATATCCACTCTGTCGAGCATTCGGCCTTGGGGTCAATACCCTCCTCCACTGTTGCGTTTCCACCTTCGGTCTCGGGCGCGGGGAATGCGGTGCCTCGGACGGTGATAACCTTGGTGTTATCCGACGATTGAACTGTCATGATGGCGTTACCAGCGTAGATCGGGCGGACAAATGCTATGATCTGGTCAGCACCTCTTGGTAAACTATACAGGATGCTCACTCACTGTCTTCACCTTCAATGTCGGTAATGTCTGATATTTGCTGTGTATCCAACAGCGCCGAGACACGTGGCATTATGTTCTTTCCAAATGCTGAGTGACCGGCAACGACGTGTGTGTATCCACCCTTCTTGATGTTTTCAACCAGGAGTGGCGCATAGTTCTCAGGAAGACACTGCAAGATGCTGTCAGCCCTAGGACACCCAATGCCGCTTTGGACAACCGACCCTGTCATATGCTCCATTCTCAACGTAGATGACCTTCTCTACACCCTTTGACTTGGCTGCCTCATCTGCGGCCGACTTGACCCCACTTCCAGCGATGAAGGCTGTTATTGAGCCTCCGAGTTTTGTTCCTGCCGTGATGGCGGCCAATGACTGTGATACAATCTTTCCCTCCTTTTGCTCGAGAATGGCTAATGTTGACGCGAACCGTGCGAAGGCCGAGTATTGGGGTACGACGGTGGGTTGCGACTGCCGAAGTTGTGTTCGCGCTGTGCGAAGGGCGGACTGACGTGCGGCGGCGAACATGGTGGGCGAGAATAGTGCAACGCCACTAGAATCGAACAAGACGCAGAGTTCGAAAAAAGGTGAGGTAGAACGCCTCGTCCAAGAGTGGTGAAAGTAGCCCAAACGGCGCGGAGAACTATGACCTCGGTTTGACCAGGTTAGTTATCCGGCACTAGCCCTTGCATGCGGAGCTGCAGATTGGTCACGTGAAAAGGCTGCTTGCTCCTTAGTGCTCTTTTTGCTTAGGCGTTCGAGAGCATCGCGAACTTCAGACGCGACATCCACCCACCCATCGCAGCCGCCCATCCCCACCTTCATTCAACAACGACCACGCTGCAACACGTTGATCACGACACGTTGCGGTCGCGCACTCTTTCTCATCACCGGCGCCCCGCGATTTCCCCTTTGCAGTGCCGCATAGCGCCTTCCAGCTCTTGTCGCATCGCAACTGTTGCATAGCACTGCCTAAGCCATGGCCGACGACGCGACAGCAGGCGTAACCGCGCGGGACCCAAGCCTTACTGGAGAGGGTGCTACAGACGTCAATGCGCTCGATCAAGGTAGGTCAAATCCCCATTCCAAGCACCACGATGCCAATCCCCAGTCGCGTCAACAACATGGACGGCTGGCTCAACGGCGATTATCTCGCTGCCATTCCTGATGTCCCTGCATTGGAAGACTCGATGCGAACACCCGACACCCCGGATTCCGGAGATATCAGCCCACTAACTTCCATAGATACCAACATGCTCGAAGACGCACCCGCCAAGGAGTCTTCCAACGAACCCGCAACTGCTACGCCAGCACAAGTATCGGACAACCCCTTAGACGCACCTGATGGCCCACGACCGGAAGCCGAAGACGCCGATGGCCAGGACGACGAGGAGATGGGTGGTGTCGAAGATGCCAAAAAGGAGAATGGCGAGGGCGCTGAACCTGCGGATCCAGAAGCACAAGCAAAGGCCGACCTACAGTCGGCGGCACGCTCACACTTCGTCACCCAGACATATGCGACCATCATCCCCAGCTACGCAACCTGGTTCGACATGCGCTACATTGACTACCGTGAGCGCAAAGCCTTACCCGAGTTCTTCAACGGCCGCAACCGCAGCAAGACGCCTGCCGTATACCGCGATTATCGTGATTTTATGATCAACACATACCGCCTAAACCCGTCCGAATACCTCACAGTAACTGCGTGCCGAAGGAATCTGGCAGGTGACGTTTGTGCCATCATGCGCGTACATGCTTTCCTCGAGCAGTGGGGATTGATCAACTACCAAGTAAACCTTGCCGCTCTAGCATCACTCTGAAGCCACGGTTAACATTCTCTCTAGGTCGACCCTCAAGAACGCCCATCAAACATTGGCCCACCTTTCACCGGCCATTTCCGTGTCACCGTTGACACACCTCGCGGACTGCAACCTTTCCAACCTGGTCCAGGGTCCAAAGTTACAGACGGAAAGCAGCTCACAGCCACCGACCGCGCCGCGAGTGCGCAGCCCACCGCAAAAAGCGAGACCAAGTCTCTGGCTGGACGAAACATCTACGAGGCCAATGGCAAAGAGGCTTCCGCAGAGCCAAAGACCGCTAACGGTGAAGGTGCTGCGAATGGCCCCGTCGACGTCAAGGACCTCGAAGCTGCTGTCAAGGAGCCAATGAAGGTCATCAACTGCTTCAGCTGTGGTGTCGAATGTACCCGTGTACACTTCCACGAGACGAAACCTTCTGAGCAACCTGGACAAATGAAGGCCGCAGGTGGTCTGAAGCGCGATCTCTGCCCCAGGTGTTTCGTTGAAGGCAACTTCCCATCTGGTACGTCTTCGGCAGACTTCACAAAGATCTCCAACCCGGACAACTCGGCAGCGGCCGAGACAGAAGAGAAGTGGACGGAAGAGGAGACTCTTCTGCTACTTGAGGGCCTAGAGGAATTCGATGATGACTGGAACCGTGTTGCCGACCACGTCCAGACGAAAACCCGCGAGCAGTGCGTGATGAAGTTTCTGCAGCTCGAAATTGAGGACAAGTACATTGAGGCGGATCTACCAGAGTCACAGTCCGCAGCCCCTTCAACCAAATTCCTGCGCGATTTGGATTACCTCAGCGAAGGTCGTGTACCCATCCACCATGCCGACAACCCAATTCTCAGCGTTGTCAGTTTCTTGGCTGGTCTTGCACCTGCAAACGTCACAGAGGCAGCTGTAGCGTCAGAGCGTAGCGTTGGCGAAATGAAGCGCATCCTGCAAGAGAAGATTAACAAAGCCCCAACTGCACCATCGGAGAAGGGCAAGGAGAAGGAAGGCGAGCAGTCTACACCCGCAGCAACTGCTTCAGACATGAAGCCAGAAAGTGGCGATGCCATGGATGTAGACCCTTCCGCCGATTCGACCGCTGTAGCCACCAGAGAATCAGACTCGTCAAACGCCAACCCCCTGGCGACCCTCCCCTTCGCTCTTTCTGCCGCCCGTTCCTCAGCACTAGCATCGCACGAAGAACGCCACATCACTCGCCTCGTCTCAGGTGCAGTCAACCTTCAACTCCAAAAGCTTCAGCTCAAACTCGCACACTTCAACGACTTTGAGAAACTACTTTCCGCCGAGCGTCGTGACCTGCAACGCCGTCGCCAGCAACTCTTCATGGACCGCCTCAACTTCCAGAGGAGAGTCCGCGCATTGGAAGATGCTACCAAGCGCATCAGCAGCTCCATGGGCGGCCAGGGTCTGCCTGGTAGCATGAGCAACGAAGAAGCTGTTCAAGCCCTGACTGAAGCTATGAGGATGTTTGGCGTTGGCAAGGGCGAGGATAGCATGGGTGTCAAGCGCGATAGCGTGGATGCTGATGTTGCTCAACCTATTGCTGAGGGTGCCGAGGGCTACAGCAAGGTGGAGATTTAGAAGCATCTCAGCGCGGACGATGTGTATGAGACGAGTGTCTATGATTCAAAGTCTGGGTGTGCATATGAGATGCTTCCGTACTATCGACAAGGAAGAAAGGACGAAGATGTCGTTGATAAGGGGGAAGACGATTGGGGCAAGTCAGAGGCATACAAGCGTTAGGACAGTATGACGCCTCAACTTGGGATTGACGCTTGTTGGGTTCGTTGGAAGGTGTTTTCTGGCGTATAAACGAGTGAGTGCCTGCAAAGAGTCATGCTACATGGCCTGATATGTTGAACCTTCCTGTTTTTCTTTTGGCAGACTCCGAGTCCTGCTGTATAGTAGTTTCTATTATCAAAGACGATGCAAATTATTCTCGAAGCCCGCAGAACCCATGGTATGAAAGTGCTTGAGTGTATGATGAGAACTATATATACTATACATGAGTTTTCCTAGTCGTCAGTAGCAGGTAACGTAAGCCTCTTCCTCTCCAAACATGCTGTACAGGTAGTATAATACAATGCCATCGCTTTCATATCACGTCTCCATCCACACATACCCTACAAGTACCCTACTTCCTCTCTAACTTTTCTGTTCCCTTCGCATTCTCGTCATGCCTAGCCTTGGGTACCATGCTCTCACTCTCACTGACAGGTTCTTGGCTCTTGACCTGGTTCTTTGCCTTGTTCGCCCTCTCGGTATCGCTGTCACCCTTTGGCTTTTGCTTGCTCTTCTCCTTCTCCTTTTCGCTGTCTAGGCTGCTCATGTCTCCCCTTGCGTCATAGATTGGGTTGTGCTTGGCATTTGGCTTATATTCCTCAGGGACTAGGCTGTTCTCGTGTGGGGTGTGAGGCTTCGAGCTACGCTCACTAGAAAACTCGCCCTTGGCTGAGGCGGCATGATCGTCGGCGGCAGGTTGTGATCTGGAGTCGGACTGCGCGTTGGAAGAGAAGGTGTCCGATGGCGGGGCAGAAGTAGGCGAAGAGCGGGGTTGTTGTGTTTCCGTGGAGGCTGTCATGTCATCTTCCTCGTCGGCATCAGAGTCTAGCTCTGAACCGTAAACTTCAGGGTATTCGCGGAAGCAGTTTTGCATGTCCCTATGACGCGTAAGTCATTCATCCCATAGTAATTCTCGCAAGCTGTCGAGGCTCCACTGTCATGATGTGGACTTACTTGAACTTGTCGATGCAGTCCATGCCCTTGGGCTCTTCGGTAGAGTACACAAAGCAGCTGAAGGCTGCCTTGAATTGCTCACCACAAGGCCCATGAGCCATACCACCCAAACATGGGCAATCCCAATTGATCTCGCCTGTCTCTGGGTTGAATGCGCCTTGTTGATCTGCCTCCTCTTCGAGCCCCTCTATGCCGCCCTGGCCATCCTCTGAAGGCTTAGCATTCTGTTGTGCATTCGCAGCCTCCTTCTGCTTTTGAGCGTCTAGTTGTGCCTGTACCGCTTGTCTCCGCTTGCGCTCTTCGGAGATAGATTCGATGGTTGGGAGGTGTTCGGATTCGACTTCGGTCTCTGGGAGGGCTTGAGCAAGTTCTGAAGGCAGGATTAGTTTCTTTCGTCCGGCTACACCGTCCACCGAGGTCCAAACATACGTCTTGGCTCTTCCGCGAAAACATCTGTGGTATTGTAATAGTATATTATTGCTCCCGCAATACCGACTCTCGCAACCAGACTCTTGAAACTTCTCGACTTTTGTGATGGTGGAGCGGTGCTGAGGTACCGTCTGGCCGGCGCGGCTGACCGTAGTGGCGCGATCCGCAGCGCTGGACGCGCAATTAACCGTGGGGCTGCACGAAACATGATGCCAAAGGACGTGAAACAGAAAGAAGATGTTAGGAGAGAGTCGTGGCGGATGTCAACGGTCCATGCAAGTGTCGTCACTACGTAAAAGTTATGGGACCTGCATTTCTAAGCGGAAGGAGCAGGGATCTGCGTGGCTGGAGATCCCGGATCACGTGGAAGAACTTTGAAGAATTCTGGTCATCTCGAATACGTTTGCCATGATGCCTGGAATCTGCTCGTGTGTTGCATTCTGCCGACATACTGGGGAACATGTGCTTTCAAGGTAGTGTAATCAATATGATGTTCGAACGGGTATATTGAACGTTGACCTCATATATACAAAAGTGGACTGATGGAAGCGTCTCGCCTCAAGACCGAAACCGAGTAGAGAACCTCTTGCTTGCTGTATGGTACCGCGAGAAAGCAAAAGTAACATAGCCAAATTGGTACAGTCCAGATGATCAAGATCTCAGTACGAATTTGTTGTATGAAAACGCTATTGAAGTGAAGTGCGAATCTGAAAAAGACGATCGAATGATGTCTATTTCGGGGGGTTGCGCTTGAAGAAGTATCTGTTAAAATGATTAGCACGAAAATCCGTATAGCGGTTCTCTTGAGAGTAACATACTGGCTGACATAGTAGTCGCCAACACCAAATAGTCCAATGACAGCAGCCCATGCTGCGACGACCTTGCCGGTCAACTCGCCGCGAACATACTGCCTGTATGCGCCGAATCCAACAATGCCACCAACGACGGCCAGACCGACCGCATTGCTCAGCACAACCGGGTTATCGGCGTTTTTCTTCACCTTCTCCTTCGCGGCATCCTTCTTTGCAGCAGCCCGTTCTTTGACGTTCTTGACTTCTTCCTTGATTTCCTCTTCGCGTTCGATGCGCTCAGCCTGAGTGTCGGTCTTGATTTCTTGCGACTCGTAGTCGGAGGGAACGGAAGAGATGTGCGGGCTGTCTACGTCGACAAGGGAGTGGACGCTATCATCAGAGGCGTGCTCGACCTGGGGTTGAGCTGGGGCGCGACTGTGAGTACATGTTAGAACGACTTTACAGCTCAATGCCTTGAAGCTCATTGCTCGTGTTTTGAAGACCGTGGGGTACCACGGCATGCTGCGAACTATCCTAAGCAGTCGCCGTCGCAGAGAAACGACTTCAAGAAGATGAAAGGTATGACTTACGCCTGTCTTTGAGTTAGCATTGACCCAGGTTATGCAGTGCTCTTGACAGACTTACCTCCTCGGGGCTCTGCTTGGGGCCCTTGGCAGCCATCTCTGCGTAAGACATGATGTATGGAGGGGGTAGTAGTTCTGTAAGGGGCAAGGGTTGTGTCGTGAAAAGGCCGAGTGCGTGGTTTGCAGATCAGTCGAGGAGTACCGGGAACCTATGGGAAGTTGATGAGCGATCGTGTGAGACCGGAAACAGGCTCCCTCACATGCTTGTTCGCTTAGTGGGCGGTAACCGACGACGTCATCCTGAGCGCGTTAGCGGCGACGTAGCGAAACCGCCAAGCACAGGAACAGCACATCCTTGTGGAGCATGTGAATGATCACAAAGTCTAGGTCCCGGCCCGCATGCGTGCAGAAACTATCATCTCAACTATTCATTATATACTGCAGCCTACGCTCAATTGACCAAGCAGAAAAGGCCCAAGGGTATAATAACAATTTCCATCATTGCCCTCAATACACACCTCACGGCCCTTGATACAGACAGGATCCAAAACTGTGCAGGTTCGTATGGTACACGAAGACAAGGACAAAGCAACTCTTGGAGATCGGGCCCGTAACGCCCGCTGTAGATACACATGCTGAAAATGGAAACGATACAACAGAAGGATAATACGTCTTCAACTACCATGGCGGTGTCTTATGAGCAAATTGCTCATCTCATTCATCGCCAAACACTGTCTTGTAGTTCTCCAGTAGAGCTTGTACGGCGACGCGCTGCTGTTGCACATCGGTGAGTTCGCGCTGGATGTCCATGGGCCGCATGATGGTTGGCGCGAAGACGACGGCGACATTGAGTGGTGTCATCTGTCAAGTGTTAGTCATCACGCATTTGGAACGCACACTGTGTATACATACCAGGTTGTCGCTGGCGTGTTGTATGACACGCGACAAGTGGAACACAAGGAATTGTAGTGTATCACGGTGAGCCTTGGGGATCTCGTTCACAGCGGCAGACAAAGCTTTGGCTTGGGCATTCGGCTCCTCAAGTTCTGTAGATCCATTAGCGCTTGCTTTATCTTTCAAGGGCATGTACTTACGGCCCGCTTCCAGGAACTGATCGTAAACGTCATACGTGATCAACGGCACAGGAAGCCTGCGGAAGTAGTTCTTCAGCGCAGAAGTGACTGAATGAATGTCCAAATCAGGGTCTGAGATATCGTGCTCGGTGTCCGTCTCGAAACCACTACGGACTTGGTTCACCTGAGAAGTTCCTCCACTCTTACGATAGATGCCTTCCACATCCATACCGCGGAGCTCGACCTCTTCGATGCATCGACTAACAATGCGTGGAATCATCTGCCGTTCAAACTCACAACGTGCAGTCAGATCAGATCCGAAAAGCACGGTACTGGCGTCGGCAGCAGCCAGGTTAGCAGTACTGGTGTTGTTATTCTGCATGGGCCTGAAGCCAGCTTGGGGTGGTCCGCCTGGTCGAACATTTCCGGGCTTTCCACCGAACCAGCCGCGCGGAGTTCCTTGGTCCATAGTATCTCGACTCTTGATGGAACTAGACATGGACATGGATGCGATGTCAGGCCCGGAGTGCACAGATCCATACGGTGTACCAATGACCTTGACGTTGTAGTCCTCCTGCTTCTGCTCTGAACCGAACGCGCCCTTGAAGCCCTTGGTGACGTTCTTTGTAATGGCCTGCCCACCCTTCTTCCATGTTGAAAACTTGGTAGGCTTTCCAGTCTTCCTGATGTTGACAACCTGCGGCTGAGCGACTGTCGCCTCAGTATCGTCATGGAGATTGGCATAAGAGTGCTCATGGGGTATTGGCTGTGTATCTACTGATACTTCTGACTTGCCGCCCTTTTGCTGCGCGTTGTATATGCCTAGGCCATTCGCAGCCACGTCAAGGTTCTGCCCAGGCTTCTTGTTGTTCTTGAGATTTGTCTGTATGTTGTCCACCAAATCCCTATTCATTGCGGAGAGTCTGGCATTAGCAGCCGTAAGCGATTCGTACTCCTGGAAACCTTTGTCTTTCATCTGTATGAGATTCGAGATCTCTTCTGTCAAATCCGACCTTTTCGTAATGAGGTCTTCTATTTGATTCCCCAGATTATCTTTCAGTTTCTGCAGCGAGCCTGCAAACTCTTTAAGAATGTCTGACTTGAGTTGGTTGATCTCAATGTTGCCCTGATTGCTCTTGGCTTTCTTGAGATGTTCAGTCATGATCTCTAATTCGCGAATCACCATCTCGCGTTGTGTATCCAAGACTGCCATTGTGTTTCGCTTCTCTCTCAGAACCGTGTTCGCTTGTTTGATGTCGGCTGCGCTGTGCATCGATTCTTGTAACCCATTCTTTTCAGCTTCGAGCTCTGCGATCCGCTGCTGAGCGCGGCGCAGCTCGTTTCGCAGATTGACGCCTTCTTCTTTGGTATCCGGCGAGGCAACTGTGGGGCTGCTAATGTCGATCGAGCCGTTCGTAGGCCATTTCTTGTGACCTCGCGATGTGACAGAGCCACGATCACTGAAACTGCGTCCATGCTTAGAGACAGCGTTCGAAACCCTCCTGAAGACTCCGGTCTCTTTATCATCTCTGCCATCTTGGCTTCCAAGCAAGCGCGCGAAGTCCTCGTCCATGGAGAAATCGCCCTGGTGGCTATACCGGGGAAGGCCACCAGCACCGTATGCTTCTCGAGATGCTTCGCTTTGGGCACTACTGATGGATTCATTTGTCTTGTGGTGTTGTACGGTGGGCGGTTGTGGGGGTGCGCGTGGAGATGTGAATGTGTCAGTCGAAGGTTGTGCAGGACGCCCACCTGAACGCGCGGGAAGCGCAGGCGGATCTGATGGAGTTTTAGAGGATGGCGAATCGGCAGGACTGAGTATACCAAGCCCCGCGTTGAGATTCGCACTTGCTGTGTTTGTGGATGATGTTCGCTCGGGATGGTTGAGTGTAGGCGTGGTGGGTGACGGGCTAGGTCTTTCGTTTCGCGAAATGGGAGCTGATGGCTTCAGAGCCGAGGATTTGAGCGAATCGCCACGCGCAGGTCGTTCTACTACAAGGTTGGATCCGAACGACGATTCCGAGGTTTGCGGTGAGTCCTGCGAGCCAAGTGGTGGAGAAGATGTGAATGTAGGTTCAATCAGCGGGCGGCTCAGCCGCGCAGACATGGTGTCGTTCTTGGAGGAAGTAGGCAACTGCATTCGTTCCTGGGGCTGTGGTGACGGTGTTTCGTCAGAGTCCTTGCGTTTGGCCTCGGCCTTCTTATTCTTTGGGACATCCTGTAGCTTGAAGGGCTCCGCAGCTGAAGGAGCGGGAGAAGCGTGCTGACTTCTCGACCGGGGCTCAGCTGAAGGCGATTCATTAGAGCTGTCCTTCTTCTTCCTGAGCGTCTCGACCAGTGTGTCTGAAGGCTGTCTTCCTTTTTCCTGGAAAGCGATGTGCGGGCTCTGGGTGGTTTGTGTTTGGCGTCTCTCTTTGGAGGCTTCTCGGGAGCTGTTTTCCTTCAATTTCTCGCGATGATCGCCGGTAGGCCTGCTGAAGTAGTCGCGGCCGTTCTTAGTGGCGCCATTTCCACTGGACTTAGCTCCTAATGCTTGGTCGTTGAAGCGGCTAATGGGTCGGCCAAGTGGTGACGGGCCTGGCGCAGGGTTGGGGTCCAGAGCAAAAGGTAGAAGGATACCGTCGTCGCCATTGTCTACAAGTTCTGAACGCGTATTGTTGTCTTTGTTGTATGTTGTTGCGGGGAGCGTTGTGTTATCTGTGAGTGAAAGTGTCAGCTAGGCATAGAAATTGGCGTAAGCAAGATGATGTCTACGTACCCCTTCGTGAAATATCTCCAATTGGCGAGGCATCTCGCCTAAAGTTGGATGATGAGTCGCCCCGTCGTGGCTGAGGGGGTCTGGGAGATACGTCGGTCGTGGTGGGTTCCGAAAAGACATCGGATGGCGTGTCAAGGTCTGGGGTGAAGGTAGAGGTCGCCTGCTCTTGGGGAGGCAGAGCAGGCAAGGATTTATCTACCTTGGGTGCGACTGAGGGTGGCTTTTTAGATTTCTTGCGCCGTCGAGCCATGAGCGACTCATGGCAGGACATGCAGAAGATACCCTGTGAAGTGCGGGCATAGCGCAGATTCTCAATCTTGCGCTTGCAATTCCGGCACCTGAAGCAGTTGGCACAGAAGGCCTGGTCGCCGGTCAAGATGGCCAGATCCTCGATTTTGTTCCCGCAGTGGTTGCAGCTGTATGTGCAGTTATTGCATATCAGAGAGCCGTCGCCGAGCAGCAACAGGTTCGCATCCGAGTCGAGGAGGGTGCCGCACGTGTTGCAGCGGAAGCAGTCGATATGCCATCGGTTTCCGGCTGGGCAATGTTAGCATATGACATGCTCGGAAGGTGGTCTGGGGGGAGTGGTGGTGGGAGGAAGGCGCGAGGGTGGAGGTGTCCCAGCGGGGAATACATACCGAGTTCAAAGGCCTTGCCTTCCTCGAGGATCTAGACTACTATGAGTGGATGAAGAGAGACTCGCGGGGCGGCTGGTCATACCTCTCCGCATCCCTTGCACGGATATACGACCTCGTCCTCGATTGGAGACTCTGGGTAGGCCCCGGGACTCTCCATGGTGTCCTAGCAATGTATGTGTCGGTGAAGCAACAATGGTGGCGGGCAGCGCGAGTGCTGCCGCGTGGTTGTCGCCGGGCTTGTGCAGGAGCTGAAGGGACAATTCGCAGACGGGTAGCGTCGTGGACGTCGTGGTTCCGCAGGTCGTCTGGGCGATCCCAAAAGTTCGCTCCACGGTACCAGGCGAGAGAAAGGTCGAGAGTGGAAACGGCGCAAAAGCAAAGTCAACAGCCGGAAGGAGCGTCGGTGCACTGGCGAACGGCTTCTGTGCGCGACGAGGGCTAGTTAGTCGACGAGACAGCTGCACCTCACAGGCGTCGGTCCCCTCAGGCGTGTGGTGGTGTGGAGGTGAATAGCCAATGGGCGGGTTAGTGCGCTTTCAGGGTCCTGAGAAAGATACGCGGCAGACGAATCCATGCGACAAGGGACCACATGCGATATCAAGTGAAGGCCTATATCAGCCTCTGCGAGATTTGGCCCTGCCTCCCATGGACTGCTAGTTCAGTGATTACTTGCAGGCCGTGGTTGAGGCGCTTAGCAGGTGCCGCACTTGGGAACACGACCATGGAATTCCAAACACGTCCCAAGGCGAAGACGCAAAGTGGTCAGCTTTCGAGACCGGGCTGCGACTCCAGCTCCACCGCGCTATTACGACTTGCGCAAAGGCCCTGCCAAGCACACGCCATCGCAGATCGTGGGCGCCTTGCTCGACAACGGCCCGGTAATCACTTTTGCTGCGCCTATAATTTATAAATGCGACAGTCTTGCTCGGTCTGGATTCATCTCTGCCCTCTGGCAGTACGTATCATGGAGCCTGTCTGGCGGTGTGGCGTGGCATATACTTGAACCTTCCATCTCTCTGACCACCTTCGACAAGGCGACATCACGGTCAGCATCACGAGCCTGATTAATAACACCAATTCTCTCCGCACTAATCAAAGAACCGCTCGACAGTCTTCCCAGCTGCCCAGAATAGCTGACGCAATCTGAGGCCTTTCCCCTGGCGCGCCTCCCTCAGCGTCGACATGTCCGTCATCTGCGCTGCACACATGTCTAGCATTAGATCATGCAGGAACGCGGCCGCTTTGGTGGCCTACCACTAACTTCAACCACTTGATGCCTGACAAACATGTGCACACCCGACAGTGTCGACCGCGTGTTTCAGCATCGAATGTCGGGTGAGCGCACCTGCCTAACGGAAAGTACTGGCGACCTCGAGAGATTAAGGACGCGTTCATTCCCCGCAAAACACCCGTGTCTCTATTTCGAACAGCCCCGACGTCCAGGACGCTAACCAGGTCCTGTCAAACCATCAGACCCAAATGCTGTTCATCGCACCACGCCGTCAAGGCCCCGTCTCTTGGAGTCTTCGGCATCCGCACACAACCATGATCCTCACATGCAGTCCATGTCTGCGTGGCCAGCCCCCATCATTTTGTACGCGTCGGAAAAATACTTACCAATCGGCACTTTGCTCATTCCCTCGGTATCCCTCTGCCACGATCCTGAAACAAACGGGAATAACAAGGCGTACACAGACGCGTTTCATCGAGCCGAACGGTCCCTGCTGATCTGCCCGCCGCCTCAAGAGTCAGCGCCCAAACGCGATTCGCGCTCTCCAAAATACCAACACCTCCCCTTCCCATACGGCATACCGTCAGACAGCACCAAGTGCCACGTACCACATAACCCAAGACAGTCGCCGCACGTCTGTCTCAGCTGCACTTGCCGCGACACCGAGGTTCTCCTGGACATCTGTCGTTATCGTACCTGACAGCCTGACATTCGGATGTCTTTATCGCTCTCTGCCGTCCGCCACCACGTTTGATCAGCACCCCAAGATGCTGGCATTCAGCATCCGCCATGCCTCTATCCTGACTCGAAATCGGTCGTCGCCGTCCATGTCAACCTTATCTGCTGGCCGGATCTCGATCAACCTTATTGAGTCAAGCAGAGTACCTTACCTTTGGTACGCGATTAAGTTTGCCAGCTCGTATGAGGACATGGGCAACCAAATGACTGGATTCTTTCCCTCTGAAACCTGTTAAGTGAAAAGTCTACCGGGTATCTTCAACTACATTCGACGCCTCCTATCAGTGTAAGTCTCTGGTCACGTAGTAAACATTCATCTGGATGCTCCCATGCAGTGTTGAAATTGGAAGTTTTGTGTTAAACCATTGGCATTTCTTCAATCATCAGAAGTTGCCACCATAGTGCAACATTGGGTCTACCATACAGTTGTAGCAGTAACGCGTCATTATGTCGCTTCTCGGAGAAGGTTGCAATGCCAAGTTAGCTCGCCTAGCGCAGCTTTCACGCTAACACGCAAGAACAACAACACTGACAGTATTAACCGGATTCATCATCAAATCACGCTGGGAGTTGTGGTCACTGCATCTATTGCACGAGCATGTGTGCTCTTCGATTTTCCCGCGTTGTGTGGGTCGGTCCTTCTTGCTGTTGATCTATTGCTCAGAGATGCGTCCGAACCTAGGCTACTAATGCAGGACCCTGTCACCAAATACTGTTTACACTAATCAGATACTCCGCGGCGCTGAACTCGTGGATCCAGACGCGGTACGATATAGTGGGTCTTCCTGTATTCGAGCAATTCATACGCAGATAGCTACAGCTACCCCACCTCAACGGATGACTGAGGATACTCATGGCCGGGACGGCGGGGTACCTTGGGATATTTAAACCTCTCGATCAATCTGCCTCTCGTTGTTTCTTTTTCCTTACAACAGTCTAACTGTCTTTGCGAAGTTGAATTCAATCAGTATCCGTACTCATCCACTACTTCAACATCTGAGACCAATGGCTGACGGTGATACAGATACTCCTACCAAGTATGGCAACCACGATGCCGAACATGTTCCGCACGTGGGCGTTGTCCTCAAGTCATCTAGGTACTTTTACAGCTAAGTATACTGCATGAACCGGTGTTCGTTTCTAGCAGTGTTTATCTTCTACACTGTTGTGGTTACTCTACTTCAGTGTGGTGGGTTGACACTGCTGGATTCGTTCTGAGATTATACGGTTTCGAACTTGATCAGGATAATACCTGCGAAAAGGATCATGCTCTGCGCTGTCTCTCCCTATGTGGAACAGACTTAACAGTTCGCAGGTGTCGACTCTTGAACATATTTCGACATGTCTCCTCCCGCCGCCATTTACGAAACCCCCGTTGCTAGCAACGACATGGGTACCAAGAAGGACCTTGCTGTCAAAGCTGCAGCCAACAGCCAGGCCAAAACTGTCGCTGAGCTGGAGAACAATTGGGAGAAGTTCACATTCGCTCCCATTCGCGAATCGCAGGTGTCTCGTGCAATGACCCGCCGTTACTTTAACGATCTTGACACCTACGCCGAGTCGGACATCGTCATCGTCGGTGCCGGTTCATGTGGTCTGTCTGCTGCGTTCACGCTTGCCACCAAGCGCCCCGATCTGAAGATCGCTATTGTTGAGGCTGGCGTTGCTCCTGGTGGTGGCGCCTGGCTCGGTGGTCAGCTCTTCAGCGCCATGGTCATGCGCAAGCCTGCTGAGCTTTTCTTGAATGAGATCGGCGTGCCGTACGAGGACGAGGGTGACTTTGTCGTCGTAAAGCACGCAGCACTCTTCACGTCGACTCTATTGTCCAAGGTGTTGCAATTCCCCAACGTCAAGCTGTTCAACGCCACAGCTGTTGAGGACCTCATTACTCGCCCAGCTCCTACCTCGAGCGACCCCAACGCAGTCCGCATCGCTGGTGTTGTCACCAATTGGACTCTCGTTTCCATGCATCACGATGGTACGTTGTAGCATTTACTTTTTTCGGCTTTTACTAATTCTTCACAGACCAGTCTTGCATGGACCCAAACACCATCAATGCACCGCTCGTCATCTCGACCACTGGCCATGACGGCCCATTCGGTGCTTTCTCCGTTAAGCGCCTCGTGTCCATGCAGCAGATTGAGAAGCTCGGTGGGATGCGTGGCCTTGACATGCGCACCGCCGAAGATGCCATCGTCAAGCGCACTCGTGAGATTGTGCCTGGTCTGATTGTTGGCGGCATGGAACTCAGTGAGGTTGATGGCGCGAATCGCATGGGACCTACCTTTGGTGCCATGGCTCTCAGCGGTGTCAAGGCTGCTGAGGAGGCTGTCGGTGTCTGGGACGAGAGGAACGCTCAGAACAAGGAGTCTTGAATGTCACGATGCGCTTCAATGGACAAAGAGAATGCATCTGTCATTACCTATGCTCGATAGCGACCAATAGCTCACAATGAAATCACTCATTCGCTCAAAATATTTGTTTTTGTTTTTCACACTCGGCTCTTTTCGAAACGTTGTTCCCCTAATGCAGCCTGCGCATCCGGCGTAATGGCCTATCACTTCCAGTTGCCACGGCCCCGCTTGAGTGATTTACTGTGGTGTTGCTGTCTTGGTCACTGACGTGGCAAGGGAGGAAGTCTCAGTCAGGTCATGTCCTCTGCAATTCGACGTGAAGAGTAAAGCAGACTCGAAAGCAGCCCCACGTCATGACCAGCTGTTCGCATCGTCTCTAGAAGCTTTGTAGGAGGGTGGATCATTCAGCGCGCCTGGGGTAAGCGGCAGTGCGGCGAGGTGTAAGCGCACGGACGGTTGCTCGGCGACCTAGCGTGAACCCAGGGCAGTTGCGTCCCATAAACATTGCAGGTCACAACAAACCCCGCCTCCAACATCGCAGAATCTTTTTGAAAACAGGGCCAATTTGCGCCCAAGATGGAGAAAGAGACGTCGGATCTGCTCAAGGCACTCCAGAAACCGTCGACCGATGTCCAGTCTCGACTTGCCCTATTCAGCACGCTGAAATCGAGCATCAAGCACAACCGGGTCCCTGAAAGCTGTCAGGCTCCCATCTTCGAATGCATCCGCATCGCCTGTACTGCCGCCACCTCGGCCGCCCTCGTGTCCACAGGCTTCTCGACACTGAGCCACTTTATCAAGCGTCTGCAACTCCAGAAAGAGACGTCGATTCTTACGTCACAGTCACCGATACTATGTTCCATTCTCGCCGACAAGTTGGGCGATGCGCGCGAAAGCCATCGCAGTGCCGCCTCACAGATTCTGGCTGATCTGCACTATCTATGCCCTACAGAAATCGATGAGCTGATGCACGATGCTGCAAAGAGCACCAATCCTCGCGCCAAAGAATCTGCCATGTTGTGGGTGGTCAAGGTCCGTACCCCCCGTGGCGCATCGGGAAGGAGAGAAAATGTTCTAACGCTTTGGTGATGACAGATGAACAAGACCGAAGGCCTCCCTTTCAAGAGCTACTCCAACCAATTCGTGGCAAACCTCGAAGACGCGGACGCCGGCGTGCGCGACACCGCGAAGAAGGCGGTGGTGGATCTCTTTGGGTATGTCAATTGGCTGGCATGCTGCGCCATGGTAGCGACTGACATCACAATAGACACGCACCAGAACACGCGAAAGCGAACCTCAAGAAGCAACTTATCGCCCTAAACGTCCGGAAAGCCATTGCTACCTACATCACAACCCACCTCGACGACGACGCCATGTCTAAAGGTACAGATGTCGCGCCCGCGCAACCGCCCGTTCCCATCTCCAGACCTATCCCAACTAAACGCGCCGAGACAATACAACCTGATGCTGGTTTCACAGACAGCTTTGCGGGCGAGCAGCCTCCTCCAGTTGAAGTTGTAGTCATGGACCCCATACACATCTACACACAGCGCGAGCTGGACGATGTTTTCCGCGACATGGCGCCTTGCTACGAAGGAAAAGAGAGTGAGGGAAATTGGCTCGCCAGAGACAAGAACTGCACCAAGTTGAGGCGCATTTTGAAGGGCAACGCACCTCATGAGTTCCACGCTACTTTCATCGCAGGCATCAAGTCGCTTCTGGACGGTATCCTCAAGGTTGCCAACTCCCTCCGAACGACCATGTCCACCAACGGCTGCCTGCTGGTTCAGGAGCTCGCGAAAACACTGGGTTCCGCCATCGATCCCTGGGTTGAAATCCTCCTGCAATCATTCGTCAAGATGTGCGGTGCCACGAAGAACATTGCAGCGCAAAACGGAGCCGTCACCGTAGATACCATATTCCAGAGCGTGTCGTACAACAGTCGCGTATTGCAGCATGTAGCCATGGCCTCACAAGACAAGAACGTACAACCACGAACCCACTCGGCAACTTGGGCGAAGACTTTGATCAAGCGACACACTTCGCACATTGAACACTCAGGAGGCTTGGAGACATTGGATACTTTGATCCGCAGAGGCGTCACTGACGCTAACCCCAAGGTGCGCGAGGCATACCGAAGCGCCTATTGGACCTACGCTTTGGTATGGCCTCAAAGGGCCGAGAAGTGAGCTTGACCATAGAGAAGCATTGATACAGAAGCCACTAACACAATTCCTAGGATGTTCGATACGCTTGACAAACGAGAGAAAACCGCACTTGAGAGAGATCCGAACAACCCGAATGGCGGCGCCGTCTCGTCGTCAACCAGCACAGCTTCGTTTTCGAAATCAATAGGTCCCGGTGCTTCGCGTAACGCCTTGAAGGAGAAGATTGCTGAACAGAGGAGAGCCAAACTAGCGGCTGCGAAAGGTGTCCCTGAGCGTCCCAACTCTGCTGCTGCCAGTTACTCACCGGTGCCAACATCACAATCAGCCAAGTCGTTAGGTGCGAGAACAACATCGAACCTTTCCACGGCTTCCTCAGGTCCGGCGCGACCACCCTCGGCAATGTCTGGAGAGTCAACGAAATCAGCACTCAAGAACTCTACGGGCACCGGGTCATTGATGTCGGGCACCGTTCGTCGTCCTGTCCGACGACCAGAATTGAATAGACCAGCGACAGCCGATCCCTACGCTGTTAGACGGCCTGGAAAAGTAACGCCCTCCATGACCCCGGAAAAGACGCCTGCTGCACCAACGGCTAAGAAGCCTGCTGTGCCAAAGAATAATGCAAGACCACGAGCGCAAACGCAGAACAGCCCGAATGTCAGCCCGGCGCGTCCGAAGTCAAGAATTGGTCAACCCATTGCCCATGGCAAATCCCCCAGCATGAGCTCTCGTCGCGAGAGCCCTGCTGTAAGCCCGGCCAAAGAAGAAGATTTGACAATGGTAAAGCCTTGGGTCCGATCGCAAAGCCACCATGATGGTGGTACCATCCCATTCCGAGCAAGAAACGGTCTGGGTGGAAGCGTATCCGTAGACGATGAAGCTGTGGATGTAGGAGACGAGGACAACTTTACTATGGTCATTCCTAATCTTGCGCGACCAACAACGCAATCTACACACGACACGCCTCCGAAACCGAGAAAGTCAATCGGTCGATTGCCGATACCCAGCCCTCGTGCAGCAGCGCTAAGGAGTCCGAAATCTATGGGTCACTTGGAGAGCGCTAGCTTGCGCTCTTCAACGCGTAGCCCACGTATAAGGTCTCCAGATCGACCAAGCACTCGTGGTACCGATGTCGGAGATGAAGTTCAAGTGTTTGAGGATCCCTTCGTTGGCGAGGAACACACAACTATTGAGAATGGGCCAGAGAAGCAGGTCCTTGAAGAGCTTCCCATCAACGAGAAGGCCAACGAGCGCCGCCAAAGCACCGGAAGCATGTCAAGTGATATCATGATGGGTAATGGGAACGAAGAGCGCCCACGCGGTCACCACAAAACGAATAGTACAGGAAGCGTCTTGCACACAGAGAGCTACGACACGAACAACGCTGAAGTGCTTAAGAACCGACAGCTACTTGCAAGTGGCATTAAGAAGATTGAGGGACGCACGGTTGAGGCTCACATGTTCCGACGCATGCAGGACATGGTCAAGTCAAACCAAGAAATCTGGGGGCCGAATGACGAGAACTTTGGCAGACTTTTACTGGCATGCCTCGATTTCCTCGAGGCCCCAGTTCACGAATTGAAGGCACCCCAGATGAAGGCTGTCAACCTCAAGGTACAGGCTCTAGCAACGATTCGCGCGTTGCTTTCTCTTTATCGCAAAGAAACTGCAAGATACTACTCTCGAGTACTTCGTACCATCCTGCAGACAAAGGCGCAGTACGAAAACACATCGCATATCGCCATTGACCTTGAGGCAACTGCAGACGAGATCGTCAAGTACGGCCAGACTCTGGATTGCCTTAATACTGTCCTCGCAATGATTGAGGACACACCTGCATCGACCCCAACGTCTTCGCCGAACTCCAAGTCTTCGATCTCTTCTCAGCCTGGCCAAGTGTCGACCCGCTCTACGACCATGGCGTTGAGCACACTTGCATCCCTCGTCGAGATGAGCGGCGCTAAGAGCATTGCACTATCACCTGAGCAGACTGCGCGTCTAGGCAGATTAGCCGTACGCTGTATGGACGACCAGGACGCCGATGTGCGTAAAGCAGACATTGAGTTTTGTGTCGCACTGCACGAGCGCATAAACGGATCAGACGGCGCGAAGGAAGACGGAGGTTTCTGGAAAGCCGTTGCTGGTGCGAGAGAACAACACTTGAACTTGTTGACATACTACCTTGCGAAGAAGGGTAAGGCCTAGATGGCTGTCCTTCCGTTGCGACCGAAAGGCTTGGATTGATAAATGTGCATGGCTTCGACAGAGGACTGGGATGTCACATTGGAACTGGTAGTTAGGGATTCGCGTTCTCCTTTGTCACTTGGTCTGGCGTTTAGTCATCTTCAGGGTGGTTTATTGGGCGTTTTGAGAAAAGCGGGATCGCTCCGGTAGTCACTTTCTCGATTGTCTCACTTTCTTAGCCTTACTTTCTGTGACACTAGGGTTCTAGGGAATAGTAGTTGAACATGTAATTCTATGATTATTTCTTCTTGAAGATATATCCTCTGTCTCGACGGTCTCAAGAACCGATCGTGTGATTTTTGAGCACTAACTCTCCTACCTGGTGCAGCGCCAAGGTAGTGTAAGCATCTTGACAGAAATTTCAATAGTAAGATACAGGATTTTATGAAATACTCTATGAGAACACGCATGATCTTTTTTTTTCTCTTTAAACAGTGGAAAGTGATATTCGTGTCGGCACAGGCTGCTCTACATCTGTCCCGCAAGGCGCATGGGTGGGGGGCTGGCTAGCGCACCCGCGCGCGCTTCCAACGCGTTTTTGAGCTCTGTGACACGTCACAACTCTTCCCATTTTCAGACTTTGGTATCACGCATGTAAAACACTTTGGCGTTGTATTTACTCTCACCCTGAAAACATCATCGGAATTCTTATCGTTATGATGATCCACTGTGGCGGCCAGACGTTGCAGATTCGGAATCGCTTCATCTCTGAACTCAGGTGTGAATAGACTGAGAAGCACTCGACATTGTTGTCTGGTTGAGATGGGCATCTTTCATCATGTGGGTCTCATGCTGCACATAAGTCCCGGTGACACTGACATCGTTCTCAGGACGGCACCTCTCTAAGCTTTCCAACGGTGCGTACTTCTCACACAGATATAGCATATCGTTATAGGCTCTACATGCCGTTAGATGAAATGAAGGGCCATTTTGGGAAGAACACTTACGTGGCTCTTGAAATACTGCCTGGGTGACCCGGGGAGTCATTCAAGTATGGGTGCAGGCTATAAAGTCGGTTCCGGTCATCCCACTCCTCTACAGGTTCGGAAGGTTCGATATGCCGCTGATACAGTCGCATATATACTGGGGAGTTGAAATGGTAAGCC
>Ga0265797_10004109_pt1 | contig 22568 bp, 21 predicted proteins | sample P2T30metagenome_FD_192433 | JGI IMG/M metagenome (GOLD analysis project Ga0265797, IMG submission 192433) | Plant litter microbial communities from East Loma Ridge, Irvine, California - P2 T30 | ecosystem: Environmental > Terrestrial > Plant litter > Unclassified | place: USA: California... | reverse complement strand
CGCATTTGTTTATAAACATGAGACATTAACGACTATTAGCGTGAAGCGCTGGCAGTGTGAGACCCGGGACAGAAAAATGCTCAGTAGGTATTTTGCTGTTGTTTCACAGGAGGGAGACAGTAGAGCAACTGCACATCCATGTTTCAACTCTCATACTGCTATGCTAGCCTCATGGTATGCAGGCGGCTGCAGACCACAGACAGCCGGGTATTACCATTGAGAGGTCATACTCCAGTGTATGGCTGAAACCATACTTAGGTAGCTACCTGACCGTCCCGTGTGTCATTCTCTGCACTCCACCTTCAGTTTCTGCACTTCTCCATCTCGCGTGCCAGCATCGGAAGAGCCACTTCCGCAGTGTCGATGATCTGTCGCAAGACACGCTTAGCATCGACCTTCACCTGACTCTCTTCCCTGTCCTCCTTCAAGTAGCTTCCGTGAAAGGTTGCCGCGACGTCTGCGAAGACATCTTCGAGCGCAATCTTAATCACTTTGTTCTCTTGCTCGTCTCCTTCCTCCTTGTCTTCTTCTTCCTCGTCTCCTTCATCCTCGTCACTTTCCTGCTCGTCGGTCTCCAGTGTGGGTTTCAGGTCCCGCGCCCATTTGTCGATATTGACATGGAGACCTTTGATGGTCTTGTCGATGGTGTCGCGGAATACACCTTTCTCTGTGGACGAGAGATGGCCCTTCATGATTTTCTTGCGCTCTTCGTAGCATTTCTTGCCTGTGAGACTTGATTAGTATTGTAGGAGTGAGAAGTCTTGCAAGAAAGCTGCTACTGACCAGTCTTGCTCTTGCAGAGTTCGTATGCGACTTGCATGGACTCAGCCAGGTAAGGCTCGACCGGGTCGAGAGCCCTTGAGGTAATCGCCCTGCAGATGGTTAGCCGCTATTGCAAAGCTGTCATAGAAATGGTGTCATCTTACCTGATCTCCGGCTCCAGACTTTCGAAGGCTTCTTCGACAAGTGTTTGAAGTAAATCACAGCTTTGCTCTACGTATTTGTAGAACGGCTGTAGTTCATCATCTTGGCTCAGAAGTTCTGGCGATTCTGGGAACTGTGTCAGTACTGGTAAGCGGAAAGACCGAATGCGACTCTCGACTCACCTTCCAAGTTCGTAGTGATCCCCTTCATGAGATCAGTGACACAGCGATAGAAATCCTCTTTGCTACGCTTAACAATAGTCCACAGCTTTTCGAATGTACGGACAAGATCACCATGTATGATCTGGTGAACGTCTTCGTTCCAATTCTCTCTCTCACCAGCAGTTTGGTGCGAGCCACTGTTCTTGCAGAACGAGAGATAGTTGCTGTGGTGCTTGGCGGCCCATTTGTCTGAGAGCTTTTTGCCAGCTTTACTCCACGCCTTTTGGCGTTCGAGGACGACCGCATCCAAGGTCTCCTTCATCTTCTTCTTGAGATCAGCGACCAGGTTGTCGACTTTTTGAGCACATACTCCTCTTGGCTCATTGATAAAGTGCTCGATAAGTTGCTTCCGCTCCAGCTTCGAACTGACGCAGTAAAGCTTCGCCGCTATTGAAAGGCTTTCAAGGTTAAATTTGAGTCGACTCTCTTCCCTGAGCATCGTTTCCGCAGGCAGGCCGTAAATGTCGAAGAGCAGGGATGCGACTCCAGTCTTCTCGAGGGCAACACCGGGGCGCCGTCCTGGGTCTGCATTGATGTTGAAGCCTTTGACGTAGAAAGCGTGCTCGCGGTTGAGTAAGGGATAGACCTGCAGCTCCGCACCCTCGCAGCCGGTCTCTTGCTTCTGGAGATCACTGTAGTAATCCTTCATTTCTTTCGCATATGATGCTCCGCGAACTTCGAGACGCCTTGAGTATTTGAGTGACATGAGTTCTCTCAGGATCAGCCTCGTACTCATCCTCCAGGGCACACATCTCCAACAGCTCGGGATCTTCTTCCTCCTCATCCGCCAAGGGATCATTGTCCTTGAAGGAATCCAGATGACCGACGCACAATTTCACAATTTTGCCAAGGCGAATGCACTTGCGCAGAGTATCCTCCAAGGTCTTGCTGTCTCTGGAACGTTCATATTTCACCAGGAGGACGATGACATCGCAGGACTTTATGCCCTCTTGCCCGTTCTGTCGCGAGTCTGATCGTTGTCCAAATTGGTGCCAGGGTAATCAATCACGGTCACATCGTGCTCCAGTATGAAAGCATCAAGGTAACAAGTGACCTTCTCCACAAGACGCCAACGAGCACGCGCGTCTGAAGGGTGCTTCGTGTAGTTTTCGAACTGGCGAAGTCCTGGCTTAGCCACCAACTGACCGATGCTATTCGCCGTGAACGTGATTTTGCCTGTAGGTCCAAAGCATCCTTGAGAGAGTCGATAGGCGTCAATACAGCTGGACAGAGTTCGCACGACTTCTCGCTCCTCGCCACTCATGATGTAGTTCTCCAACGAAGACTCTAGGCGGAATTCAAGCTCTGCATCAGGAGCGACAACAAGGGATGCCAAATACTCCAATGCTGTGCCCTTTGCTTGCTTGAGCTTGTCATGCTGAGTCTGGTCGTATTCGTCCGGTGGAGTATCCTGATCGTAGTCCCTGAACTCGAGCACTTTCCGGACTTGTTCCTGAACCTTGATGTCGATGGTTCTCTTATCGAGAGAATGGACGACAACGACGTATGGCGCAGAAGACTGCGGATTGGTACAAGCATACTCGTGTCTGACGTTGGTGGTACTCTTGCGACTGCTTTTGCTGAGCGCAGCATTCAAGATGTTCAGCAGGTTGTTCAGAAGCATCGACTTTCCCACACCTGGATCGCCAATAAGACCAACTGATCGAGCGTGCTTGTTGCTTTTCTTCGAAGAAGCATTCGCCAGGAATTTCTTGCGGAAGACACGATTTTCATTGTCCATCCACTCCTCGTGAAACTTATCGAGAGTCTCCATACCATCCAAGATGAACTCGTCGATGGCTTCGCGAATCTTGATCGCCTTTCCATAGCTCGGACGATCAATGGAAACGTTGAAGAACTTCTTCTCATCGGCGGGGTTGTAAGGTCTGACTTTCCCATCCGAGCTGCAGGCGAGATGCTGTGGGGCGACAGGCAGCTCGTCAGGCTCAGACTCTATCTGCTGTAAACGCAAAGAGAACTTCGCTGAGAGATCGGACAAGATCGCGTGAACCTCCGGGGAGATCGTAGAATCCAAGCGTCGAAGCTTGGTTTTTCCTTTGAGAGGCTTTTCGAAAGGCTCGTTCGGGCCAACGAACAGCTCGTTGAATGTTTGGCCCTGCATCATCTCTTCCATGCTCTCGTCTTTGAACTTCCGCTTTTTGGTGTCACCCGACTCTGTCAAATACTTGTCGGCGATCAGAGGCTCAGGAGACTTCTGCGGGAAGTTATCGTCGGTCGTAGGCGAGCTGCTCTTGTGGAAGACTTGTGGTTGAGCAGCCTTTACAGTACGCAGCATGCTGGGCCCGAGGATGGCAGGTTTGGCAGGCGCATCAGAATCCGCTGTGGACGGCATTTGCATCACAGCTACGGGTACATCGTGCTGGTGTGTATCGATGTCGACAGCAGCATCGCGTGGGGCACCGGCTTCGGGCACATTATCTTGGTGTGTATCGCTGTTGACAGGGTCATCGCTTGAGGCACCGACTCCGGGCGCATCGTCGGTCTGGTCCATGTTTTGGTCCGCGCTCAATGGAGTTCTTGCCGAAAGATATGCGGATGGGTGTGTAGGTAGTAGCGATAGCTTTCCGTTGAGGGTGTCGGTATTGGTGTTTGGCAGTGTACCGTGTGTTGATCTGGAGGTCGTTGTATGATGGAAGGATGGATGTTGATGTGTGGGTATTGAGAAGAGGGTATTGTGAGAGGGGTTGATGAAAAGGTTGCGGTCGAAAGAGAGGGCGGAAGGGTGAATTATATGCACGAAGATTGGCAGACATTCACATGCTTTTCACGTGCTGTGCCATCGTTACCTTGCAGTTCACGTGAAATTTGGTCAACTGAGTTAAGGAGATGTCAGCTGCCACAGTCTCAAGCTCACTTCACTCGTGCCACTGGGATGTTCAATTTCCTGACTGCGTGCTGCATGGGCATGGCGGGGTGAACATCGCAGACTGTGAACTGAGGGAAACCGCGTGAACTGTCGAGCTAGCGAACGCCACAATACATGATACATCGGCTCACTTGAGAGCATTTCTATCTACACTTCCAAGGCGTTAGCAAGCTGAATCTTTTAGATGACCATTTGGGTTCGGCGAAAGCTCACTATTACTCCAAATACACCAATGCGGTCCATCAAAATATCTAAACAGCACTGTAGCCACCTCTTGAGTCTCCACCAACCTTGACACGACCGGCCATGCTACTACCAAAGTCCTTGACGATGTAGGGAAGGTCGCGGATAGTGTCGCCGTGGGGGATGAGGTCCCATCCACGAGCACCGTAACGGTTGTAGTTGAGCCACGAGCCGAAGATGATGTAAGCGGCGGCAAGGAGGAAGACACTGATCACATGTTAGTTGCTGTGCTCGAAGTGAAGATCAGGATTTATGTTCTCACATGATCAAGAACCAAGTGAAGAAGCCCCAGCTGCTGGTCTTCTTAGGAGGAGGAGGGGCAGCCTTAGCACCCTCGCAAGCGTACTTGGTCTTCCAGTTAAGGCGGAGCACCTTCGTCTGGTCCTCGCCTTCGTTCTTGAAACTCACGAACTTGATGCTCTTGCCCTTGTCCAGATCGGGAAGCGTAACATCATCGTCTCCACTGTCTCCCTCTCCCTCTCCGCCTTCCGCTCTGCTGACAAGTTGCTTCTCTTTCGGATCCTCGAAACCCTCGTTGCCGGTCAACTCCGCGTCGCAAACGAACTCAATGATTGCCTTGTGTGCCTTGCCATCCTTCGTCTCCGGGTACTTTCCACCGTGCAATTCCAAACGTAAGCCTTCCCTCTCTGCATCCTCGTTGCTCGCGCTACCCTTCAGACGAGTCCATTGAGGGTCCAATGCGCGGTTGCGACCGTGGGTTGTAGTGAACTCTCCAGCAATGGGCTGGACCTTCACAGTAAAGTGGTTCCCGTCCGTAAGGTGGTAAGCCTCCTCGACACCGCAAACTTGTGTTCCAAAGGGGCATTGTTTCGATTTGTCGATCGCATCATCGCGCTGCAGGCCGTTGCATATATCGATCGTGAAGGTGGTGTTGGAGATCGAGGGTGGGTCGTACTCTTGGAAGTGGACGGTCTTGGGGCCTCCAATGCCTTTTAGGTTGAAGTCCTGTTTGTCGATGCGAATCTTTTCGCAGTCCAGGGTAGCCGCGAGTGTGGCGGCGGGTAGTGCGAGGAGGACCGCGAAGTAGTAGGAGATGGTGGGTGGTAGCATGATGGCGAGGGTGCCTAAACGGCCTGTGTATCGGCAAAAGGTTGATTCAAGTGGGTTTGTAGCAAGAAGGAGAAGGAGATGCGCGAAAAATCAAAAAAGAGAAGAGGGTGGTGATGGCAGCAAACTCGCCTGTGTTGCTGTCGTTCGTGATACTCGTGATACCCGTGAGACTCTCCAGCAAGCTCGCCGGAGTCCACCAGTGCCGGGACCTGTCTCGAAGCGGCTTAGTGCGTCTCCTTCGCTAAACCACACCTCGCCATCCACTACACCCTCTACTTCTAAACATCTCTACTTGTCGTATCGCATCTTCTTATACAGAGCCGGGTACACGTCAATGTCACCCAAACGACCCATCTTGTGCACCATGAAGCTTTGGTACTCTTGACGGCTTTTGGAGCGACATATCACCGATGATCTCACGTTTGTACTACAAGGAGATGGCTATCTCCATACACACAAGGTGCTGAGCACCTGCACACTGGTGGTATTATTTGCCATTGAGAGTGTCAGCTATTCTACGAAGTTCTGTTCTCAAAGCCCCTGCTCCAGCCCATGCAAACCCATTCCGATCGTCTTGTCGCACCCTGCCCAGAAAGATGTAAACTCGCCGACTCGGAATAATCCGCATTTAAAACTTGACGTCTCCACATTGGAGTGCTTGGTCATGCTTACAAGCAAGTTGTAGCTCTTGTGACCTTGAGCAAAGAGGAGTGCAGAGCCAGCGCCATTATTCAATGCTTAATTCTCCAGCTTGGGCGGACAACATATCAACCTCCGCGTTGTCCGCAAGTATCTTGAGAACCTCCTGCTCCGCCTCTCTTACTTTCTTAGTGGTACCAGCAAGGACGACCGAATACTCATCCGTAGAAAGGTCTGGCTTGCGGAAGCTGATCTTACAGTCATTGTTGTGCTGTAGATCTTGAAGAGCTCTGCCAACGCTACCAAACATTGCTGATGATGAAATCGGCAATACCCTCGATACATCCTTGAAGCTGGCCTGTCTTTCGACGCGTTCCGCCTCTCTCTCCATGGCTTTCTGCTCGGCACGCAGATGCCTCAGAAAATACCCCGAGTCGGTCTTGATATCCATGATGACGCTCGTCAACAGCATGGCTGCTGCGAGGTGGCGCTTACGTCTGCACGCATTGGTGGAGAACGGGTGGCTTAGTTGGCCGTCACGTACCACGAGGCACGCGACCATGGCTGAGTGTTGGATGAAGGTGAGGTTGTCAGTTCCTTCCTTCTGCGAATGGGAAGCGGTGGGGCATGCATCTGTCTCCCCCAGTAGAGATCCCAGCAGCCCTGATGAGCTGTGCTGGTCCATCGCTTCTTGGAGAACAGCTTTGGCGAAAGCATAGGGTGCGTCCTGTGCAGCCTCGACGCGCGGTTGATTCTCCGGTGCGCTCAAGCACTCGTGGTACCAATTCTTGATATGCGGATTGAAGACCGACTTGATCCAGTCCATGATCTGGTCATTCGTCATGAACGACCCTCGATCGCCCATCTCTCTGAGATACAGGTTGTCAAATGGAAGCGGAAGCATCCCGCTCATGCTGCGAGTCTCTCGTGCTATGCTCTCGCCATTCTGGCTTCCGGACTGGCGCATCCTCAGCCTCTTGCGTTGTTTCTTGGAGAGTTTATTGCCATTTCCACGCTTCTTCTTGTCTTCGTCTCCGAGACTGCTCCGTGCCAGCGCTTTGGTCAGCTTGTTCATAGCCTTAAGCCCGTAGTTGCGATTTTTCTTCTTCTTGTTTTGGTGGCGCTGCGCGGGATCGTGGGTGTGAGGGCGACTGGGATAGTTTTCGTGGCTGTTTTCTGTCTCATGCGCAGCCGTCCTCGGTGGGCCTGGCGGATCGTAGGCTGCCATGTTCTCGTCCTCCATGGTCGTGTCTGGTGAGAAGCAGCTGGTACGTTATGGAGCAGAAGTCTTCAGCTGCTTGGTGAGTTCGGCGATGGAAGCACAGACTGCGGCCGAATGAGAGTGGATGAGTCAACTTATGGTGCGACTCTTCTAGCAATTGCAGTTGCGAGGGAAAGCAATGACGCCACTTCAGAGTGAGCACATGCAGTGAAGTGAAGCGCTTCGCGCTCACTAGCAGCGCGATGTCTCAGCGGCAAGAGTGAGCGTCGTCTATCGACGCCCAACGATGGCAGCGCACTAGATCCTAAACAAACATGTAGTTTATGGAGTATCTTAACAGTAAGAACAAGCGTATAACAGTTTGGCAGTCGATGATAACAGCGTACTATAGACTATAGCAAATGTGAGCGTGAAGAGTATCTTAGTGGTACTGTCATGAGCTCTAAAATGTATGCAAAGTCTGAAGAGACCAGTGAAAATCATGTGATGCAGAGTCGCAGTGATCAAGGATCATATATTATCACTACGAAGACTGTTCCTGCCCAAACCATTTAGTATACACAAATACGCCCCGAAATTTTGTTGCACAATTTCTGTGCTGGTGTTACATGAAACCCTTTCGCTTATGCTTTCATGATCTCGCCGCCACTCTGCATGAACGGAGACCTCTCTCTGAACCACCTGCCCTTCCAAACAAATACTATCGGCGCCAATCCCAAGAGCAGAGCCAGGAACGCAAGCAAAGTGCTCGCCCAATGAAATCCGAGATTAGTGTACATGCTCTGCGCTGCGAGCGGCAGGAATGCAGCAACATTGTTTTCGCCAAACGCCACAGCGCTGATAGCTGATCCTGCGTAGTTGGAAGCAGCGTATGCATCCGTGATATAATCGCAGACTGCTGAGACAACAGTCATAATTCCGAAACCCACCATAGCGAGACCGATCGTGGGCGCTATCCATGGGAAATCAGGATACGAGGTCCATGCATACACAAACATGCCACCCACGATTCCAACGAAAGATCCGAAAATGCTGACATACAGACGCGCCTCAGGGATTGGCCGCCCCGGGCTTTCAGTATTCCGGCTAGCAGATTCCAGGAACAATTTCGTGCCGTAGAGCGTGGCAAACCAGCCAAGACCCTCACCAATGACGACTGAGGCCTGTAGATAGCCGATGCTGTACTCCTCCCAGTCGTAGAGCGAGGTGAAGACTTGAGCTATCGATTGCGTGAAGAGAAAGACAGTTCCGAAGCTGAAAGCGGACCAGAGTGTGCTGGCGAAGAGCACAGGTTCCGTGAAAAGCAGCATGATGGGTCGTATCGACGAGCGAATCAATCGACTAATAAGAGGGGGAGCATTGAGTTCTGTGTCTGTGTAGACTTTCTTTCCAGTGGTGTTGCGGAGCTTCTTTGCTCTCCGGCGCAGGATGACAGTACCGCGGGTCTCCTCCACAGTGAACCAGAATATGGGGAAGAGGGCGACGTATACGATGATCTGGATATAGAAGATCCACCTCCAGTTCTGGGACGTCGATGCCAGAAATTGTGTGACAGCCGCAAAGACGGGTGGCCCCAATGTGCTGCCCCAAAGGTACAGAAGAATGTATAGTCCGACGGGCACACTTCGTTCCTCCTCGGTGGACCAAACATCTGGAATAACACTCGCGATCGTATTGGCCAGCAGAGACGCACATCCTCCCGAGAAGAACCTTGTCACGATCAAGGTTGCGAAGTTGGGTGCGACGGCTTGAGGAATGATAAAGATGATGAACAGGACGTAGTTGATCAGAAAGCCAATTCGAACTCCGAGATCCTCCATCAGAGGTAGGAACGAAATGATAAAGATAGCTCCTCCCAGACTCCAGCTGCACATGGGCCAGTAGCTATGAGGAAAATTTGCATCGCTGACATGGAATTGTTCGTTGATCTGCCCGGCAGCAACAGTAATTGATGTCCCGTTCAAGCACGCCATAAGAGTAGCGAACAGTGCCGACGCAGTGACAATCCATTTTCGTCGCTTGCTCCAGTTCACAGGATTCATAGGATCGTCCGGGCTGTCCCAGTCCAGGATCTGAACATCTTGCTTCTCGCCACCAGAGACTGGTGAGATTTCCCTTCCTTGGCCATGAATGTCGTGGAGTTGTTGATCGTTGCTCGCAAGGCGAGCGTCAACGGCCTGGGCAGCATTACCCGGTACGCCAGTGGTGCTCATCATGCATCGAGGTGAAGTCCTGTGGGAAAAATCTGCTCCAGGAAAGTAGGCGAGCGGCTACATGGTGTTATATACATAGGCTGATCTACGGAAGAGAGCACGCCCACATGGGTGTTGAGAGGCGAGAGAGGCAACGATGGAACGAGGGTTTACCTAGCGCTGCCGTCATTCGAGAGGCATGACCCGTTTTCTTACCTTTTAGAGCTATAGCGGCTAACGCGGTTGGACGTGAATTGGCATTTTGTACCAATCCTTCAAGCTGGTTGGGTCAGGAGCTTCTCAAGCCTATTCTGTGTTGATACATGTATGCATAAGCTATGAAGTCGTAATCGAAGGCTATTCGTTCCATAGAGTCGACACGATGCTTGGATATCTTCAAAACACCAAGCCTTTGCTTGACGTCGAACCGCGTCTTGGAACATGGAGAACCCCAAAGAGGCAAGAATTTTGTAGACCCACATGTTCGCAAGCGATCTCGGCGTCTGCGGGCGTCGGATCGATGGACATTCGAGACGATCTGCTTGGCGGTAAGGTGTAGGTAAGCAATTGCATGCTTATCTTATCGCGGGGTGGCACGTAATGTGGTAGCTGTTGCTGTGTAGGTACTTTTGACATCTCTCATTGAGTATCCTATCCCAATACGTCTCAACAATTGCCTCACTCTTTCATTCAAGATGGCTCCTACATCGAATTACGAAGAGGCCAGACGCCTTATCTACGCCGCCCACGATGAGGACCCAAACAAACACACCACCGCAGACGGCAAGGAAATCCCATACGAGACACATTACTCCACGAAGATGGAGAACTTCTTGAACAAGCGCGCACCAAATGCATCAGACGTGCTCAAACTCGCTATCTGCGGCCAACATTTCCGACGCTGGGAGGTGCCCAGAGATAACTATCCTCGGACCAAAGTGGGCTACCACTCATGGCGAACGTTCTTGAAGAAGCGCCAGGGCAAGCTTGTGGCTGAGATTCTAGAGCAGACCGGATATCCGGAGGAAGACTGGAAGAGGTGTCAGAAGCTGATTGAGAAGGAGGGGCTTAAGCAGGGCGAAGACGAAGTGCAGATTCTTGAAGATGTGGCTTGCTTGGTTTTCTTGGACGACCAGTTTGACGACTTCAAGGACCAGCATAACGAGGAGAAGATTGTGAATATTGTGAAGAAGACTTGGGGAAAGATGTCGAAGGAAGGACAGGATATGGCTTTGACGCTGCCGATGACAGATGAGTGCAAGGAGCTCGTAGGCAAAGCATTGGGTGGCTGATGCATGGAGCTTCTTTGCGAGGAGAAGAGAACATGTGCAACTTACACTGAACAATCATGATGACTGGAGCACTTATAGAGGGCAGGACAATGGCTTACAGCGTCGATGGTAGTAACTACCTCGAAAGCAATCCTGTAACAAACAGTAACAACGTTGCACCCACTACACTTGCCAGTCCTACCAGCACGTCTGCTATCAGCTTCAATTAGCACTTCAGCCATGTCTCTACTCATTGCCATGGTCATTGGTAGAGCCATGCGAGCACAGCAAAATGAGCCGCAACTTCACGGACACGAGTTTCGTGATATCCCCCGAACACCTCACCGCCAAATCCCACTGGATCCGCAACACGCTCGACCTGCAAATCGCACAATCCGGACCCGAAGCCCTCAGTGCCAACGACCTACTCGAAATCGACTCTTTTCTCCGCAGCCTGCTCTATAATGCTGGTGGACTCTCACTCGCGACGCTTCGTAGCTCGAGGATTCACCTTGCTGTGCTAGACATTTGTGGGCGAGCGACGAGATGGCCGCTGAAAGTGATCGAAAGAGCTGAGGCCATCGGACAGGTGTGGGAGAGAAGATATGGTGCTCTCAGTGGGATTGGCTGGGACGTGAGGATTGACGGGTGGGATGAGGTCGTTGGAAACCGCGAGAGCACGGTTCTGAGAGGGCTCAACATGGGAAAGGCCAGGAAGTTTGGTGATCTGGGATTCAAGCCTGGAGAGTGAGTGGCCGCATTGCATGTGTTTGGAGAGCGACCGCTGATGCTGAGCCATTAGTTGGTGGATCAACACTCTGTTCGCTTTCAACGCCGGCATGCTGGACTCCTCAGATCCCCACGGCGGCGTTGTAGCAGACTCGAAGGGCGCATACGCGGTACTGCTTACGGGTAACGATGAGATCTTGAGCCCAACGCCCGACAGGATTGTCTACCGTGCGCGTGATGGCGATAAGGGCAGATACCGTCTGACAGCAGCCACGATCGATTCACGCCATCCCGTGCGCATCCTACGCAGTCACTCCTTGCACAGTTTCTGGAGTCCAAGAGCCGGTGTGCGGTATGAGGGCTTGTAAGTGTGGTCGTCCCATCGATACTGCTTTGTCAACCGCGCATCGACGCTGAGATTTTGCGACCAGGTACAAAGTTGTCTCATGGTCAATCGTCCGCAACCCAAGCACAGGACGAATGGCCTACGACATAACCTTCCAACGCCTGTCCAGCGAATCCAGCATGGACGCCGTGCTTCAGCGGCCCTGGACTGAAGAGGCCGAAGACTACGCAAGGTACAAGCGGTTCAAGAAGGATGCAAGAGAAAAGCGACACGAGGCCGCAAGGAAGAACGTCGAGGCTCGACCTGGCTTCCTCTTGTCGAGTAGCGATGGCACCGTCGACGTGCAGCCTGGCAAATCAGACTCGATCTGGGAGGTATACCAGGATAACACCGCTGGGTCTCCAAAGGGGAGTGTTGTGGTGCTGCCTACTAGCAGGAAAAAGACGTGGTATGTCTGACAATGGATAGTGTCTTTGCCAGCAACAATTGAGGACAATGATTGCGGATTGGAGATGTCAATGTATGATCGCACGCAAAGCACCGCCATACAAGCATAAGGCAAATAGACAACCAGAGATATAACGCTTTCAGGTATCATGTGGCCTGTTACCACGATCTTGTTGTACATGTATCTCTAATTTACATGGTTATACTCTGCTGGCTTAGAATCTGATGATTTCACTTCCCTGTCCGATCCCACCTCTGAAGAGGTCCTTGATGACCTTACCTCCCAGGACGGTCTTTTCCACAATGCCTTCAACATGCTCAGGGCCGACTCTGCCATACCAGATACCCTTTCCAGCCAGAGCGTTGTCGCTGAATGAAGGCGGGATGTAGACAATCACGTTTCCTGCCCACTTGTGTCCGCCAATGTGTGAGATCAGACCTACTCTTGCCGTGGGCGTGTATCCTACAACCTCAGTCTTGATCTCCTCAGCCTCAGCGACTGGTGCTTCCTTCAGCAGAGGGATGTTTTGCCTCTGCAGCTTCTCTTCGAACTCATCCCGTAGTATAGGTCCCAGCTTCCCACATCTCTCATCTCTGCCGCCGTGTCCACAGATAAGGATCATGATCTCATCCACTTTGCGCGCGCCAGGGAACTGACGCTGGATCTCGGGCGATCGCAGGAGAATGTTCTTCTGTGCGCGAGTAAGGCTATCGTGCTGCTGATGGAGGCGCGAGGGGAGGACGAAGCCTTTGAGGAAAGATTCCACGGCTGTTGATTCGGTAGGGATGTTCGGGAGGTATTGGAAACTAGGGAAGAGGAAGGCTGAGGCTGGCGGCGCATTGGGTGCGTCTTGAGGGACAATGTTGGGATCATTGCCGGGACCGCCAGCAGGAATTGAGCTGGGCTTTGTTTGCGTCGGGCGGTCGACTTGGTGGGCGGCCGTAGGTGTAGGAGGGAAGGACGAGTTTGTGATCATTACATTATGGTATGGCTGTTTCCCAGTGGTCAGTAACAGAATCGCAGCAGTGGCATGCTTGAGGAGTGACCAACATCGCTGTATTTCCCATTTCTTCTCAAGAAGTTCTTGATCTGGCGAACGAGTGCGCTGCCTTCGTCATCTTCTATGCGACTGGTCCAGTCGTCCTTGCCAGTGGATATGAGCACCTGCTCGGCATAGGTGGGCATGGAGCCATTGATGCCTTGCTCGCGCTCAATGTCCAGACCTGGTGGTGTCTCCCTGCACTGGCACGTTGGCGCAGGGCAGCTCTCAATCGTGGGTACTGGCGGCGGCGCAAAGGGAATATCGATGCGCGAGGCGTAGCTCCGGCGAGCTAGTGTTGCTGGTCGCGCTGCTGACCGCGAGAGCTGAGCGGCGCGTCTGCTTCCTAGTCGGAAAGCTTGCATGGCGTTAAGTGAGTAGATAACGACTGGATATCAAATGGAAAGGAAAAGGGATTGCGAACACGAAGCCATGCTGATGCAACCTCGCGTTCGCGATTCCGGGACTTTTCTTCGATGTCAAACGTCATGGTATGTCAATACAGACGTCAAAGAGGATGCGAATCGGAGATGAGTCCATATATGCTGACCTGAGGTTGAGAGGTTCATCTCTCTCAAGAGTATCACCTACTGTATGTGGCATCCATCATGACAATATCTCTCATTCAGTGTTCGTCTCACCAGAACAACAATGATAGGCGCGTCCGAACCGCTGGAGATCGCTAAGCTTTGTGAAGGGTGGCGGGCCGGTGGATGCTTGAGTTTCTACCCCTTGTCGCTCGAGACTCCATTCCTTCTTCCCGACTTGCGCGGCATCTTACGTTGAGGCTCCATCTCCATTTTGCCCTCTTTAATCGATGCATAGCAGGGATGCTGTCGCAGAAAAGCGTGCCACCGAAACTGTGGGATGCGCTCCTTCTCTCTGAGCCGCATTCGAATGCACGGTCTAGACATGATCTACGCCCCAGATGCTCCACTGTCTTACGAATGTCACTATACCTCAGAGCCCGAAGAAAATCAACAACGATCGCTGCAACGCGCTGGATGCGATGTGCGTTGAAGGCCTTGTAACAGCAGTGTAAGTATACTACAATCAGCTCAGCATCCAACCAGAATGGATAATGCTACATGTACATTGTACCGATGTTCAGCGCAATAGGGGAACATGTGCAGTGTACCAATGAGGACAATCACAGAAAATGGACTATTGTTAGCCGCGCGTTTCGAACTGGCTGATTCAACAGCTTGTTTCAAGTTCAAGCCGTCAGCTCCCAACATCACAGGCTGCGCAGCAAGGGAACGGCACATTTTTGGTATAGCTACTCAGCTAGCACAGTACAGGTAGGCATCTACGCGTAAGTACAGCCCTGGCATCTCTTTTGTGCCGGTCATCCCTGTTAGTCTGTAAGACCAGTCTCATTCTGGTGCGTTGCGAGCATCGGTATATCTGGCTACCTTTGTTGTCTGAAAATGTATGGAGACCTTTGTCTCAGTTTGCATTGTTCTTATTGAGCGCCCATTGTTCATTCTTTCGACTTCGAATTACGAATCCGCGATTCGACACACTCCTTTGGCATTCACCCGCTCCGAATCAGATACTACTAACGAGAATATTCGATATCGACTATACTACTGAGCGCCGGACGCTCTACGACTTTCATTAATCACACCAACGATCATCAACACGTCCCAGGATGCAAGGCTTCTCTGCCGTTGCGCTTTTAGCAACTGCTATATCGAGCTGTTCAGCTCACCCAAGACTTCCCTATCAACAAGGTCCACCAGGATACGTGAGCGGACCTGATGGCAACTACCAACCAAACCCTCCGAGCAGCAACTCTGCGACACCCGACGGACCGCAATCTTACGGAGTTCCATACAACCCGCCTAGTCCTTCGAGCATTCCTACAGGCGTTCTCTCGTACGGCCCTAACGTAACTGCGTCCTACGGAGTCCCTTACAATACATCTGTTCCCTCGGGTACGCCTACAGGAACCTTACCTTATGGCCCCATCGGCACGGCACCTGCCGCAAACCCACGTCCAACCTACCTGTACGGCACAAACGCTGGCGGCCACCTTATTGTTGAAAAGTGGATGACACCGGACCTATTCGAAGGAACCAACGCCACCGACCAGTACACCCTGGATCAAACCGACGGCGCAGAAGCGAAGCTGCAAAAGCACTGGGATACATACTACACCAAGGATGACTTCGCCGCAATGAAGAAATGGGGACTCAACGCTGTGCGTATCCCCATCGGCTTTTGGGCGTACGACAACGCTGGAACGCCACATATGTCTGGAGCAGACGTTTATCTCGAGAGGATGATCGAGTGGTGTCGCGAGCTCGGTCTGTGGGTCCTGGTCGATTGTCACGGTTCGCCGGGCTCGCAGAATGGATTCGACAACAGTGGACGCTCAGGCGAGGCGTTGTGGCAGACTGGGGACAACCTCAACAGGAGTGTCAGCGTGCTCCAGACGATGGCCGCCAAGTATGGTTCTATGGCATACTCCGACGTGGTGTACGGCCTGCAGTTGGTGAACGAGCCCATTTCCTGGAATCAGAGCAAGCTCGAAGTCACACAAGAGTGGACTAAAAACGCTTATCAAAGCGTAAGAGACGCTGCACAGAACAAGGACCTCGTGATCGTTATGCATGACGGATTTGAGGGACCCTCCAACTGGACCGATGTTGGCAATGCAATCATGAGCAACCACAGTCGCTCAGCCACAGCAGGCTTCGCTGTCGACACTCACCTTTATCAGAACCAAGTCGAAGCAGACAAGTCCCTGACACAGCCTGAGCACATCAAGAAAGCGTGTGCCTGGACGTACACGAACTTGCTACCGCAGAACAGCTCTCTCCCTGTGATTGTGGGCGAGTTTAGTGCTGCTACCGACATATGCGCAAACCCAGACGGCAGCACAGTTGCCGGCACAACTTGTTCTATCGATGGCTGCCAGTGCGCGAACAATGTCGACATCCAGTGGTGGAATCAGCCGCTCAAAGATGTCACTAGGCAATTCTTCGAGGCTGAATTGGAGGCTTTCGAGAAGGGCGCTCAGGGATGGTTTGTTTGGTCGTGGAAAGGCCCTGGCGGCTGGGGCATGGAGAACTTGATTCAGAATGGAATCGTCGGACAGAGCGTCCATGACAGGAAGTTCGGAAAACAATGTTATTGATGCCTTACTCGTACACCGAACGACTCCGGCTGAGCATGATGAGATGATTTCGCGTCCTTCGCTTGGCGTGGCGCATAGCCTGAGCTGACTTGTCGAGAGACGTAAGAGGGCTGCCTACTTTCTTTAGATCATAGACCGATAGACTACCAACACTACCTTACCTTATCAAGCGTGATTTTTCCACCTTCCATCAACCATGGAACAGACAAAGACTAGGCGTCCTCCCTCCTCACCGCCTGACTCGCAGCCCATGTAGAGTGACAGAAATACAAGGATGGGGCGCGTGATGGCAGCATGAAGGAGAAACACGGCTGCACACACACCCTCCTCAGGTCTCGTCAGGTCTCCCGACTGTTCACATGCACGTGTATGCCTGAGAAGCAGACGCGGGCGCCTGATTGGCCGGCGCGTCCTCACAGCACGGCTCAAAGAGGCATGGCCGCGGGAAGCAGGTGGCAGCTCCCTCCCGGGCATGTGACCGGTCCACAATTACCTCCTACACCTCGTGACCTTCTCATCCGCCGGGTGTGTCTTGATAGCGACGACGTCCTGCTGCTCTTTGACGAGTGCGAACGAAGGCGATTTCTTTTTCTGACCCGACGCGCTGCAAAATTTCGAAACCTGAACAAAAACGCGAATTCGCACGTTTCGCCCCGAGGAAAGCCAGAGCCACTTTTGCTGGTCCAAGTTGCGATACCGCGCCGCCGACGACCCGACTCTCTTATCACAACGTGACTGCCAGACAACGTGACCAGGACATCACCTGACCACCGACTTCAGACGGGAGAGCAGCAATTCGAACCTCAGGTACGCCATGATATATCCTTTCACACTTCACCGCACGTCGACGCAGACCAGGCGCATGGTCACCACTGCTGGCTCGCGCTTCTTGTCGACAAAGCTCATGCGCCCGGTGGTGGTTGCGCGCGCGCAACAGCATAGTCGCTGTCGCGTCCACCATGGCACCCGTCGACGGCGCGCGCATTTGCTTGCACGTCCAGTACAGGTCGTCGCAAGGAAGAAGCATGTGCTGGTACTGTCCATGGGTGCTTGCGACCTTGGGTAGTCGTCGTGCTGTCCTCCATGGCATCGCGCTGGCCGTCCCTCGACCACGCGCAGGTGGCAGCAATCACCAACGAATGCACGCGTCCTTGTGATGCTGCCGGATGCTTCCACCACACTCGTTCATGCCACCGAGTATCACACGTGCTGATTGTTTGCCTATAGACCGTTCTCGAATCACTTCAACGCAATTTTGTACGATACTGTTCCCTCGTAGGCTCATACTGGGCTGTGTCTCCGGAACTCTGTCTAGCCATACCGTGCCACTTTGAACAACCATACCAGCAGCCACGATGTCTGTCATGTCACCGCAGAAACGTAAGAGGGAATCGCAGGATATGCCCGACATGCGCGCTCCGCCTGGGCTCAGCCAGGATACCTCAGAGTTCGAACAACAATATCTCCACCATGCCGAGGATGACGATCACCACATCGACTTTTCCTCCGTCCTTGGACAACCTACACACAATGAGAGCGCGTTGATCGACGAACAACCTCCGCCACAACCTCAGCAGCAAATGCAACAGCCTGAGCAGCAGACCTCGAATCACCAGCCTTCACATTCACACAACCAAGGCATCATTCCAAGTGCTAGTGATACCGCCACCGCGGCTTTGGCTCAATACCACACCATGAGTGTTCCACAGCCGACGGAAAACACGTTCATGCACCAACCCACAGAAGGTGGCGACCGCGTTTCAGCCACGCCGGCTGATCAAACCCCAGGGGTGCAGAGGTCTGGCAGTTTTGGTGACATGGAAGTACCAGGCCCCAACGGTGATGCTTCATCGCCGACAGGCACTCAAGCTACTCCCGGTGGTAGTAAACCTTCGGTTGGGTCCGAGGAGTGGCACAAAGTGCGCAGGGATAATCACAAAGAAGGTGAGAAAAATCATTTCTAAAAGTATCGAACCAAAGCTGACTTGGCATCAACAGTCGAACGTCGCCGACGTGAGACCATTAACGAAGGCATCAATGAAATCGCAAAGATCGTGCCGGGCTGTGAAAAGAACAAAGGCAGCATCCTCGCACGTGCCGTTCAATTCATCACACAGCTCAAAGACAACGAAACTCAGAACATCGAGAAGTGGACGCTGGAAAAGCTGCTCACCGAACAAGCCATCTCAGAACTCACCCGTAGCTGCGACAAGCTTAAGAACGATTGCCAGCGTGCTTGGGCTGAGTGCGAGCAGTGGAAGAAGGCGGCGCAGAAGGCCGGCGTCACCTCCATCGAAGGTGGGGACAAGCCGGCTACGGGCGAGGATGTTGAGTAGTCCTCAATTCTCTCAAAGTACCCGGCGAACCTTGACGCAACTGGCTGATTGCGGCAAGGACCTCTGAGATGGGAGTTTCGTTTTTCAATTTTTTTCCTTTGTTGGCGCGCGATGCGAACTTCCCACGGGCTGATAGCATGCTTAATTTTGCTCACGTTTGGCACGACTGGCGTACACAGGACGGTTTTTTTTCTAGCAGAAGAGGCAGTAGACCGATGGTGTTTTCGATGGTAATGAGCAGGCACATAGCCACGACTATTTGGCCGACTGTTCAAGGTCTTTTATATATTCGTTCTCTTTCTCGTAGTCACTCTATCAACTTCATGAGATCATGCAAAATTTTCCACTGCTCTAACTCTTGAGCCGTTGCAATGTGCAGGTGAGATGCTCCTGCACAAAGCCGTGTGTGGTTCTCCTACCTCAAGCCCGTGATATTCTAGCCTTGCATTCACCACAATTCTAGCACGCCGGGCGTGCACTATCACCACCACTACCCGCGATCTCCTTCTGCGGCCGCCACTGCCTGACCCATGCCAACGCCGCGCTCAATGCCTGTAGAAGTAACGATGAAGAAATGATAGACCAGTCGAGAAAAAAAGAAGTCCGTTCCATAAAAATCCGTAGTGTATATTCCAGATCTAGTAGAAAGACTCGACCATGGCCTCCTTGTGGGTGGTGTTGATCGCGCCGGGAGCGTTGCCCTCGCCGAGCTTGAACACGGACTCCATGACGCTGAGCTCGGTGGCGGTGGTGTCGAGACCGGTCACGGCCATCCAGTCGTTGACGACCATGCCAGCGCCGACAACGGGGCTACCGCGGTTCACACTGCCGGCCACGAGCGGCACCTGCAGCAGCGAGCTCAGCTCGTCCTGGTCCTGGATGCTGGTCTTGGGGTGCACGATGCCGCCCTGGTTGCTGAGGCTCATGTAGCTGCCGGTCAGGACGTTGTCCGCAATGGTCTGGCGGAAGACCTCGACGCCGAGGACGTCGGCGATGATCTCCTCGGACTCGCGCTCGAGGTCCGGGTGCACGAGGGCGACGTGGTCGTTGGCGCAGATGACGTTGCCTAGGGCGGACAGGCGCTCTTCGATGCGCTGGATCTTGACGCTGTCGGGGATGCTGTTTCGCAGGTGTTGCAGCTCCTGGTCGGACGTCGAGGTCGGGACCAACAGGCCTTTGCGGTTGCCGGCGGTCAGGCGGCCGACGATGCGGGTGCCGGCGATGGTGGTGTGGCAGATGGGGATCACATCTTGGAGCTCGGCTTCGAAGATGCTGTGGGAAGAGGGTGTGTTAGTCGGGCTGAGGTTGGGCTGGCTGGCGCATGCGCGCGCACACTTGTGGTTGGCGGTTCTTTCTTACCTGTAGAAGTTCTCTGAGGCACCGACGGCGACGAGGGCGTAGGAGTTGGTGAGGGTAGCGAAGACACCGACCCTGGAGGGCGCAACAGCAGTCAGTATACAGTTTCTTTGTAAAGAACCTCGATGAAGGCGGGGCAAAGCCGCTTACTCGTTGGAGTTTTCGAATGCTGCGCGGACAGCCATGATTGCGGAGTTGTGGGTGGTGTTTGCGGTTGTTTGGGGTATTATAGTTGGTGGTTGGTAGTTTTTCGGCGGGTGGTATTAAATGTAGAGGTAACGGTGTAGTGCGGTGGTGCGGTGGTGCTTAAGCGGCCCTTCGAGTCTGGATCGTGAGGGTTTGGTGGAGGTTTTGTACTGCGAATTGCGTCACGGAATTCTCACTCGTCGCCCGTCTCTCTTCGGCTAGCACCGACCCTTGACAGCTGAGAGATGTGACTCGACTTGCTAGGGCATCTTGCCAGTGCGCTACGACGGATGAGCCATCTTCACTCACGTCAAAGTGGCGATTTATGGATGATGCTGAATCATCACGACGAATGTCGGCTTTTCAATATCGTAATTCGAGGACTTCACCTTGCCATCTACTACTGGCCTTGTTTGATCCTCCACGAGACAGAGGGCATGCTCTACATCCCTTCCAGATTTCTTAGGTCCAGGCCTGGAACATTGCAAGTCGTTGATCCCATTGCCTTCTCAGATATCAAGGTGGGAAGTTGTTTTGCTCGCACACTTCTCCTCTTGTCTCTTGAAACGTAAGCTGATCGTGGCTGCTTCTACCCCCGACAATACCGCTCCCAAGCCTTGCACGACCTCGCATCTCATACTAAGCTCTCTTGCTGCGTTCTGGTTGAATGCAGTGTTTCCAAACAAGACTAGCAGGAGCGAGAGTCGCGCAGTCGCGCTTTGTTCTCTCGGTCAGATTGGTAAGTGATCGTTGCAAGTAGACTCTTCCAGCGGGACGCTGGATTCCTGCACAAGCCGCTCATAAACGTAGGATCATATTGCCAAACGCGGGCCATTCACTCATCGAACAAGCAACCATTCAATTGTCTGTTCATTCATCCGAATTGGTCTAGTGGCTAGGATTTGTCGCTCTCAATCATCGAAAGATGATCAGCTCCGACAAGGCCGGGGTTCAATTCCCCGATTCGGAATCTTCTTTTGCTCTCTGCTGAGGCAATCTACAATCTTTTGTTTGGCCGCCTGATACCAGGCAGGAACCGAGCGATGCTGAACTAGCAGGAGGTAGGTTGCAGGATAATCAGCGATTGCCAGAGCCTGTCGCTGTCATTGTGATCGACTTGCCATTCATTTCGCTGAACGACTGATGGGCGCGAGAGAGTATCGACATTGGCGCTTAGACGACGATCGATCAGCGCTCGCTAGTTGTGAGTTGCCATCAATCAAGCAGGACCCAACATGCCAACTGAAGGCTGTTCGGGTTTGGACATTAGTAACCGACTGGTGAACGTGAGATCCCGAACTGACACAGTCAGCGGCATGATTGTCAAGGGAGATGTTTTTGCGCATTGAGAGAACGAGACCAAGATGACTGCGTAGAGCACATTGGGTAAAGATATTGCTTGAAACACTCAGCTTGTGTCAAGTCTTACCAACATACGAGACGTGACAAGTGCTCTTCCGTAGCTTATCAATCGAGCACCCGAATATCATCGATAGCACTTCCAGTACAACCCTTCGTTCCACACGACCAATTATTCAACAATAGACAGCAGTACAAACCAGGCAGAGACGTCCCTAGCGGGAAAACGCTATATCTGATCGACACTTGGGCTTCTGCACATCAGAGACAAAGGAGCATCAAGCCTGCAGCGATTAGAGCAAGTGGAGACCCTTGGGCGGCTACCTCCTAGGTTGGTCGAGGGTCCTGTCACACCAGAGTTCGTGGGTGTGGCGCGGAAGCTTTTCCCAAGGATTCGGAATTGGCGTGTGGCGTCGCGGGTCGGGTTGCGTCTTGCGTTGCTGGCGTGCTGGGGGCACCGACCTTAGCGATACGGGCAGGATGAAACGAAGCCTGCGAGTGATTGCAGTGCAGAGTGCGGGGAGGGAAGAAGAGAGAAGAAGCGGTTTGCAGCAAACACTCGGCGATTACTGCAATCTTACTATCTTCCGTGGGCACGTGTCCAGCTATACTGTACTGTACCAGGAAGGATTGATTGCCCGGCCCTCGTTCGTTGCGCATATGATTCACGTTCGCGCCTGCGGGTAGGCCTGCTGCAGGCTTTGGCATGGTACCGGACTCCGCCCTCACAAAGGAGAACATGTACCGCCAGTGCTAGCAGTGCAGTGCGACGGTGCGTACGAAAGAAAGGATGGGCTTGCGGCAAGGTGCCTTGGCGGGCGGACACTGTTGGACAGTTGGCTGCCCGATGGACGGAGAGTGCCTCAAGAGCGCTCAGCCTTGCGGCATGTGAAGTAGCGGTCAGGCACGGGTGAAGTGGCAGCCAGCGCCTGGGCTGGGCCGATGTTTGTAAGT